>Ga0335398_10005988_pt1 | contig 15674 bp, 22 predicted proteins | sample BON03_FD_205742 | JGI IMG/M metagenome (GOLD analysis project Ga0335398, IMG submission 205742) | Freshwater microbial communities from Lake Bonney liftoff mats and glacier meltwater in Antarctica - BON-03 (spades assembly) (version 2) | ecosystem: Environmental > Aquatic > Freshwater > Ice >... | reverse complement strand
TGGTGTTGTGTCGCCTGGTGTTGTGTCGCCTGGTGTTGTGTCGCCTGGTGTTGTGTCACTTGGTGCTGTGTCACTTGGTGCTGTGTGGCTAGAACCCACATCGCTAGACAATGCACCAATAACTGTGGCCGACACTTTTGCGTCTAGGTCTGGTGAAATGTCAACAGCAATCAATGCACCCGTTTCGTCAGGTACATTAGAGGTTGGTAGGGTAGCCGTTTGAGGCTTTCTTTTAAAGAATCTAAACATAATGAAGAAGTATATTCGTATCGTAGGGGGTCAGTATCGCCGAACCCCCATTTCTGTTGTTGATGCACCCGGCCTTAGGCCTACGCCCGACCGTGTTCGCGAAACCTTGTTTAACTGGTTAACTTTTTTTTGGCACAACGATTTTTCAAATAAAAGCATTTTAGATTTATTTGCAGGGTCAGGCGCTTTGGGCTTTGAAGCTGCTTCGCGGGGAGTGGCGAATGTGCAAATGGTTGAATTACACCCTGAAACAATTGTTGCACTGCGTCAATTGCGTGATAAGCTTAAGGCTGATCACGTCAGTATTCACCCTGGCAATGCCAAATCTTTCATATCAAGACAGGGTCAAGCGCGTTTCGATTTAATTTTACTTGACCCACCTTTTGGTCAAAACTGGTTTCCGTCCTTGCTTACGCAAGTATTTCCGTTGTTAATTCAGGGCGGTCTCGTGTATGTTGAAACCGAGACTTTGTTTGAACCACCGGAATCATTTGAAGCACTTAGAACCGGGCACGCAGGTGCCGTACATTATCAACTTCTGCAAAAAAAACTGTTAAAAACATGATTACTGCAATTTACCCTGGCACATTTGACCCCCTAACACGCGGCCACGAAGATTTGGTGAGACGTGCATCAAGCCTGTTTGACTTTGTCGTCGTGGGCATCGCACAAAGCCAAGCCAAAAAACCATTTTTTTCGATTACCGAAAGGGTTGAAATTGCGCGCGAAGTACTTGAGCACTATACAAACGTTAAAGTGGCTAGCTTTTCTGGTCTTTTGAAAGATTTTGTTCGCGAACAAGAAGGTCGCGTCATCATTCGTGGGTTAAGGGCTGTTTCAGACTTTGAATATGAATTTCAAATGGCTGGCATGAATCGCCATTTACTACCTGAAGTTGAAACATTGTTCTTAACACCTTCAGAACAATACCAATTTATATCAGGCACTATTGTGCGGGAAATCGCCTTTTTAGGGGGCGATGTGAGTAAATTTGTATTTCCGTCAGTAGATCGATGGTTACAAGAAAAATCTAAAGAGCGTCGTGAACAAACGTGGGCTCACGGCTCAACAAACGGCTAAGTTTTGGGCCGTTTTATGAAGGTAGGTTATGGCTTTACGTATTACCGATGAATGCATTAACTGCGACGTTTGCGAGCCTGAGTGCCCTAACGACGCCATTTTTATGGGCGAAATCATATACGTTATTAACCCTGACGCATGCACTGAATGTGTTGGGCACCATGAAGAACCCCAGTGCAAGGTGGTTTGCCCGGTTGATTGTATTGAAATTCACCCTGAATTTAAAGAGTCAGAAGAAGCACTTATGAGTAAGTACCGCGCACTAACGGCACAAGTTAAATCCTAATTGCCTAAAATTCGAACAGATTAAAGCTTCTCTTTGTTCACTCAGCCCACTCGAGTACCGAGCGAGTCTTGGGTATAAGATTTAAATCAATCCAACTTTATGTCCGCACCCCCGCGGTCGCGCTCTTTTAGCTGGGTATAACTTGTCAGCGATATAGGGCCAAGACTGGTATCGATGAGGCGAAGTATTGAGTCTATGCCAGGGCTGTATTGAATGCGAATACTGAAGTCCTCATCACCCTTCTTTAGGCGCGCCACATCACCATAGCGCCAAGGTCAGTCAAAAAATACGATACTAAAATTAGCAAAACCCGGTTATATTTATTTACCTACAAAGCCTCAATCTAAGAACCGAGCCAGCACTTATTTACAATAATTTAAAGGGTTGAGATGATGACTGAACATAAAAACATTCATAACATCGCATCGGTTCAAAACCGTACCGATGCAGTCGAAGCAGCATTTGAAAAGCATGGCTTTAAGCCCGCTGAATTTATTGAAGATTTTAAGCATTTAGCCGAAGAAAAATGGATACCTGAGAACGGCGCGCGCGTGGTTGCCAAAGCTTGGGTTGACCCATCATTTAGAAAAAGCCTTTTAACAAATGGTCGCCAAGCGATTCTTGATATGGGTTTAACCATGCCTGCGCACCATAGGCATCTTGTTGCATTAGAAAACACAAGCACTCAACATAACGTCATTTGTTGCACCCTTTGCTCATGCACTGCTTTTTCGATTATTGGTTTACCGCCAGACTGGTATAAAGACTTAGAGTATCGCGCACGCATCGTACGAGAATCACGAACCGTGCTCAAAGAAATGGGGCTTGACTTACCAAACGACGTTGAGATTCGAGTTTGGGACACCACGACAGACACCCGTTACATGGTCATTCCTGAAAGGCCAGCACACACATCAGGTTGGTCTGAAGAACGGCTGGCCTCCATCGTATCTAAAGACGCCATGATTGGCGTGGCACGTTTATAAGGGGTAAACATGGACGGCATGCATGATATGGGTGGCAAACAAGGTTTTGGTCGGGTACGCTATTCACCTGAAGCCAAAGTGTTTCATGAGCCTTGGGAAGTTCGTGCCAATGCACTTTACTCTTTAGCTGTTAAGTTAGGTATCGTTAATATGGACGAATATCGATACGCCATTGAGCGTATGGAACCCCGTCACTATTTATCGGCAAGCTATTATGAGCGCTCACTCACAAGCGTGGCTACCCTTTTCGTTGAAAAAGAAATCTTTACACTTCACGAACTAGAGCAAATGGCTCAGGGTGCTTTTCCATTATCTGCGCCTGGTGTGCCGGGTCGCAAAAATTTAGCCATGCGTGAGGAAATAAATTTACACGATCGTGTGCGTGTTAGCTCAGATTTTGTTGCTGGTCATGTTCGTATGCCCGCATATATTCGTGGCAAGTGTGGCGTAGTGGTCGGTAAATCGCCAGCGTACCCATTCCCTGATGCGCACGCACATGGCGTAGAAGCAGAAAATGAACCCACATTTGACGTGCAATTTCGATCTGAAGACCTTTGGCCCCATTCAACTGACTCGGCACTCGTGCATGTTGGGGTGTTTCACAGTTACTTGGAAAAAGTAAATGTGCAGTTTTAGGCATACATATAGTGGGTAACGAAAATAGCACTTTTGTATATATCTATGTTTATTTAGGTCGGTTTAATGAACCAATTTGTCAGCCCCAACGCCCGTCACTGTGGCTAAAATCTCTACCGACAATTTCATAGGCAATATTGATCAATTCGACAGTAAATCAATATATGCCTGATAACTGTAACGTCGATTTTTTTTCAAGCCAGTTGACTCTTTTACGATACCTAATGTTTCAAGCTCATTTATGGCAGCAGTGGCTGTAGGAACACTCGTATTAAGTTGCCTACGAACACTTTCAATCGTAAATGTAGGCATCATCGGTAGCATTTCAAACAATCGATAGCTATTCACACCCGATTTGGATGATTGCATCAGTCGCTTGCGATCAGCATCTACAAGACTCGCAACAGAAATAATGTTGCGCTCTGCGTCTTGAGCGGCACTGATAACGCCCTCTAAAAAGAAATTTACCCAAGACTGCCAATCACCCTCAGTACGAATGGCAGATAATCGACTGTAATATTCAGATTGGTGCTGCTTCAAATAACTACTCAGGTACATTATTGGCTCTGGTAATAGACCCCAATGCTCAAATAGTGCAGCGATCAGCAACCGACCTATTCGCCCGTTGCCATCTAGATAAGGGTGTATCGTTTCAAACTGTGCGTGAATAAGAGCGACCTTCACGATGGCAGGTAAATCGACTTCAGAGTCATGAATGAACCGCTCTAAGTTGCTTAACAATTCAGAGACATGCTCGGGCGGTGGTGGCACAAACACGGCATTACCCGGCCGAGTACCGCCTATCCAATTTTGTGATCTTCGCAACTCACCGGGTTGTTTACCCGCGCCTCGCACACCGTCAAGCAGTAAACGGTGAGCACCGCACAACAAACGAACGCTTATAGGCAAACCATTGGGGTCACGTAGTTGATTTTGTACCCAACGAAAGGCACTTAAATAATTGGTGACTTCTTCAACATCGTCTACATTACCAACATTAAAACCAGCTTCAACATTGAATAAATCAGTAAGCGTGGCTTGCGTACCCTCAATTTGAGATGTCAGCAAAGCCTCTTTACGAATAGTGCTATAAATTAACCAATCAACTGACGGCACCATACCTGACACACCAGCCAAACGCGCCAGTGCAATTTCAGCCTGTCGATTCAGCTCTTGAAATTCAGAAGCAACTAAAACTGGGTTTTTGGGCGGCAACGCGTGTGGCACAAAAGCATTCACTGACTCGCCTAAGGTCGTTGACACCACATAGAAACCTGACGCGCGATTCATTTAAAACATTCTTTAATTAAGAAAATTATATTAAAGCATTCTTTAATTTGAAAATCAATCACAAAAATAATGGGAGATATTTAGCGCCTACCCGCCTCACCCGTTAACACCATGGCAAAATTTTGGGTGTTGTGAAGAAGCTGTATGCTAGTTAACTAACCACAAGCCTTTTTCAACCAATTAATCAGTTGGGTGGCGTTGCGGGCTTGAAAGACTGCACATTCGTTTAGAAAAAACTGATACTAAGCGTAATGAGCATCATGATGGTCAACAATAATTGGAGCTGTGATGACAGACAAACTGAATACTCGCTTAAAGGCCTGCTATTTTTGTTTTTTTTAGTACCTGTTATTTTCGGTTCTCGAACGTCCAGCTGGTGGTGCGATCTGGAATAACCCGTGAATCGGCCAGACCACAGAACCGGCAAATAAATCAGGCTTGATGGCGGTAGTTGGTGAAGCCATCGGTGATGAGGGTAATCGAGTGCGTGAGGTTATAGATGATTAAAGGTTTATAGACGTTCATCTTTTAGTAACCACTGGCACCGCAAAGCCTGCTCTGATGTCTGTTTTCCTTAAAAAGATAGAAGCGATACCTTAGCTTGCTAATCAAGCGAGGACTTAAAACAGTTTTTCTGCAATAAAAATCCACATCGCCATTGTCAATATGGCTGCAACATTACTGGCTAGAATTTGGGCGGGAATTTTGTCTTGAGCCACATTAAATTGCGAGCTCAGCATTGCACCCATCGTAGCGGCCGGGCAAGCAGCAATGATGACAATACCTTTGGCCAAATCACCATCTAACTTAAACACTAACGCTAACGCAACCGCAAGTGCAGGCATGACTAGGTTCTTAATAAAAACAACCAAGACAACTGGCTTGTCGATCTTAGGGGTGAGAAATGACAGCAACACGCCGAGCGTGAAAAGCGCGAGGCCACCAGAAATATTACCCAGAAGCTTTAACGAGCCAGTGGCTAATTCGGGTAGCTTTACGCCGAGCAAGACCAAAACCAGTCCAGTGAGGGGAGCCCAAACCACCGGTTGCTTAAGGGTGCTCAAAACAATGCTCAGCACGTTCGATTGGCTACCGCTGGCTTGGCCTTTGTGCAACATGGCCATAACAACAGGAATGACAATAATGCTCGTCACGATATTGCCCACGATGATGGGCAACATACCTTGCTGCCCAATGACCGTCAATACCACTGGCAAACCAAAATATGCCATGTCTGGAAAGCCGCTGTTACTGCCAAATAGCGCCGCCTCACCCGTTGGCTTTTTCCAAACCAGCAGCGATAAGAAGAATGCTGCAAAAAAAGGTAGCGTGATGCTGACCAACAAAGTCACGACATAAGGGATGTTTTCAAACTGACTCGGGCTGAACCCAAAAATAGCCACAAACAACGCGCAAGGCAAGGCAAAATTCACCACCACCGTTGACAGGCTTTTGGCGCCATCTTGGTTAACCAGTTTGCTGCGACCAGCAAGGTATCCAAGAAGCACCACGAAAGCCACAGGCACAAGAGCACTTAGAATGAGATTGAACATAAATCAGCCCTTCAATTTTTAATATCTGTGGGTTTCAACACAAACAGAGAAATAAACATTAACAGAGTAAGTTATAACAGCCATGTCATATTGTTGGAAATCTTAACCGGTCTGTATAGCCCCGTACCAACCCACTTGATTCTAAAAAGCAAGGTTGTGTCGAGAGCATTTAATTTAATTTCGTTTGTATTTAAACACAACCAAATCATCCGTGAAAAAAAGTTTGAGAAATTAAAAAAACGTGATGGGAGTTCACGCCACTAGCGACCCGGCTTCACCCCTGAGCCAGAATAGGCGAGTTGCCTAAATTCGAGAATTAACTCAGCCTTCTCTCCAAGTCCAGTGTCTGGCAATGCCGGCAAAGTCACTAACCCATGGGAAAATATGATCCCGCCCGCGAATCCACCACACATAGTTGAAATAATTCAGGGTATTTTTTGTTGCGACCCAGCCCAGCGCAAACCGTCTATGCGGGTTTGGTGCGCATGCATTTAACGCTCACGCGTTTAAAACAAGTGCCGCAATCCGACGCCCACCTCAACGGCATGGTTGCCTTCAAACATTTGGAAATTTTTACCTGCTGATGCCCAAGTGTACAGATTGGTTCTCTGCGAGAAATTATAAGTGTAGGCCAAGCTGACGGTTTGTGCAGTGGCCAGTGGCGTCACGGTGGCGATATTTGTGTTGGGCTGCATGGCTTGCCATGAGCAGAAGAGTCTTTGCACTGAGTCTATTTTCCAAGAAAATCCCAGCATATACGAGTTGGTGTTAAAGCCCGAGGCAAATAAGATTTGGGCGCCAAGCGTGTCTGTGAGCAGATTGGTACCTGCAAAGTTATTGCCCGGTGCTTGACCAGAAAAAGCCCCGTTAAAAGTTTGCCCAATGGCAGCGGACCAAGTCACTGCGGCCCCGGGGTGGGTCTTAAAGCTGGCACCAAGGATCCATTCCTTGAGTATCGGGCTGCTGTTGGGGGTTAGCGGATAGGGCAGTTCGCCCGCCGGAATATTTTTAGGCGCTTGAGCGGCATCAAAGCTTGCCACCAGTGTTAGCAAAGGATGACTGTACTTGGCGCCAAGCGTTAATCCGCGAAGATTGTCGCTATTGGATAAGTAGCTGCTTGCTGGCAAGATGCTGGGATTGGTGCTGTCAAGATAGACCGCCGACACACTGAGATTGTTCGAATAGCCAATCCCGAAACGCCAAGGCTGATTGTCTGGCGTTTGAAATAACAGCAAATTGCTGTATCGAAAAGTATCGGCTGAGCCGAAAGACGCGCCCATGTTGGCCTGACCGAAGCCCAGCACAAACGGATCGACTGCCAAAAAGTAATTTGATGCTAGGTTGGTTTGTAAACCAAAGTCTACACGGCCTAGCGATCGGTTTTCTAGGCCAAGGGTGGACTGCCGCCCAAAATAAATCCCGTTTTGAGCCAGCTCGCCAGTGTTACTGAAAATCCCCGACTCAAGAATAGCTATCACAGCAGTATCTCTGTTAAAAGACTCCTCGATACGTAACCCCCAGCGAGACCCGCTTTGCGCGCCACTGCTCATGCCAATTCTGCTTTCAGTTTTAGATTGGCCCAGGGTGGGCTCATTAAATTTGGTCTTTGTGTAACCCACGCCGGTGTCGACAATGCCGTACAACGTCAATTCAGTGCTGGCCTGAGCGCGGGTCACTTGCCAAGGCGCCATGACGACGTACCCCAAAAAAGTTAATACCATGACGCGAATTTGCCAACGCGACTCTTGTAGCAACTTGCGCATCATCTCGAAGCCGAATAATGATAAATCATGAGCGCCGAGCATGATAAATTTCCGTTGATATACATATCTTCGAGCTCAAGCTGATCGATTTGGTGCTCTAGTTTCTCTGACTTCTGACCAAACAACATGTTATACCCATTCGGATTCCAATCTTTTAGGTATAACCCTCTAAAGTCCATCTCAATCAGGCCCGTAGATATGAAATTTATAGACATATGATTGTTGGGGCTCTTGGCGTTGCGTTTGGGTTGGCAAGTGAAACCACTAAGAATCTAAAAGGTTTTATTGGGTACGCAATTTATTTCTATGTATTTATTTAGAAATTTTTTCAGCATCAACAAATAGAGATTGTATGTCTCGACACCAACCTTGCCATCCAGATGATATACAAAAATATTCAGTGGACGACTTGTTATCACCTAGACCCTTAATTTCAATTAGAGCAAACAAATTTTGTCCGAATACCAATGATTGTATCCAAACCCTACCTTCTTGACGATCTGAGTACAAAGCTGACTTTCCCTCTGCAGTAGGCAACTTCCCTGACTCAACAATCGTTTTAAAAACAACTTGATAGTTTTGATTGGTAACAAAGGAGTCCCTTTGTAGACCATCAGCCGTTTTCAAGTCATCAACCTTTGGAACACCAACGCTACAAGCTCTCGCTATCAGCCTGACGAAAGTTGCTGCAATGGAATACGCCAAGGGCGGAGTGCGTGTGAATTCGGTCGGGCCGGGCTTCATCGCCACGCCACTTTTGGAAAAAAATCTAGACAAAGCCGCGCTGGATGGCATCGCGGAGAGCGGGTAGAATGCGGGCCCTTTTCAATCTCGTGGCAGTTCCGATTGACGGCTTACGCGCTCGGCCAGCCACGCCACCGTCAGCCCCTGCACGATGATAGAGAAGACAACGACCATGTAGGTGGCGGTAAGGATCGTAGGCTTCCATTCTCCGCTGGGCAGCGACAGCGCTAGCGCGATCGAAATCCCGCCCTTGAGTCCGCCCCAAGTCATGATCGGGATCACGCCTTTGCTGAAGGTCCGAAACGGTTTCAAGATCAGCACCGGGACCGCAACCGATGAAAGCCGGGCCAGCAGGGCAAGGCCGATTGCCAAAGCGCCAGAGATCAACAAACCGACGTCGAACGCCACTGCGAAGACCTCGAACCCAATCATGAGGAACAAGACCGCGTTCAGGATCTCATCGATCATTTTCCAGAAGGCCTCGACATAGCGTCGGGTTTCCTCGGACATACCGTGTTTGGTGCCGATGTCGCCGATCAAAAGCCCTGCGCAGACGGCCATGATCGGTGCCGACACATGAAGCCATACAGCAAGTTCGTAGCCCCCGAACGCAAGGCCAAGGGTGATCAGGACTTCGAGCGAATAGTCGTCGATCCGGCGCATCACCCGGAAGGTCAGCCACCCGAGAGTAAGCCCCAGTATTGCCCCGCCGAATGCCTCCTGCACAAAAAGCATCGTGGTATCCGCAACGCTTGTGTCATGTTGATCGCCTGCAGGAAAGGCGATGCCGATAAGCACCAGAAAAACGACGTAACCAACACCATCGTTGAAAAGACTCTCCCCGGCGATCTTGGTTTCCAACGTCTTTGGCAAATCCGCATTGCGTAGCACGCCCAAAACCGCCACCGGGTCAGTCGGTGAAATCAGGGCACCGAACACCAGCGCGGTCATCAAGGGCATGCCTGTGATCCAGCTGAAACCGACACCGACGATTGCGGTCGAAAGACCGATCCCGATCGTGGCCATCAGGAAGATCACGACCCAGTCTCGGCGCAGGTCGGACAATTTGACGTGCAATGCACCGGCAAATAGCAAAAGGCCCAGCATCCCTTTCAACAACGCGTCGGAAAAATCGACTTCCAGCACCTGCGCGCGGATTTGTTCCTCAAGTGTCAACGACGGGAATACCGCGTCAGTGGTTATCACTGCAATCGAGGCGAGAAGCGCCACAATAAGGATACCGATCGCAGACGGCAATCGCAGGAAAAGGTAGTTTATGGCCCCGAAAGCCCCGGCAAGCACAATCAGCAATGATGCGATTTGAAGAAGTGACATTTCTGTCCTGTCCAATTTGAAAGTGTTGATAGCAGTGTCGGCGCCAACACATAGTAATCAGGGTCCATTAAGCAACACATCAGCTATTTCATCTTTAACGGCTTGTGCTGTTTTTGGGTTAGTTGCGGCGTGGTGTAAATTGGCTTCGCTCATCCATTAAAAAACCTCAGACAATTCACACATCTCGCCCGTTAACGCCATGCCAAGGTTTTTAGGGGAATGAAATTGTGACCCATTGCGGTCAGTTGCAAACTTTTTAAATGCAGTCGCTACTTTCAGATTCGAAAGGCTGGTAGCAGGCAAGATTGTTTCGGTCATCTCGACCAAGGTGCCTTAAACAGTAGCATCAAGAACGGGTGCGGCGTCTCGCAGCCCCACCAGGAACCTTTTCCTTTACGAATGGTTGAATGGTAGGTTGCGAGCCCAGATGCTCAAGCATAACGGGTGAACGGTTCGGAAATTGCGACACAAGATTTAGCTGACCACCCATACTCTCAATATATTGTCGCAAAGTTAATAGCAACATATCATTGCGCTTTTCTAGCCGCGAAATCGTGTCTTGCCCAACACCTATGGTTAAAGCCAACTGTTTCTGTGTCTGATGTGAATCTTGGCGCAAGTCTTTCAGCGTTGAAAGCTGAACCGCCCGCGCCTCTATTCGCTGACGCCTTTGTGTAGGTAGCGCAGACATGATGTCGTCGAGTTTTTTTGTCATTTCTTTATTACCTTGCTCTCTAATGTGGCTAAGTGCTCATCGAATCGGTCATCAGCACCAGCAATCAACCGCCACCCATACGCCCCTTAAAGTACTCTGCAGTCTCAGGGTCTGTGCAATACACATAACAGCCTTTCATGCCTCGGGTCATTAGGGTGCGGTAGGTGTTTTTAATGATTAAGTCGATTTCTTGGGCAATGGTTGCGTCTTTATTTTTAGTGCGTTTTTTAAACCCACGAATGGTTTTATCAAAGGTGTCACGCTTGAAACCGTCGGTTTGTATGATGCCATTTCTAACGATAAAGTCTGGCCCAACAATGACACCAATGTAATCAACCTCAAGCCCCTGGCAAGTGTGAATACAGCCGACTTGTTCTATTGAGTTGGGTGAAATGATCCAAAGGCTGGCATCTTGTGTCAAGTTCCATTGGCGTTTGTAGTGTTCACCTATAACTATGTCGTATGCTTTTGAATCTTTTTTACTGCGCCACGGCCAGCAATAACCCGCAACCACTCGGGCGCGATTATTGCTATTTTTATCTTCTATTGCTTGGTGCAGGGTTTCAGGTGAATCAAAAACTTTAAAGTCATAGCTATCACGATCAAGATCAGTATTTGCAGTGGGGCGAACACCTAAAGTATTGTCTAACCAAGCCAAATAACCGTCTGAACCCCCACACCGAAACTGTGACTCTAATAAATGCTTTTCAACATTAGAAGCCTTTGCCTTTGCAAAATTTGTAATGGTGTCAAGGGTGCCAACATCTTGTAATGCAATGCGCTGGTCTTCATCAATGAAAAAAATCGTACACTTTGATGCCTGAATAAGTTCGCCCACCTGGTGTTCACCGAGGTTACCGTAGAGGCCGCTTTTTTTATTTAATCGATGGGCTTCATCGACCACTAAAAAGTCAAAACTATTTGGTTCAATATCAATGAACGAACCCGAACCACTGAACATATGCGAAAACTTGGTTTTGGTAATGGTGCCCGTTAGTTTGGCTTGATACACATCTCGTGGGGCTGCATTTTTTGAAACATATTTACCTACTAGCTTCATTGATGTCAAGCGAATCAAAAGATTAATAGCCAAAACTGTTTTGCCTGTACCGGGGCCACCCTCAATAATCACAACCTTAGGTTTGTCAACAGTTGCCGTTTGTGCGGCTAAAAGAATCGATTCAAAAACCTGTTTTTGATCATCAATTAAAACAAATTCTGGTTTGTTGTTTAGCAGACCTTTAAGTGAATCAGCCAGTGCTTTTGAAGGCCTGATCTTTCCGTTATTTAACTCATAAAGTATGTCATGCGTGTCGCCTACTTTTATAAATTTTTTCAGGAAATGCTGCAGCCGTTCACGCTCTGCTTTACCCTTTAAGAAAAGCGGCGCCTTGTTTAAATACTCTTGGTAATGCGGTGAATCAATTGCCCCATCTTTTTCATAATTATGCAAATATGCGCAGGGCTTAATATTGATACCGCCCTCATAAACAGAAACATTAAAACCTTCAAGCAGCGATGCATAAGACCAAGCTTGATAAGACGGGTGCACGACCTCACGCAAGCCTTTGCCTAAAAACGTCGTCACAATCGCGTCTTTTTTTGAAACGGTTGCATGCTCCCATTGCTTCAGTTCAACCACCACAGCATTTTTTTGACCCTGGTCGTCTCGACCTGTCAGCATGATGTCAATGCGCTTTGATGTTTGTGGAATATGCAGTTCAATCGCCACACCCATGTCAAAAGGTAAATCAGGGTCACGCAGCACCTTAGCCATATCCGCTAATGATGACTTCCAAGAGCGAAGCTCTGCTTGAGGCACCCGTCGCCCCGTTGTCGATGTATATTTCTCACGAACGATATTTTCAATGTCATCAAAATCGCTGTGGTGCAAGAACTCAGTTTTGTTGGCTTGGTAAACAATCATAATATTGAATACTCGCTTAAAGGCCTGCTATTTTTTGTTGTATTTCGTACTGACACCCAGCGAGTTTGCTACGGGGTATTTAAGCGCGTTAGTCTTTAACTTTTGTATGACTGCTTCGTTCAGATCAACGTTCAACACATCTGCTAGACGCACCAGGTAAAGCAACACATCGGCTATTTCATCTTTAACGGCTTGTGATGTTTCTGGGTTGGTTGCGGCATGCCGTGAGTCGGATTCGCTCATCCATTGAAAAACCTCAGACAATTCACCCACCTCACCCGTTAACGCCATGACAAGGTTTTTAGGGGAATGAAATTGTGACCAATTGCGGTCGGCTGCAAACTGTTCTAACGCAGCCGCTAGTTGGGTTGTATCAATTAAAGGCTTGGTTGTGGCTAAGTCGTTGTCACGCATGCTGAATGTTCTTAATATTTAAGCAAGTGTTGTAATCAAGCGATGCTTGCAAGTTATGTTGGTTAACTGATTGTAGCGATGTTCAATGGCTGCGTCTTTATGTAGGAAGGTTGCTAAACAATTGATAGTCACGTTGCAGCTTTAGACTATTTAGAACGACTTGGTTACTACCGGCTTAGCGGTTATTGGTATTCAATGCGGGAAATAGATCAAAAAGCTTCTCTAGTTCACGGCAAGCCCATTCGACGAGACACATTTATTTCTGGAAGCCGGTTTGAACACATCGTTCAGCTTTACGTATTTGATAAAAAGCTACGAATTTTGGCTTTAGATGCGTTAGAACGTATTGAAATGGCAGTTCGTATAGACATTGCACATTTACTAGGTCAACGTGAACCAAGAGCCCATGAAATCAAGGAATGCTTTCATGGCAACTTTACAAAAAAATTAATCAATACTGTGCCAAATAAAGGAAAAAACTGAACATGTGGTTTGGCTAGGAAAATACCAATCACTTTTAAATCGTGCCCGCAAAGAGCCTTCTATCGATCAAAGACATGGGCACAGTAGCGAACTGGAAAAACAATGCGCCATGGAAGAACCAGAAGCAAAAATGAGAACCGACGCGTACACGATGTGAAGAGGCGTCGGGCATATTGAATATAACTTTACGGCACCGACAAAGTACAGTCGAGCACGCTGCAGGACACAAAGCGAGTTTGCTATGGGGTATTTTAGCGCGTTCGTTTTTAACTTTCGAGTGACGGCTTCGTTTAAATCAACTTTCAATACATCTGCCAAACGCACCAGGTACAACAACACATCAGCAATTTCATCTTCAACGGCTTGTGCTGTTTCTGGGTTGGTTGCGGCATGCTGTGAATCGGCTTCGCTCATCCATTGAAAAACCTCAGACAATTCACCCACCTCACCCGTTAACGCCATATTTCCGGGGGTTTGGTCGTCTTTAAAACTTCGATCTGCATGCAATTCAAATAAAGTATTCCAGACTTGGTGATACAAACCTGCACGTTGATGGCTTTGCTTTTTTGCCACTTCTGACCTGGGTGCAACCGCCCTGAATTGATCGTCTGAATCAAAGCTTTCGACAACAGGGCCGTGACAAACAAACCCGTGATTGAAATGTGGAAAAGTCCCATCTTTAGTTGCTGTACCGATTAGGCCAACCATTTAGAGCAAAACGGGTTTATTGTAAAAGCCTATACAGTCGGGCACGATATCGTGCGTAAAAACCTGCCTATGCCAGCCTTAATGACCTCATGTCACACCGCATGAATTGGTGGTTACACCATTGAAGGGCATGTGCCTGCTAAATAAATAAAAAGATTCTTAGTGGAAAAACCAATGGCCATTGGGCTCGCGGTGCCCGCAATGCCCATAGGTAGCCCAGGTATGAATGGCCCGGAATACGGCGGTCAAAAAGGCCCCTACGATGTTTTATTGATCAGCATGAACGGCAAGCCGAGCATTTATCAACCTTACCGTTAAACAACAGGTCAACTTACGCATGTGCACCTGATGTTTGACCAAAATGCCGCATGATATCAAATAATTGAGCGGGTGCCGTGGCCAGTTGCCGGTAACGACTAACTGAAGAGGAGCCAAACGCGTTGCTGATGACATCAATCGCTCTAGAGTAACTAAAGTGCACCAGATCTCCATTTTGGAAAAAACCCGTCAAATCTAGCAGGTTTCCATGAATGAACTGCTGAACCAACAGCGGATATGTCAGTGCTTTTCGCTTATGCACATTCAACGGATTACTGTTTAGCAAGTCATTGTTCAGTGCGCGATTCACCGATTTTGTATCGCTATTAGATGCCAGTGCATTTTGGGAAGCGGATACCGCCTTCGGTGAGTATGTTTAGATGCCCGAACCACCGCCTGAACGATCGATTTTAAGAATTAAGGGGTAAGCCGTTCGGTCAAGCATTGACTGCAACTCTTGGGCGTTATTTGTGACCTGAAAGGCAGGAGTGCAAACACCCATCTATTCAAATACGTGCGGTCAAGCGGATGGTTAATTTTAGAGGTTGACCCTGTTAATTATAGATTTCGGGCCACGTGATGCAACCTTGACATTCTCTTCGGTCTATACCCCGAAGAGAATGTCAACGCACAGAAAGCTGAATGTTTTTACCCGTTCGCGACAACATGTCGATCAATGCATCAATGTTAAATTTGACTGATTTCTTGTGAATCACGTCTGATACGCGTGGCCGCGTGACACCGAGAATCAAAGCGGCATCAGCCTGCTTGAGTTTTCGATCATTGATCCATACAGCAATCTCTTCCATCAACTGCAACTTAAGTGCCAGCTTTTCAGCGATGATTCGGCGTGATTCTGCTTGTAGCTTCACCGCTTCATCTGGATCGAACCCAAGATCTGCAAATACATTGCCACCCTTTCGGGTGATGTGGGCAGACTTTATATCAATGGTCATTTTGCTTCCTTTCTTGAGCGACAGCCTTATAACGTGTAGTGGCAATTTCCTTGTCTTGCTTGGACGTCACATACAAACCACAAGTCTTTTTCAACCAATTAATCAGGGGGGGTGCGGACATAAAGTTGGATTGATTTAAATCTTATACCCAAGGCTCGCTCGGTACTCGAGCGGGCTGAGTGATCCAAGAGAAATTTTAATCCTCTTTTCGTTGTACCAACAAATGTAAGA
>Ga0335398_10005981_pt1 | contig 15692 bp, 13 predicted proteins | sample BON03_FD_205742 | JGI IMG/M metagenome (GOLD analysis project Ga0335398, IMG submission 205742) | Freshwater microbial communities from Lake Bonney liftoff mats and glacier meltwater in Antarctica - BON-03 (spades assembly) (version 2) | ecosystem: Environmental > Aquatic > Freshwater > Ice >... | reverse complement strand
AGCCGGAATTTTGTGCCGCCCCCCCCCCCCCCCTGGTCGGTTCACACAGACTAGGGCTACATGTGGTGGTCTTAGTGAGTGCCTGCTCGCGGACAAGCCGTGATGTGTATATAAAGGAAAGTGGGCAAGAGGGTGCGTTCACGTAGGGCGCGGCGCGTTTACTATACAACTAGTCTCGAGCACGAGACGGAAACAGAAAGCGGCGGGTACGCTTAAGTCTATTTGTAGCTCGTGAGAGTCTGCCTTCGAGACGCCGGAGCTCTGGCGTGGCGCCGCGGGCCTGGGCACGCGTGTGTACGCGCGTGTGCTGATGCTGAATATCTACATACATACATACCCGTGGGGTGCGGCGCCCCATGCGAGTGAGGCGCGTGTTCACTTCCCCACACCGTTTCAGCCCATAGTCAGGGGGGGCGTTGGAGCCTTTCCTCTGTTGACGTCGTGTGCCCGTGTTGTGATCGGGAGTTTGATCTATCGGCAGCGTTGGCTGAAACGAGAGTCTTGCGAGTCGCGGCGCGTGTGCTGTTTGCAACCCAAAAAGCCCGTAGATTATGATGTGTGTGCCCCCATATCTACGCCTAGTGTTGCGGGGGACCACCTCCCCCGAGACATCGGGGACTGCCCCCCCCCCCTCGGTATTCTGTATTACACGACATGCTTGCCCAAACTTTGCCAGGTTGATCCTGGGTCTGGGTGAACCCGAGAGCCCCAGCAGGCAGCACTACCACTACAATGTACGTTTTGCATTTTCGCTGTAAGTGTAAGTTTTGCAGCGCTGTAGTTTTGTTTATACTCTATACTGCATACTGCAGTTTGTTTTTCGGGTTAACCCGAGGACGCGAGTGACGCACAGCGCGCGACTGTCCGGCGACAAAATGTGATTGAGGGGATGTGTTAACCATTCCATATTTATGCGAACAGGGGTGCGGGACAGCTATTTCGAGTGTTTTACTCTTCTCAAGCTAGTTTTTTTTTGTTTTTGGTTTTGGTTTTGGTTCCTCGTTCCTCGTCATAAAATATCGAGGAGAGAGGAGAGGACGATTTTTTTACACACATTAGGATATCTCTCCTAGGGTTAAACCGTTACGGGGCGTCCGGGCGGGGCCAACGCCGGCGATCCAGGCCGAGGCTGGCACCATGGCGTTGTTGGGGGCAGCGGCGGGCGAGGGAGTCGAGCGGGTTGTTCGGTCGCAGCCGCAGCAGGGCCGCAGACGCAGCGCAATGGCGACGCGACCGTCTGGCTCCATTACGACGGTGGAATCGCGGTCGTCTTTGACGCTGGCTCGACTGTGGCAGGGGTACGGGGGGTAGGGGTAGTTGGGGCGTGGGTGGTGAGTGCATCGGGGCTGCGGAGGGAGGCCGCCAGGCGGCTCCCAAGGCAGAGAAAAAGCCTTTTGGGGGTCGGCCCCCCCTCAACATTTTTAGCCTTTGGGGTCACGTGACCAGCCCCCATAATATGTTTGACTGATTGTTTTGATCCCTGTGCGTGACCATGGCATACGGGTTGCGTATGAGCCGCTTGGGAGCCTCTGAGGAGTGCTACATCGCTCAAAACGTTCACTTATGCCCAAATTCAAATTTGGCGAAAAGCAGTCCCAATGTAAAATTGACCGGGCCTCCCTCTCCCTCCCCGCGATATTTGGGAAAGCCTATCATCTCATCTCATCTCGGATCGCTGCTATACGAGTATACTCGTAAGAGCTACTGTACGAGTCTACACCAGTCATCATGTGCTGTGCTACGAGATGCTTCACGCGTGGGAATGGGAATGTCGATGCAGCATCGCGGCACAGGAGACAGCAGGAGCAGCGAGCAGCGCGCAGCGCCGCAGCGCCGCCCCCCACCCCAACGCGTGCATGCGCCCTGCCGTCTGCCGTCTATGGCAAATAGAGCAGCTGAGCTCAGCACAAGATCAGCAGCGCTCCAGGTCCGCGCCCGCAACGAGTGTGTACGTGTGAGAGCCGAAAGTCTGTTGCTATTACCATTACCCCCACAGGGCCTCCCATGCAGGGGAGAGGTTAGCAGCCTTTTTACAAAATAATGGTTTACTTACTCTTACTTCAAATCTGTATTGTGACACAATTATTGTGGTTGTGGGAGTCAGTCATCCTTGTATTGACCCCCTCTACCTGCAAAGCCTACCCTATACCCATTGCTATTGCTATTGCAATTTACTATTGCATCACTAATGCATCACACCCATTGCGCAATATACGCCCCGCCACCGACCACAGACCCCCTTTATCCCTTAGTATTAGTATGCCATATACACCACATACAATATTGGTGAGATGCTGGCAATATCGTGTAAAGGTAAAGGCTAAGGAGCAGCGCTCTCTCTGCCAGAGACTCTCTCTGCCAGAGAGGCTCTGCGCCCACAACGAGTCCATCCGTGTGAGAGCCGACAGTCTATTACCCCCAGGGGAGGTCACTGCGCGATCTAGAGTTCCTAATACGCGATGTCAGATCATGTCCGCGGGCTGATCAGTACGCCTGCACGAATCCATCCGTGTGAAAGCCGACAGTCTATTACCCGCCCCAGGATGATACGTTTACCCCTACGAAACAACTAAGACCTAACACCCCCTCCCCACTCCCCACCACAGCAGCCGGCCCGCAGCGGCTCACACCGAGGTCACTGCGCGATCTAGAGTACCCAATACGCGAGGTCAGATCATGTCCGCTGGGCTGATCAGCACCCCTGCCTCGAGCCCCGACTTGGAGACGGCCTGTGCGTAGGAGAGGAGGAAGTCGGCGAGGAGGCCGATGAATGCGAAGTCGCCCAGCATGAGCAGCATGTGGAACTCGCCCTCGAGCATCAGCAGCAGCCTGGAGGGGGAGCGAGAGGAGAGAGTAAGAATCCATTTATGGATCACTGTATAAAGTAAGAAGGAGTAAGAATCAATCGAAAAACCACTGCTATCTACTTTTGTCTTGCAAACTCAGTCAACACTCAGAAATGGTGCTTGCGTGGCGCTGCGAGAGGTCCAAACGCCAGTGGAGGCAACGGGGCCAGCCCTCCCCTGGAGTGTATTTTTGGCTATATCCCGTTTTCGAGGCGGTGGGATACGGTGAGGTACAGCGGGATACAGCTAGATACAGCTAGATACGTACAGATACAGCTGGATACAGTGGGATACAGCGGGATACAGTGGATCTGCTGCAAAATGGCTAGATGTAGATAGATACAGGGATACAGCGGGATACCAAAGATACGGTGAGATACAGGCGGGATACAGGTTGAATATAGGCGGGACATCCCAAAAATACACGCCGGTGGAGGCAACGGGGCTGCAATGGTCGGCGGTGGGGAATGGGCATTTCCACGAGATTATTATTACCAATTTGGTATGATGTATGGCATATACCAAAGGGAGGTCGTATATTGCCCAATAGCCGTGCGATGGTATTGCAACAGTGTCGGCAATGCAGGCGGGCCGGAAGAATGAAAGGACGATTGACTCGTGCACAAACGACTAGAAGTAAACAATATCTTGTAAAGGCCAAGTGGGGAAGGGATTCGTCCTGATCGGCCACGATCCGTGCGAGATCCGCAACGTCAAGAGTGGGGTCCAGCGCCGCCCTTTGGTGTGGCGCGCAACCCCGTCGAATCCAGAATAAGACCAAACGGGAGTTCCGGAGAAACCCCGGGTAAACTCTTAACTCTTAAGTAAACATAACCGTTACCCCCAATCTGTGCGTACCCCAGCGCAGAAATTACGCAAAATTCCAAATATCTGAAACCCCTTCGGTAGATTCGACGGGGGGGTCTGGTTGTGTGCTGTGTGCGCTGTGGGCCGTGTTGGCTGCTGTGTTGGGAGAGGGTACCCTGTGGGGGTAAGCACATCATCGTCAACAGTACCCTCACAAACAAAACTCCTCTAAAACAAAACTCAGTCGGGTGTGGTTGTGGGGTTGACTAGGGAGCGGTTGGAGCTTAGCCTTTACACGATATTGCCATGCACAATATTGTGTGGTGCATGGCATAAAAAACGGGGGGACGGAGGGGGGTCGAATATTGCGCAATAGTATTACAAAAGTATTGCAGCCGTGTGGGCAATGCAGGTGGGGGGGGGGGGGTGATAAAAGGATGAGTGATTCGTGCACAAAAGCCTCGAAGTAAAAGACTATCTTGTAAAGGCCACGGCGCACCACATGCCCATTCGACAGAGCGCAGCGAGGGCGAGCAGCGCGACCGCGTGCGCCGTGATGGCCTCCACCTTCTTTGCCCTCGCGAGCGCGGCCCGCTGCGGCAGCACCGAGGCGGCCTGCGTGTAGATCGCGCCGGAGAGGCAGACCCAACGAAAGGAGGTGGTGAGGCTGTCGGCGGCGTCAGTTAGCCCGAGCGCGTTGGTCGCGACCGCGGCGCCGAGCACGAGCGCAACGACCGACAGCGTGGGGAATGTGTCGGGCTTGACGGGCGCGCAGCCAAAGACGGCCGGGCCGAGCGAGGGCGTGAGGCAGACGTTGAGCGCGGAGGACGACGCCACCGAGAGCACCACGTCGAGATTGGCGAAGAGGGACGTGCGGAAATTCGTGCCCGAGAGCGACCACGCGGCGCGGAGTAGCTGGGCGGGGCAGGGCGGGGCTGGGGTCGGCTCAGTGCTGTCGGGGTTAACCCTGCGCGCGAGGGGCCGAGTGCTCGGCTGTGCGATCGCTGGAGCTGCCGCTATCCGCGTGGCCGGCTCACCACAGCGACCAGGCCGAGTCGCGAAGACTGCTGCGAGAGCGCGGCGGAGCTGTGGCGGCCGCGGAGCGCCGCCCAGATCTGGAGGGCGCAGGCTGCTGAAGCCGCATAGTTGCTCGCCGCAAAGAGCCAGACGATGTGCAGCGGGCTCACTACGCCGAGGGGCTGGCCACCCAACAGCTTTAGCGCGGTGGTGAAGAGGAGCAGTGACGCGGCCACGCTCCCTACCAGCTTGAGCGTGGCGGTGCTGAGTATTGTCGACGCGTTTTCCATCGGCATACTGCTGACGTTTTTAGTTCACTCCTGGCTGGCGGCAGCGGCGTTGAACAAGCTGTGAATGATTTCCTTGTGAATCAGTTGTTCAAATATCGCAGGGACCGATCTATTTTTTGCCAACCATTTTTTTTTTTTTAAATGGTTAATAGAAGAAGTGACTGGCGGCAAGATGCGAACTTTGCTACTGATATTATTTGGCGCTGGCGCGGTGGCGCTGGTCGCGTCGCCGCGGCTGGTACGCGCGCCGGCACTGGCCACGACGCGCCCGCTGACGGCTCGCTTTGCCGCCGGCCGCGTGCGTGCGCCTGTCGCCTGTGTAGCAGCCGCGCGGACGGTGGTGGTGACCGACATGGACGAGACACTAATCTCGAAGAAGAGCACGGGCTACATCATCACCTTTCTCGTCAAGCTGCGCTCGCTGCGGATCGTGCTGGTTCCGCTGCTCGCGGCGGTCCTGATCCCAATCTCCAAGGTTTCTCGCACCTTCGCCGTGCGCTGCATGTACTGGTTTGCCTTCCGCGGCGTGCGGGTGGACAAGGCCAAGCGCATTGCCGAGGAGGTGCTCGCGCCTAAGTACGTGGCAGACCTCCAGGACCCTGCCGCGTCGGCCGTGCTTGCCGCCGACGAGGCCATCATCATCACCGCCTCGCCCGACTTCATGGCGCGGCCGTGGCTGGAGCGCTACCTCGGCGTCAAGCCGTCCAACGTCTACGGCGCTGTGCTCGAGGAGAAGAGCAGCGGGCGCTTCACTCGCTTCACCGGACGGACGATGCAGATCCCAATTGGGGAGGCCAAGGCGGAGATCCTGCGCAACGAGCCGCTCTGCTCCGCGCCGGGCACCACCACCGTCGGCTACGGGGACCACCCCACCGACCTTCAGTTTATGCAGGTCAGACCCCCCCCCCCTCTCGACAACCTCACTCCCCTGGTCTCATCTCCTGCCGCCGTGGCACACAGCGTGCCGCTGCTGCCCGGCGCGCGCATCTACTAAGGTATACTAGTGAGATGGACTGCGTGCTAGTGTGTGCGTGTGTGTGCGATTAGTGGAGGCTAGGGCTAGGCCCCACGCTCCCCTCTCGGCGCCACACGCTGGCAGGTTAACCTGAGCCAGGCGGCCTTTCTCTTCTGACCGCGGCGCGCTTCGCCTTTTTTCCTGCTGGCTGTGGCGAGCCGGGCAGCGTTCCCACTGGCGGCCATAGCTGGCTATACATATATATATATGGCTCCCGCCCCTGCTCGCCCTTGCGTCTGCTACGTCGCCCCGCCCGCTTGGCCTTTACTAGATGGTCTTTTCCTCGAAGGTATTTGTGCACTAATCAATCATAATCTTTGCAAACATCCCTCTGTTTGGGCACCCCACGTCCCTCCTTAATCTCCCACTCGATTGCGCAATACATTGTTTCCCCCCGACTCCCCTGTATTGCAATATGTATCTCACAATATTGGGAATGTCAATATCCTGTTATGCCCACCGCCCGCTCGCTAGCGCTCAGTTCGTGTTCCTGTTTTCATTGTTCAGGTGTGCACCAAGGGCGTGCTGGTCCATCCTGGGGTAAATCCCCTCCCCGCCGGTATCGAGTACGTCGCCGCGTCCAAATTCGACGCGAGCAAGCTCGGCGAGCGCGGCGCGTGAAGCGGGTTTGGTTGGAGCAGCATGTAGCATGCAGCATCGGAGAGTGTTCATGAGCGCACTCCTTTTTAATAGTTAGATAGTAGATAGCAAGAGCGAGGAGAGCGAAGAGGGGCATCTAGCCGGGTCTTTGCTAGGTTATTTGCACCAGCATGATGCAATATATGAGTGTGGGTGGCCTGTGTGAGCTAGAGGGGCGAGAACGGAGATATCTGACCACACACCTAGGTCGGGCCGAATAATCCGTAATATTGGTATTGGCCCATGGCCATGGCCCATGGCCCACATCCATGTCCAATGTGTGCAGACATGTGCGCATGTGTGAATGATGTTCTATACGTTTTGCGTTTTGCTAGCCAATAGAAGTTTGGCGTTTGGCGTTGCATCGCGTACAACGAAATAGTATATATAATATAGTGTTCTCGTATATATATTTTTACTCTATCTCTATATATAACGAAAACGAACAAAACACGTAATTTGTCTCTCTGGATCTGGAACGAGAGATGGGAAGAAGGTGAAGATGACGCACGCACAACTACTGGCAGGCACTAGGACTGGCACTAGCTTCTGGCGGTACTCGAACGCGCAGACGACACGCGATTCGGATTCGGATTAGGAGAAAGTCGCACAATGCGATCGATACCACGAGTGTACACATATGCCCTTCTCTGCTCTGCACTCTTCGCACAGTGCGAGCACATGGCGCGTCGCAGAAGGACACTCACCAGGTGGAGATGGTGTGGGTCTCGGGGCACCAGAGCTTATCTCATAAACGCTCTCTCGCGACAGGCGCGGAAAAAAACAATACGGACGTCGCGTGTCGGCTCAGCCCTCGCGGCTGCGAAGAAGCCCCCGCACCCCCAAGCCCAACTGTGGCGCATCCTCCTCCTCCTCCTCCGCAGCCGCATCGTCGAGCACGCGCCCCACCGCCTCTCTTGCCGCGGCGGCAGCGGCAACAGATACCTGGGCCGCCCTCTGCGCCTTTCTGGCCAGCTTGCGAAGCCCAGCCAGGAGGCTGCCCACGACTACGATGGGCGGAGGATCGCGCGGCGCTGCGGCGGTGGGACGCGCTGGCGGCGTTGATGCAGTTGGCGGCGGTACGGGCAGCAACATCTCCTCCTCCTCCTCCTCCTCCTCCTCCTCCTCCTCCTCTCGTGGCAGCGAAAACGCAATCGTCCTGCCCACGGTGGCCCCCTCCGGCAATCGCACCACGATGGTCCTCCCCCCAGGAATGTCCACCTCCACCTCGTCTCCAGGTCTCCAGTCGGCGGCGACCACCATTTGGAAACGCTGATCCTCTTTTTCCTCCTCCTCTTCCTCATACTCCTCCGCCCTCCTCGCCTCCTCCTCCGCCTCAGTACGCGCGATGGCGTCGGAGAGCGCCCGCGCCCTTTCTTTCAGCTTCGCCAGCGCGTCGTCTGCTGCCGGCGCTGGAAGATCGGCCGCGCCAACGCCAGCCTTTTGCTCCGGGCGTAGTGTCGTCGGCAGACCTGATCCAAACAACCCGTTGAAGACGCCGGCCCGCAGCGGCGCGTGGCGACGCGCCAAAGGATGGGCTGGGGCAAAGGGCCCATGGAACGCCACGGAAAACGTTGCGCGGATGAGCAGTAAGAGTAGGGCGAGCATCGCGCACGTGCACTGCTCCTGACGCCGGCTGGGGTTCACACGTCGACGACGTGGTGCGAGGCTCCTGGGCCTAGATTTTTCAAAGGCGACTTGAGGCGTCCTCGACTGTCCGAATCGTGCTGGTGGTCTATTTTTGGCGAATGGCTGCCTGATTATTATGCTTCCTAACGCCACGTCCTGCGCGCTGGTGCCGCCCAACGCCACGTCCTGCGCGCTTGACGACTGCCCGTCGACGAGCTGGCTCGAGGAGTTTGGCGGTTTCCTCGCCGAGCTCGAGCGCGGTCAACACGCACGCGCGCAGGTCTGGAAGCAGATGCTGCTGCTCGCGGGCGGCGCGGGCGTCCAGCACGCCTTAAGGCCCAACTCGCCGCCGTGGGCTGCGGGCGCGCTCGTCTCGGCCGAGGCCAGCGCGGCGACGATCCACCGGTACGCAAAGCTCTGGCTGCTTCGGCACGGTCCAGAGACGCCGGTGCGGTTGCTGCTCGTCCGCACGCTACACGCCCTCGAGCTCTTCCAGGTGCGCGACCAATGCGCCCTAGGCGCGCGAACAACCGCCAGGGGCATTCCAAGTGGCAAGCCGTATCCTAGCATCCACGCCCCTGTACCCTTGCTGTCCAGGAGCGGACACGGCGCCTCTCTGGCCGTCGGATCGGCGCGCTGCTCCCTCGCTTCGACCGGTGGGAGCGCTCCTCCTGCCTCCGCGTGAGCCCCAACGGCCAGAGTGCGCGGCTGGAGGCTCCGGGCGTGGGAGCCAAAGTGTTGCTGAGCAGCTATGAGCTGCCATTGGGGGGGAGGCACGAGATGGTCTTCGAGTGCCGCCGAGGCAGGACCGCATCTCCAAACGGAGGCGGTGGTGCAGTGGCGGGAGGAGACCGCCAATCAGAAGGCGTTTTGCCGACTAGAGCAGAGGAGGCGCCCTTCCTGATTGGGGTCTGCGACGCCCTGCCGTGCTCCTCCTCGGAACCTTCGCAGCCCTCTTCTCTTGGGTGTGCGTGGGGCATCGACCCATGGACGGGGACGCTGTACCACATGGGTGCTTCCCCGGAGAGCACGCTAACCCCCATGGCGACGGGACCGCAGTGGCTACCGGAAGGCTTTCCGCTGCAGCCAAACCAGGGCTTGCCCGCCGCCAGCACGGAGGCGGGAGCCCCCTCTGCTGCAGAGGAGATCGCCGGCGCTGGACCGGCCGAGGGTGACACGTTGCGCGTGAGGCTCGTCGTGGACATGGTGAGCGCGCGCCTGTTTGGTTTCGTGACGCACCGCCTGCCCCCTCCCACCTGTATCCGCCTCCCCACTGCTAAGCCGGTGCACCTTTATATATATGTATATACATACATATATATATATATATATATTTATATATATATATATATATATATATATATATATATATATATATATATATATATATATATATATATATATATTTACATATATATAGATGGAACGATAAATGCAGCGGCCCTCGAAGCCGAGGCCAACAGTATTTTGCTTTACAGGCGGCTCAGCGGCTCTCGTTCGGTGTGGACGGCTCCGCCTTGGCCACCGTCGCGCTACCCCTGCCGCCCCGGCTGCGGCTCTTTTCGGCGCTCGCCGTTGCGGGAGACGCGATCTCGCTCAAGACACACGCGCTCGCGACGGCGCCGCACTGGCTACAGGCCGCGGGAAGCGCCTCCTCCTTCTCTGCGGAGGATGTCGGCGCTTCACAGCGAGCTGGCTCTTCACACCAGGCGGGGGCTGAGAATGGCTACGCGCTGCTGCCTCCGTTGGAGGTCACGTGGCGCGAGCAACAGGGGGGCACGTCCGCCGCGAGGGTGGGTGGTGGAGATGGCGGTGGGGGAGGAGGGTTGGGCGGCGCTGGGCCTTCGCACCCCTCCTCCTCCGTGTTGACGGTTCAAACGCCGAGCGGTCCGGAGTCTCGCCTGGTGGAGTTTCGTCAGCCATGCATGCGGCGCGACGCGCACGCGCTCTGGCTGTGCGCGCGGCGCGGGGGCGAGGCGACACCGGAGTGGCGGGCACCTGCTCAGACAAGATCAAAGGGGGGCCTGGCTCCTCGGCTGCTGGTGGGGGTGGGCGATGCGCGGGCTGCGGGGGCGGAGGACGCCTCTGCTGTGGACGCAGGGGGGCACGGCCCAACGCCGCTGCAGCAGCATTCACGGCAGGCTTCACAGCAGCAGGACCCGCCGCGGGTGCGCGCCATCCTGGTGGACGTGTCCACTGGCGACCTGCTCGCGATGCACGAGGGGAGCGCCGCGCCAGTCCTGATCCAGATGGGGGCAGGTGGAGGCTGCGGAGGGGAGGTGCTGATGTCGATGGAGGTGCGGATGCGCCGATCTCTCTCCGTCGGCGCCCTCCAACTACCAGACGCCCCGCTGCAAGAACACTCCTCCGCGGGCACCGTCTCGCTACGCGTGGGCGGAGGGCCGTTGGTGACGCTGGCGCTGCCGGGTCACTGGAGCGCCGCCCGCGCCTTGGCGCTGGTGCCGGCGGTGGAGGGGTGGGGTGCGGAGCTGAGTGGGTATGCACAGATTGGTGGTGGTGGGGGTGAGGAGAGGAAGGCGTGGTGGAGGAAGCGAGCGGAAGAGGCGAGGGCGGTTGCGGAGGCAGAGGCGGCGATGGCTGGAGCTGCGGAGGGTACGCTGGGCGCCGAGGCAGCAGCAGCCGCACAGGCCGCCGCCGCCACCGCCGCCGTCGCCTCGGCCGCGGCCGTGGTCTGGAGCGACGACGACTCGGAGGAGGAGGCGGAGATGGAGCGAGCCTGGCTGCAGGCAGCGGTGGCGGCGGTGGCAGCCAGCGCCGAGGCTCGTGCCACGGGCGGCGGCAATGCCGGTGGGGGGGGTCATTCTTCCGCAGAGGAGTTTCCTCCTGAGCTGCTGCTGCCCGCCGCCGCCGCCCGGCACCGCCTGCCTGGTCGGCTGATTCCCCACCAGAACCTTCCGCCAGGCGGCTGCTGGGACGGATCAGAGGCGGTGGCCATGCAGCCGCACGCGATGCCCATTGCAACCCCCCCTCTACACCACCCGGTGCATTCACAACACGGGTTGACCCTAAACCCGAACGCTGCCGGGCCGTCGGCGGCACGCGCGGAAACGGTCGCTCTTCACGGCGCTGTTCACAGTGAACAGGACCGCGTCGTCCCCGTCGCGCGGGACGCGGACGGCCTCGAGCTTTCCAACGCGTGGGGTGGCTTCCTCGGAGTTTTCTTCTGCTTCCCAGAGCCCACCGAGCGGTCTTCTGCGGAGGTGCTGCTTCCCCCCCCTCGGTACTCTGGCTGGGCCTACGCCCTCTTCGCTCCGAGCGGCACGCGGCTAAAGTGGGACGACTCGTCTTGCGGCGAGGGACCGACAGAGAGGCGGCTGGTGGCGGTGGCCTCCTCCGAGACGGAACCGGCGAGCGACGAGTCTGGCCACGCGGTGGTGCTGGTGGATGGCTTCGCGACGGCGATGGAGGCCGCGCGCGCGCGGGCGCGCGCGCTGCACGGGGCGCCTCCGCTGCGGGACGCGGACGACGAGGGGATGTGGACGCGTCCGTTGGGAGGGACGCCTCCGTTGGACCCGGCGGTATCTTCTTCTGTACCGGGAGCTTCCTCCGACGCCTTTCCCGTGGAAGAGTTGCCAGAGTCGTTTGAGTTTTCAGCCGAGGAGGCCGCCGATTTGCGCGCGCGCGTCTTAACCCGCCGGATGCGAAAGTCGGCCATGGTAGCCTGCAGCGCCTTGCTCGACTTTGACGACTTCGAAGACGAGCCGCCACCAAAGCGACTGCGCGGCATCGCAGTGCGACAGTTTTGGTCCGGCGGCGGCGGCGAGTTTTGCGAAGGCCGAAGAAGGGGCGGTGCAGTGGGTGGCGGCGGGCTGGTGACTGCGCGCGGTCGCGTATGCGATGAGTGCAGCCGTCGCTGTGGCTGCCCGGAACTGCCCTTCCTCCAAGCAGGGCTTGAGCCCCCTCCCCGCGGCACCAGCGTCCTGGGCGCCCCTCCCTCCGGTATCATGCGGTTGGCGGGCCTCGGCGCCCCACCCTCCGGTGGGCCTCTTGAGTGCTCGTTGTGTGCCTCGTCGCTTCCGGAGCCCCCCTTCCCTCTCTCCCTCCCCCCAGACCAACCTTCCCCCGCCTCGGCCGGGCCTCCTGCCACCACTGCATCCCTGCTGTCTGGGCTGCTGCCTCGGCTGGGCGGGTTTCTAGTCGGCGACGCGACCAAACCCGCGCCCAGCGAGCTGCGGTGGCGCCGGCTCGACCGGATGAAGCTCGTCCTCTCCTCAGCGCTCCTGCACCCACACACACAGGAGGTCCGGGGGCGGGCGGGTTGGGTGTCCATTCCAGATGCGCGGCAGCTGAGCAGGAGGGGAGGCGGTGGCTGGGCGGCGTCGACCGTCGCCCCGGTGCTCAAAGTGGGCGTCCACGCCATTAGTTTTAGGATCGATCCTGCGGAGGAGACCGACGCGCAGGACGGCCATAATACCGGCGGGGAGGGGCCGCCCGTAGTGGGCGTGGTCGACGCGAGCGGTGAGGAGGGCGGCTGGGGCGTGTGCGCTGCGGACGGGCTCGTATACCGCATGGGGACCCTGCCGGACGTCACTACGGTGGGCGGCATCAGCTTCGGCGTCGGCGGCGGCGGCGGGTTCGCGCGCCCGCCCGTGCCGCTTCCCCCCGGGCAACAGCTGCCGCGCCTGGCGTCGTTGCGCTCTGGAGCGCAAGGGACCATCCTCACGCTTGTGGTCGACATGGAGCTGCGCGGGCTGGGAGTGAGTCTCAACGGCGGGCCGGTGGTGGATACCGGGGTGGTGCTCCCGACCAGCGTTCGGCCGTTTGCGAGTCTCGGTCGCAGTGGCGACTCGGTGAGTCTGCTCAGTGCGCGCTTCGGCAACGCGCTCTCTCCGGCGACGCTCGGCGTGCCAGGCCTTTCACAGCGGTCCTCCCGCAACTCGGCGCGGGACCCAATCTCGGAAGCACTCGCCGCTCGCGTCTGGAACGCGAGCACTTTCGCACGCAGGCTGCCGCCGCCGCAAACGCCAAACCAGCGACCGCTCGCCAGTCGTGGCGGAGCAGGCGGAGGGTTAACTCCCGCTGGTGGCGCATGGAGCGAAATGGTTTCATCTGCCGGTGCGCCGTCCGCCGCCGACTTGGGAGACGGCGTGCTCGGTTCGCTCTCTCGCGAGTTGCGGCGGTGGCAGGGCGAGGAGCTACGCTGGCCGGATGCGGAGGTGCGGCGGGCGGGCGCGCTCTTCAGCCGCTTGGGCGCAGGCGCGACCGGCGCGACTGCTTCCAGTGGCGGGGGAGGCGCTGCGAGTGCCGCTGCCCACGTCACAGCCACTCACGTCGCCGCTACCCACGTCACCGCCCCCCACGCCGCTGCCGCCCACGCCACCCACACCGCCGCCTCCGCCGCCGCCGCCGCCACCGCCGCCGACACCGCCGCCGCCGCCGTCTCCACCACCGCCGCCGCCGCCGCCGCCGACAGCGCCGGCAGCAGCAGCGACCACGCCGCCGCCCTCGCCGCCGCCGCCGCCACCCTCGCCGCCGCCACCGCCGACGCCGTCGCCGCCCGCGCCGTCGCCACCGCCGCCGCCGCCGCCGCCTCCTTCTCCGCCGCCGGGGGCGCTGCCGCCGCCGGCAGCAGCTCTGGCGGTCAAACTGCATCAGTCGGCTCTGGTGCGGCCTGCTCGGCGGCGCCTCGGCCCGATTTGGCCGACGCTCTGATTGCGGAGGTTGCGCTCGACGAAACCGACTTCACTCCCGAAATGGCCCTCGCCCTGCAGCGCAGCGCTGTACCGGAGGGGGGGGCTGCTCTAGCGGGCGGGGAGTGGTTCTGCCTGGGCTGCGGACGGCTCAACCGTCGCAAGGGTGCCATGGCCCTCGCGGGTGCCACGGCCGCCCCTCCCACGGAGCAATGCGGGCGAGAGACCTGGCTCCCGCGCGCTGGCACGCCAAAGGCGGGCACATCGCGGGACTGGCCAGAGGCCCCTCCCGCGGAGCAATGCAACATCTGCCTGCTGACCCGCGCCGCGTCGTCAGGGGGCGGAGCAGAAGGAGCCACGGGCACGAGCGCGTCGGCCTCGGCCCCTTCTGCGCCGCGCTGGCTGGGCACCTCTTCTGGTCGCAGCGGGGGCGGCGTGTGGGTGGAGGCATTGGGTGCGGGGGGCGGACCGCCGCGCGTCCGCTGCCGTCGCTGTGCGATGGCGCGCACCGTCGAGCCGCGACACGCACGCGCGTTTCTCTGTCCCAGCTGCGGCCCGCTCAGTCACCCCACCGGTAGCGGTATCGCGGCCGAGCTGCATGAGCGTATGCGGCGGTGTGAAGAGCAGGCGGCGGTCTTGGGAGGGGGCAGCGCTGCGATGATGCTGCTGGGGGGCACCGCGCATACGGGCGGCGATGAGCACATTGTGTCGGGCGTGGAGTTGATGGAAAGCTTGGAGGAGGCGGAGGCGATGGTGGCGGAGTTGGCGGCGGCGGCGTCGCTCGAGGAGATGCTCACCAGCCACAGCGCCGCCGGCGCCCAGTCGGCCCACACCGGCCACGTGGGAGCAGGCCCCCCGCCGCCGCTGAGGCTGCCCCCTTCCCGGCGTGGCCCCTCCGAGGGGGGTGGAGGGGGCAGCGCTGGGGCGTCGCCGGTGGCGGCCGCCGTCGCTCAAGCAGAGGTGAGTCTATCTATATATATAATGTGTGTGTGTGTTGTGTGTGCATCCATCTATATATACATGTATGTATTTATAGATATAGATATTGCCATATATCCATATATATATATAGCGTCGCCGGTAGCGGCGGCCGTCGCTCAAGCAGAGGTGAGTCTATCTATGTGTGTGTGTGTGTGTGCATGTATATCCATCTATATATATATATATATATGTATATATATATATATATATCCATATACCCATATATGTATAGCGTCGCCGGTGGCGGCGGTCGTCGCTCAAGCAGAGGTGAGCCGAAACGGCCACTACCACTACAACTACCACTACTACTACTACTACTACTACTACTACTACTACTTCTACTAAAACGGCCACTACCACTACCACTACCACTACCACTACTACTACTACTACTACTACTACTACTGCTGCTGCTGCTGCTGCTGCTGCTGCTGCTACTACTACTAAGTGCAAGACTGTCCTGCTCTTGCACTACGAACCTCCCGTCTGCGGACTCCGCGATCGAACGATAGATCGAAAGATAAATCGATAGATACATGATATCGAGATATATCGAGATATATCGAGATATATGTCTAGATTCTAGAAATTACATCTAGATCTCTCTCTCTATATATACATATCTATATACATATCTTAACATCTATATATGCATATCTATATATATCTATATGTAAATTGCTATATAGATCTATATACATATACATAACACACACACACACACACACACACATATATATATACATATATATATATACATATATATATATATATATATATATATATATATATATATATATATATATATATATATATA
>Ga0335398_10005974_pt1 | contig 15700 bp, 10 predicted proteins | sample BON03_FD_205742 | JGI IMG/M metagenome (GOLD analysis project Ga0335398, IMG submission 205742) | Freshwater microbial communities from Lake Bonney liftoff mats and glacier meltwater in Antarctica - BON-03 (spades assembly) (version 2) | ecosystem: Environmental > Aquatic > Freshwater > Ice >... | reverse complement strand
CTTTTCTTTCAACAAGATACTCTTGTTTATTAAGAAATTAGCATTTGATGGCTTTTATCCACTACTAGTAGTTTTAAAAAAATCGATTTTTGTTGTTGTTTAAAATAACGATATGTTATTTCGTAATGGTCTCATCACCGCGAATATCAACGATCGCTTAGAAAATCTTCTCCCTTACCAACATCGTCAGCTATCACCACTCAGTTGTTAACACTTGTCACCCAAATAGTATAACGACAGCATCCAAGTGTTGTTGTTGTACCAGATAATCACAGTGGCGACTATTTCAAACCTGCCTGATTTCTTTCCATTAGTGGATAAGAAAAAAAGTTGTCTCTCAGTTCAGCAAAAGCTATTCACTTGCATCGACGCTAATTGTCAGCAAGTACCAGGCGAAAGAGACGCGCACGCAGGAGACAAAGCACTTACTATCTGCGCTAAGGACATACTTGCTTACGAAACCTGTTTGAAGAAAGTAGGTCTGGATAAATCTTTGAAACTAGTACGCGCTCCGCAATCTTATCTTGAAGAACTTGAAATCGATGAAAAGAGACAACTCTGAACAACCAGAGCTTCAAAATGAAGCCAAACGTCCAGCTATTGGAGAACCAACACCTGTTGTTCTTGCTCCTGTAGATTTTCATGAGCCTGTTGCAGTCATTTCGAGTGAGCCGATTATTGCTACGACTTCTTCTACCACTACGGCCGAGGTACTACCTATAGCCCAGTCGATCAATCCTATTGTTTCGCCAGCTGAAACTGAACCAGGAACAAAAGCGGTCGTGGATATATCTGCTTCTCCAGTTGATGTGGATACGAACAAACAAGTTGCGGAGCTTACAACACCGGGACTAAAAGAGGAAAATCCCTTGGAATCATCGACAGATGATGCTGCTGCTAAACCTTTAGGAGTGGAAGATGCGCTTGCCTATTTAGACAAAGTGAAAAAGCAATTCAAAGATAAACCCGACGTCTACAATCAGTTCTTGGACATCATGAAAAATTTCAAGGCCGAGCAGATCAACACTCCAGGAGTAGTGAATTGCGTGTGCGAACTCTTTAAAGGACATGATGATCTAATACTGGGTTTCAATACATTTCTTCCTCCAGGTTTCAAAATTGAAATACCTGGACGTGGAATGGGAGGCGTAATTTCAATGATTGCTCCACAGGAAGCGTCCAAAAAGGGACGAGGTGGCGGGGCTCGCAATCGCCCATCTACTGCGACACCTAAGTCACTGGGTAAACCGTTGACCGATCCTTTTGTACCAGCCGGACCAATTGTGGAAGATAATGCATCAAATGCAGGTACACAAGGCCAACCAGTCGAGTTTGACCATGCAATCAATTACGTTACCAAGATTAAGAATCGTTTTGCTACCGATGCGGACACGTACAAATCGTTCCTTGATATTCTGCACAGTTACCAAAACGAACAACGCTCGATTAAAGAAGTGCTTGAACAAGTGTCTCACCTGTTCAAGGATCATTCTGATCTATTAAGGGAATTTACGTATTTTTTGCCAGATGCCGTTCGAGAAAGTGCAAAGACGGAACTTGAACGTCGAGCTGCGAGTTTATCGAAAGGATCTAAATCTAAAGCGTCTAGAAAGAAAGACCGTAAATCCATTGGTGATGGAGACCATGACGAAAGCAGAATTCCTCAATTGGAACGCAATCTTCTAGGGCGAATCAAAGCAGCACTTGGTACGCGTGAACTTTGGAGTGAGTTTCTGAAATGTATTGATCTATTTGCACAAGAAGTTATATCGAGAGCAGAGTTGCTGGCATTAATCACCGATATCTTTGGAGAACGAGGGGACCTACTTGAAGAGTTTGACCGTCTGTTGGCCTCTCGAGGTGCCACTGATGATCCTGTCGAGAGTGCGTGGTTTTCGATGCCACTGCAAGATATTGACTTTTCGAATTGCAAAAGGTGCACACCTTCCTATCGCAGTCTTCCTGCCGCTTATCCTAAAGCTCCGTGTTCTGAACGCACGGCCATGTGCAGAAGTGTATTGAACGATACATGGGTCAGTGTTCCATTAGGATCCGAAGATTCCTCATCCAAAAACCACAGAAGGAATCCACATGAAGACGCCCTATTCAAATGTGAAGATGATCGCTACGAAGTTGACATGGTGATCGACTCTACGAAAGCTGCCATTCGCGCTCTGGAACCATTGGCTCAGGAGATTGAGACTCTGCAGCTGAATAGTGGAATCAGCGCCAAGTTTAGATACAGACTTGAAAGACGTACATTGAACGTGATTCACCTAAAGGCAATCTCTCGCATATACGGTGATCACGGTACGGAGATTCTGGAGTTGCTCCGAAGGAATCCTGCTGGAGCAATACCTATCATTCTTGGAAGGCTCAAAACGAAGGACCTTGAATGGTGCAAGGCTCGACAGGAAATGAACAACAATTGGAGAGAGACCATGGATAAAAACTATCTTAAGTCTCTAGATCATCGCTCGTTCTACTTCAAGCAGAGCGAAAAGAAGACATTTTCATCCAAGGTATTGGTGAATGAACTGAAAGACTCATTGAAAAGTTCAGATAAAGAACAGTTCACCTTGACCTTCGGTTCTCCGTTAATTCATTTGGATGCTTGGTCCATATTGTCGTTCAAAGGAACAATGATGGGAGAAAAAGACCAGCTTGACCGCATCGCTGCTTTCTATGCATACTTTATGCATTCTTTTCTACAGTTGCCGCAGTCGTGGTTACAATCTTCCAAATCGCTCTGTGAAAATATGAACGTGGGTCTCCAAGTGACGGCTGAACAAGACCCCAAGTCCAATCATCCTGTGGTAGACATCGGTTCTGTTGTCAAGACAGCTTACGGGGAAGGGATAGTGAACTCGTTCGATGATGGAATGTATCAGGCAACCCTTAGCTATGGAACAGCGAATATTCTCCCTGAGAACATCGTCACTGACAGAGTCATCCGCCCTCGCTTCACCTCCATCAGTTTACCATCCGAGATGCTTGAACACCAAGATGAAACAGTATGTGAAGATGAAGCTGGGGTATTCTATGGCACTGCTAGTGCATATGTGTTCTTGAGACAATATCACCTCCTGTGTCAACGTTTAGGAACTGCGAAGGAGTTGTGCGTCACTCATGATTCTTTGAACAAGAACGAAGGTATATCATCATACAACAAACTGCTCGGCCTTATTCATTCACTTATTGCAGGTTCTTTAGACTCGCAGAAGTTTGAAGACGAATGCAGACTACTTGTTGGTCCGTCTATTTTCTTTCTTTCCACCGTAGACCGACTTATATCAGCGCTCTTCAGACAAGTGACGACTCTTCTAGGGGAGTCCCAAGGCCCTACAGATGCCTCCCATGCCTTCAAACAGTACCAAACATCCAACGATACAGCTGACCTTGCAGGGTTTCTCTCTCAAAGTGGATCAATGCTTTTGTCGGAAGGCATGTGTATCCGAGTCAAGTACCAACCTAGTGAGACGAAAACACAGGAGGAGCTTGACCAGGAGATGAAGTCGCGTAGTGAGTCTCCTGTGGAACATAGTGATGTCGTAGTGACTCCACAGTTGGCTCCGTTAAGCAAGTGGAAGCAATTGCCCTCAATGAAGATTGAAGTGTTCGACTGTATACCTGATGTCGATATGAACCTGGAGAATGAAGCAGAACTTACATTAGGAACCGTTTGTCCAATTGAAATACCAATTGGAACACGTTTGGACCTATCGGGGGCGGTGGATTTTAAAGTGACGTCTTCGGATTTTCCTCAGGTACGAGATGGATATTTGCTTTTGTCTCTATTCAGGCCTTTTACTTTGACAGTTAAGCCTCAAGTATTTGACGTGATCAGGGAAATGAAAGAAAACGCTTCCAAGACCAAAAAACCAGAAACTTGGTATGTCGTCTTGGGTGGCCGTTCGAAATCAAGTGATTCTCCAAAAGACGTCGAAATGAAAGACGACCAATAAATTTAAATTTCCTTTTTACATGGTGGTATCAATATTCTAAAGTAGTTTTTTACATGGTGGTATCAATATTCTAAAGTAGTTCTATCACAGAATCGATAAATCGATGGTTTACAAGTTGTTCAGGAGTTGCGCGTTCGATCGGATCAACCGCGCAGCACTCTAGGATAAATTCATACAATACCGTATTATTGCGTGTCTCTTGAGGAACAGGAGGCGGCAAGCTGGTAGAACCAATGGTAAATAATGCAGATGGGAGTTCTTTCTGTTCAGGCCAAGGATTGCATCCACTGACCATCTCAATCAATGTAGCCCCGATGCTCCATATATCAGCAGGGTAACTGTAGTTGCCTTTGATCATTTCAGGTGCCATCCATGGTACTGAACCACGCATAGTTTGCAAAGTGCTTTCTCGCTCCTGGCTTGTGAGCAAATCAAGACTCTTGGAACAACCGAAGTCCGCCAATTTCGCAACCCCGTTCGTAGCGATGAGAACGTTCCCACCCTTAATATCTCTATGGATTATTTGCTTGTCATGCAAATATTTGATTCCTAGCACCATTTGCGCCGTGAACTTCGCAGCGAGTTTTGTGGTCAGCTTTCCATGTTCTTTTATTAAATGAGATAAAGAACCACCTGCCACGTACTCTAGAAATATATCTAATACTCCTTTTTCAGGGTCACAATTAGAGCAAATGAATTGCACTATATATGGGTGTTTCAACTGCTGCATGATTCGCAACTCCTGTTCGAAAGCCGCTAGTTGTGTGCCATCGCCTGAGATCCCTTTGTTTATCCGCTTTACTGCAAGCTGCTCTCCCGTATTGGTGTCTAATGCTACAAACACTTCACCATAAGTGCCCTTCCCAATTTTCTTCCCTTTACTCCATGCGAATTGTCCGGTAGTGATATGTGTACCGTGTCTTGGGGACCTAACCTTACCCTGCTCATTGAAAGACATGGTTCGTTGCATCAGTTGGCTTGGACTCCGTGGCTGTGGTACTACAAATTCTTCCTGGTCATCCCGCATCCCGCCATACACAAAAGTATTCATAGAACGTCTTGGAGTGCTGAGAAAATTGGTGGCCTGGGAGTTGGAGCGAGACAATGGTGGCGGTGATGCGATGAAATGGGCAGGCACTGCAACATCAGTGTTTCTCCTGATAACTTTCCCTCGTGGACTATGATGCGACTTCGATCTCCCTACAGAGAACGAGAGTTCATCTAGATTCTGAACGGAAATAACCGACTCACAAGTGCTACCCCTGCTACGTAGGCCACGTTGTGGTGGCAGAAATTTACCGATTGTATCTGGCAATGACGAATCAATAGAAGAAAAGGAGGCTTCCTGATTCTGATTTCTGTTTTCTTTGTTATATGCATCACTGTAAGATGAGTCTCTGGGCGAATAATCGTCTTCGTGTTTTGGAGAAGAACTGGATGAGGCTACCGACAATGACCGCAGACGATTCTTACTACCTCCGATAAAATTACTACTGAAGATGTCAGAATTGTCCGGTGAGAATGATCGAGTACGTCCTCTATTCAGTGGAGGGTGTGGGTGTTCAAACTCAAGCATGCCGTCTTCAACTCTGTAACTATCGATTAACTCCCCATCAAGCTCACTAGGATCATATGACGGTGGCTTCGGGGAAAACGACTCATGTTTGCGAACTTGGTGCTGCCTCATGTTGCTGCTGCTGGCAGGTCGAAATGGCTTTTTCATCAAGTTCAACGTTTATTGTTCGTTTATTTATCAGTGTCTGCAACACGTGTACAATATTCATGAATGAGGTCTCTTCCCCTTACGATCATCTACTCTAAATACTAGTACTAGTATATATACGTTTTTGCATGCACGGACCAAAATTCAAGGATAATACACCAGCCATCTTTTTTACAAGTAAATGGGGTATTCGGAGTAATTCATTCGACATGCTTTTGCACTACGATGAAAGGTTTTCAATAACGATAAACGTACATACTTAAAAATAAAGAGTTGTAACCAAGAGTTACCATAACAGTTAGGTTCGTTTTTCACGTACACCTGATATTAAATTAATAATGAATGAATCATCACATCTGCTGGCTGTTAAGATAAGTTTGATGGTTAGGATTACTCACGAAATGACACGAATCGAGAAATCAGCAGCGATAGTACTTCTTTAAACATTGTGTTACCTCCTAGTTCGCTTGTCACAGCGACTAGAGCTCGTTATTGTACTGTACTAAAAACTGTAACAATGCAAGTGATTTCAAACTACTGGTAAAAATGAAAACCAATAGGAGGGAAAAAAAAGATTTTCGTAATACAAGTCGAATGACTTGTATCAAGTACTTTTTTAATCCGTTAATTAAAATCCATTAGAAGGTACTATGCTCTTGTATTACAAACGGCAAAAGCGACCGCGATGCATCCATGAAGAAAGGACATCAATAAATATAATAAAGAAGCATGAACCAAAGGTCTCCATCGAGAGTAAACATATCTTTGATGATATATCTCTAAATGCTCGACGGAAAGTTGTTCTGAAAAACCTGTTTAAAGAATACAACACACTTAGATCTCATCGACAAACTGCCAGAACGTTAAGTGCTCAAAACAACATCGTTCATCAATGGGACGAAGTGGGTTGGCTTCACTCAAGAGGCAAAGGTAAGAGCCGTCATGAGAATTCAAAACGCTTGAGCCAACTCCGTCAATGGTTTGACTTTTTAGATCGAGATGGAAGTGGTGAAGTTGAACCTGACGAGCTTCTTGATCCTCTTATCTCTCTTGGTCTAGCAGAAACCAGGGAGGAGGTCCTTCTTCTGGTTTCTTCAGTCTGCTCCGATGGAGATCTTCGAATTAATTTCCAAGAGTTTCAAGCATTGTTCAAATATGGAAGTTCCAATAATGGAAGTCACAGTAAGCAAAAAGAGGTTGCTCGATTGAGAATGCTGAAATTATTTGAGGGGGTGACGGATTTTGAAAGTGAGGCAGAATTACCGTTCTCTATTTTAGTAACCAGCCATAGAAGGCAAATGCTTCTAGATGCTAATATGGCTCCTCACTATTCAGCAACGAAACGAAGGGGAACTTCGGTATTAGGCGCGCTAGTAAAATCGAAAGAAGTCAAAGAACAAGTCGTCCATAAAAATTCAAGACCCATCCCCACGACAATAGTTAAACCTGGTCTTTCACGAGGAAATAAATTTCGACTCACCGAATGAAGAGCCAATACGTTAAAGAAAAGTTAGAAAAAAGGGAGCGGAACTCGCAGCTTCAGATAATTAATTAAATTAAAATATAAAATTAACATACCATACCTGGAACTAAAAAGTTTGCAGGCGACATAGCTGTCAAGTCGAGGGATGAAATATAATGCGAATTCAGTGATTCCACATAATGTTCTTGCTTCTGATTACCTCACGGATTGCCATCAGGCTCTTTTCTTTCAACAAGATACTCTTGTTTATTAAGAAATTAGCATTTGATGGCTTTTATCTACTACTTAAAAAAATCGATTTTTGTTGTGTTTGAAAAAGTTCCAAAACAAAAGTAGAGGGGACCCATTCTTGAATAGTTCCGTTGAGTAGTAGTGCTTTAATTCGGTGTAGGTCCTATGTCGGATAGATCTGTGATGTTCTTCCCTGGCAAAGGGATTAGAGGAGCGTTGTTATTAAGGCCTGGAGGGGATAAGCTCATGAATGTTTCTTCTATTAAACAGCTATTTCCAGCCCAGCATGAGGCAGGGACCAATCGAGTGGCGCATTCTTTACGTCGTACACGTTCTGTGTCTCCTGATTCCATGGAGAAACGCTGGAAGGAAAAAGGCGCAACAAAAAAGAAACTTGAATATAGACACGAAGAGGAAAAACACGAAGAAGAACGTATCTCGGCAGCGTTGGGAATGTCTTCGAACCAGATGAAGGCATTGAACCGAGTTGAGAAGGACATGGAAGAAGCAGCTGAAGCTTACTTGACTGCATTTGAAAAATATGATATTGATGGCAGTGGCGATATATCTCCTGAGGAGCTCAGAGAGGTCTTAGTTGAACTGGGAGAGAAAGAAGAAGATTTTGATGACATCGTGGCACAAGCAGACACAGATGGAGACGGCACTATCAACTATGAAGAATTTGTTAACATGATGACTGCAAGAAAACGTCTGGTAGCTATGGCGAATGTGCTTGGCTCAGACAGCAGTAATAACGTGGAGAAACTAGCTAGCGGTTTGCCTCCATTAAAACTTCCTATGCAACAAGAATCCCGCAAGGTAGCAAGGAAAAGAAAAAACTTATATGGGCATCAAAACACTAAGAAAAGAAAACCTGTTGTGAGGCATGAAATGAAACAAGGAGAGCTTAAACGAGAACTGGCGTTAACGCAACAAGTAGTCAAAGCATTAGATGCAAAAGTAAAAAAAGACGTTGAATGGGTGCAAGAAAACTGCAACGTGACTTCTTTACGAGCTCAAATGTATTGCAAAAGATGGGGAATGCAAAAACTTCAAAATATAATGCGACGATTAGAATACAAGGAAGTTATTGCTTCTTGGAAAATTTGGAACAAATATACTTGTTGGAAAAGAAATCAAGGCCAAGTGGAGCAATATATGAAATTGAAAGGGAGTCGTCGTTTAGCTTCATTATTTGCAAATTGGAAGAGGAAGAAGTCGATGGCAGCAATCAACTCATGGATTAGAATAGTTCACCATCAGCGACACATGGAGAACGAAGCTGGTTGTATTGAAATCCAGCGTGTTGCCAGAGGCTTCCAAGGACGAAGGGTGGCTTTTCACAGACGAAGAAAATACGCGGCAATAGACATTCAAAGAATTGCCAGAGGGATACTGGGTCGAAAACGATTTGAAGCAATGACGCAGAATAAACTAGAATGGAACGCAGCTGTATGCATCCAAGGTGCCTTTCGAGGTTACCAAGGCAAGAAGCTGGCAAAGATCATTGCTATGTCGCACAAAGAAAACAAATGCGCTTCGCGAATTCAAGCATCGTGGCGAGGCAGACGAGATAGAAAACGATTTGGCGATATTTTGGCACAGAAATTAAAAGATGTAGCTGTCACCAAGATAGCCAAAGTGTATCGCGGATATGTCGTGCGCGAGTATGCAATGTCTCAAATTCAAGCGATAGCTGAAAACATTGCTGCAATGATCATTCAAACTTGTTTTCGAGGCTACTTTGGGAGAACTCAAGGCTTGGAATTAATGGAAACCAGAATGCAACTTATAGCCGAGGAAGAAGCCAGTCTTAAAATACAAGCTGCTTTCCGAGGGTGGAATACGAGAAACAAAGTTAGACAATTGAAGTTAAATAAAGCAGTAGTATTGGTGCAGAAGATCTGGCGAGCTCATAAGCAGAGAAATGGCTATCGAATGATTAAGTTAGAAAAGCAAGCTCGGGAAAGAATTCGAAATCATGCCTCCATTATTCTGCAATGTTTTTTTCGAACAACAACCGCGAAGATAATCCTGATGAATCGATTAGCAGCAAAAAATGCAGCTCTTTCAATTCAGCGGATTCGAAGAGGGCAAGTAGGGCGCCGAACATTTCAAAACAAACAGCAACATTTTATTGACCAACAGCGATCGGAACTTCTGAGACGTAAACAGAACGCCGCTGCTCTTCGCATTCAAACTAGATGGAGATCACATAAGGGACGCCTAGCTTACCAATTGAAACAACAAGCAAAGCGCCAAGCCCTAGCTTCGCACCAACATTCATCGGTCACGATTCTTCAAGCTAGGATTCGAGGAAACAACGACCGGAAAAGATTCCAAGAACTGCAAAAAGCTAAACTAGATGAACAGGAACTTAGTAACGCAGCTCTAACAGTTCAGTCATGTATTCGAGGCAAAATGGCCCGTAAAAAAGTGCAAGCAAAGCAATCAGAAGCTGCGGCTGCGATGCAAAAGTTACGCCAACAGGAAGAAATAGCAACAGAGGAGCAAAATAGAGAGGCTGCCGCTATTAGGATTCAAGCATCACTCCGAGCCAAACACGCAACTGAAGTCGTTCAAGAACGAAAGAAAGCCAACGAGGAGATCCACCAGAAATCAAAGGCCTTAGAAGAGGAACAGGCACAAACACAAGCTGCGCTCCAAATTCAAAACCGAATAAGAATGGTCAATGCAAAGAAAGAACTCCAAGATAGAAAGCAATATCTAGATCAACAATTAGCAGCTAGTAAAGATGAAGAAGAAAAATGTGCAATACAGGCGCAGTATAAGCGTCGTGAAGCTGCGATCAAAATCCAATCCATGTTGAGATGCAGGAGAGAGAAAGCAAAGTTGCAGGTGATTAAAAAAGCGCAGAAAGAACAGGAGCTTCAATTGCGCGAAGCAACTGATCTTATCACCAAAGAGCTCGCTGCTATTAAAATTCAAACTCTATTCCGGACCAGGAGGGATGTTAAGAAGGTTCAAGGCATCAAGGACAGGTTAGAATGGGAGAAAAATAACATCGAAGAAGCTCGAAAACAACGAGAAGAAAAGCTCGCGAAAGAAAAGCAAGATCAGGAATTGGCTGCTCTTAAAATGCAAAGTGTGTTACGAGGTCGAAAGGCTCGTATTGAAGTTCAAGCGCGAAAGAAAAAGTTCCTTCATGAAAAGAAACTAAAACAACGTCAGTTGGAGGAACGGAAGCGTGAAGATGCTATGGAACAAGCAGCCCTGCGCATCCAGTGTGCATTTAGAACACGAAAGGCCAAACAGCTAGTTAGATCCAAGCAGCAATTGCACCAAGCAAAACTCGCCAAACTCAGAGAACTGGGCGAAAAAGAAATCGAGATCGAAAAATTGAAACAAGAGCAAGAGCAAGAGATAGCTGCGACAAAAATGCAAGCAATATACCGCTCTAAAGCTGCTCGATTACAAACACAAGCTAAAAAGAAAGAGCGAGAACGTGATTTTGAACAGGAACGACGAAGGGCTGCAGAGGAGCTGAGATACATTTCAGCCTGTCGAATTCAATCTGTCTTTCGAGGCAACAGAGATAGAAAGATTTATGAACAACAGCGCTCCCAAATGGCCTCTCAAAAAACAGCTAAGATTGATTCCCTTACTTCAAATTTAAATGACAGCGATACCAACAGCGTTTGGGTTGAGTATTGGGATGACGCTTCCCAAGCTTATTATTACTTTAACACCGTGACTCAAGAAGCGAGATGGACAGACCCCCGCGCAAGCGCAGGTAACGGCTACGAAACTGGCGGCGCTATTACTGATTATGACACTGACAACTACGATGCAACCTATGCTCAAGGATACTACGACGAGCACGGCACGTGGAACGCAGGGTATTATGATGAGTATGGAAGTTGGGTTAATAGCGAAGCCCCACATGCAGCATCTCTTGTAGACCCTACATACTCTTGGGAACAATACTACGATGATTCCTATCAGGCAGCGTACTACTACAACCTCACTACTGGCGAAACTGTATGGGAAAATCCTTCAGGTTTCTATTCTCCATACGCATCCCCTGAACTCGCTCCAAGATATAGCTAGATACATCATAAATCTAATACTACAATTTTTAAAAACTAGATTCATAAAGAAGAAACTCCTGTTATCGTCACACATCATTACTATTCGGATGTAATCTAATAGTAATACATTGTGGGAGAATTTTCTTTATTTTCTTCTTTTGGCGGACTTTCTTTTGGCAATAAATGGCTCGATACTTGATTTCAATTGATCGTCGTCAAGCAATAACGGGCTCATCACTAATTCATCAACAGGTCCTAATCGTGCTTCGTTGGTCGTAATAGAGAGGTTTCCAAATATTGATTTCAAAATCCCAGGTGACTGCAACACGATTTCAGGTGATGCCGTTATACCACTAACCCACGGATGCCTCATCGCTGTCTTCGCAGTGAATCTCTTTTGTGGATTAATTTCCAGTAAACTTTCTAGAAGGTCTTTGGAAGACTCACTGAGTTCCACATTCCATGGAGGAAATCGAAGCTTATAATCGTGAGATTTTTTGAAATGATTTCCATTATCATTAAACGGAAAAACTCCACACAATAAAACAAATGCAACAACTCCTAATGACCAGACATCTACAGCTCTCGTATAGGAAGATCGCTTCATCATTTCGGGGGAAATATAACCAACTGTGCCGAAGAACGAACGTCCGATAATGGGAGACACACCACCCTCATCTATTTCACAAGTATCAAATGTTTTCGAAAGTCCAAAATCAATAATTTTCAATCGAATATCTCTGAATGTCCCATCTTTGTTTGGGGCCTCAGCCAGCAAAATATTCTCCAATTTGAGGTCTCGATGAATAACACCGTGATCGTGCATGTAAGCGACAGCGCTAAACAACTGCCTTATGAAGAAGGACACTGTCTCTTCCGTGAGCATGTTGCTTGGTTGGCAAGTCAAATAATCAAAGAGTTCACCACCACTGGCCACTTCTGTCACCAAGTGAATGAAAGATTGACCTTCAAACATCTCTTCCAATTGGATGATATTAGGGTGATTCAGACCATGAAGTATATCCATCTCCTTCCTAAACTGACCCAGCAAGGAACTGTACATCATAAGAATCCGTTTTTTGTCGATGATCTTCACTGCGAAAGATCCTTTGTTCACTATACTCACACACTGGTAACATCTGGCTGTGCTCCCTTTACCAAGCTGATGCAAGATCTTGTACTTGTTTGAAAAACCGCCATCATTATGAGGCACGACCACCTCTTCCTCCGCCACGCAGCACCAGATATTGCCCATTAATAACTTCGTACGTTACCGAAAGCAACAGGGGGACCATTCCGCACAGTCTCAATTTGATTTCCTAATTTGAACAGAAATGAGGTTGTGGATTGCAATCATCTATTAAATTTAAATCAAGAGCACAAAAATCTTGGCGAGGGAAAAAAATCTGATCTTCGTCTCTGATGTAAGTAGCGACCATGTGACAAATCAATTAATTCATGTTGTACCAATAAGTTGTTTCGTTTGTGCTTTAATTGCGAAGTTTCTTCAATTTCTTCAGATTCTCGATTGATAACTTCGATTCGTAATAATACTGAATGTATTTAACAATCCCCAAGGTAACCTTATCAAATGAAACAATTTACAATACATTTTACAATACAAATGAACTTTTAAGTGAGTGGATGATGCCAATCAAAGTCCTCGAAGCATTTGGTGTTTTCGGTGAAGTGTTCTGAACCTCCCGAGTTGCTCCTTGTACGTCCACTATGAAATCTTCTCACGTTATGACTTTTATTCTTTTCGACTACACATTCTTCTAAAAGCGTCGGTTTTCGTTTTGGCAGCCACGCAATAGGAAAAAAATTCCACCAGCGAAGCTTTTTCTTGCCTCTCGATTTTCCACATCTTCCCACAGCTGGACACCCATCCTTTTTTTCCGAACTATACAAATCCAATTCGCTAAAACTAGAATTCAAAAAGATATTTGACGACGTTCTGGTCCGTTTAGCCGGTATCACTGGTAACTTCCTGTTTATATACAACCGAGGCTGCAGCTTATGAAAACCACTGCTATTATTCAAACATTCAAATGAAACGTTTTCAAGAAAGGGATGTTTCTTCAGTTGGGCCAAAGATGGTCGGTTCTTACACTGGCGAGTCAACAACCCTCGAATAAAACTCTCTGCTCGGTGATTGAAGCCTACAGGGAATTCTAACGACTTTTCAGGAGTTAAAATCTTTTTAAAAAGCGAGCGATTTTCAGAGTCGCACGGGTTTGCAATGAATGGTAGATATCCACAGAGCAACTCATAGGCTAGAATTCCTATGCCCCATAAATCCAACAATGAGGTTTGCGGATCACCAGAAATCACTTCAGGTGCCATGTATTCCAATGTTCCAATGAAAGTATTCGATCGAAGCTCTACCACTCCGCTTGATACAACAATGTCCCCTGATTTAGACACACCAAAATCCCCAATTCTCACATGTCCGTCCACGTGAAGCATAATGTTTTGAGGTTTCAAATCTCTATACACGAATCCCATTTCATGCAAAAACGAAATGCCTTCAATCACTTCGGCAATGATGAATTCGACATGCGCGATATTTAAACCAAACTCAGCTAGAAGCCGTTTACTATAAGTTCGAAAGTTGCCATAATCCAAAGACTCTGAGAGGCCTAGACCGGCAGCAGCTGCTTCAAGTACTGCGTTGTAATTTCTGGTTGATAAATTAATACCTAATTCTCGCCTTTCGTGTTCCCTCACCATCACTTCGTGCAAGTTGCCTCCCGAACAATGTTCCATGACAAAAAACAAATGAGAATCTTGTCCCATTTCCAATGATTCAGTATGAAACGCAAATTTCAAACAAGTGATAAAATGAGATTGCGATGCACGAGTTAAGATAGCTCGTTCTGTAATAATACGTTCGTACTTGTTACCTGCAATGACATCAGCTTTGCTAAGAACTTTCATAGCGAACAAACGACGAGATTCAATGTGCTGAACAAGATACACCTGACCACTACCACCTGTACCAATTATACTAAGAGGTTGGAATTCAGTAGGGGATACTCGCATCGTATTGGCTTCCATCAATTCGCGCCACGACTTATCCCCAAACCTAAAATCATCCAAATCGAAGATTCTTATGCTCTCTTCATCATAATTTTCCGAATCATCCGAATCATCTGCTATTGGATCTCCGCTAAAAGTAACATCAATGTCTCCATTTGCCACTAGCTCACAGACAGTGCAGCGCTTCAAAGTATGTTGCATCTTGCGACCTTGCTGAAACAAATGCAAGGCTCGAATTTTGGTGCTGGCTCTCTTCCATTTCATCATTGCGTTTGAATGCACGGGACTTTCCTCGAGTAGTTTGTCTACCAGTTTCTCCCAACGCCGTTTTACTCGATGGCGTCGTCGCGTTGCTGCGGCCTCATTGAATGCGGTCACTACATTGATTAGAAAGAATGATTTCTTCCATCTCTCTGAAGCTGTTCCTATTTGCTCGCTTTGCTTTTCTCTCTCGATTACCTTTCGCAGTCGGCTATTCATCAATACGAACCTTCCCAACAAATACTGTAGCGCTTATATATATACCGGTATATATATATTTTTTTTTCAACAACAAAAATCGATTTTTTTTTAAACTACTAGTAGTGGATAAAAGCCATCAAATGCTAATTTCTTAATAAACACGAGTATCTTGTTGAAAGAAAAGAGCCTGATGGCAATCCGTGAGGTAATCAGAAGCAAGAACATTATGTGGAATCACTGAACTCGCATTATATTTCTCCTGATGTAATTTAGTTGCATCCCTCGACTTGACAGCTATGTCGCCTGCAAACGCGTTCCATGAAGTAGCTACTAAAGTATTTAAAAATACTTTATACATTGATGTTCCTCTCTCTGTATCACCAAAATGATCTCGCATACCTACCAAAAATGTCTGCAATAGTATCCTCGTATCCGTACCCCAGCACCACTTTCCATATACACAAAAAAATTGAAATAAACAAAAGTTTCGAACAATTCGACTATATTGGTAACATTTGTTGTAAAATATAAGAAAGTTCTGTAGCGGTAACGTAAGTACTTGAAGAATCAAGAATCAGGCTCTTTTCTTTCATCTTGTTTTTTGAGAAATGATCGTTTGAAGGCTTCTTCTATCCATTACTTGCATTATTTTAGAATAATCATTGTTAGTTGTTTTTAAAAAAGAAAGACTTCCATTCCCTGCTATTATTTTAAAATAATTTATATCAAGTTCAAATAAAAG
>Ga0335398_10005973_pt1 | contig 15700 bp, 17 predicted proteins | sample BON03_FD_205742 | JGI IMG/M metagenome (GOLD analysis project Ga0335398, IMG submission 205742) | Freshwater microbial communities from Lake Bonney liftoff mats and glacier meltwater in Antarctica - BON-03 (spades assembly) (version 2) | ecosystem: Environmental > Aquatic > Freshwater > Ice >... | reverse complement strand
AAGGCAACCCAAGCCCCAAACGGGCCTCACCCCCTCCCCCAGACCCGGGACCACAACCACACAGCGCCCAACACAACCCTAGCCGTAGTAACAACAACCAAAAGGAGGAAAAAAAAAAGAGAGGCATATCACAAGACAAAAAGGACGCCAAACAAACACACAAAAAAAATTCGCTCTATTCCTCCCCACACACTTCCACCTTCAACTGTCTGCGCATCAACATACAAGGTCTCTCACACCAAAAATGGAACGCAATCCTAGCATCCGTCACGGTGCACAACACTGTCATAGTACTCACAGAACACCACCTTCCCTTCTTCGACTACACCCCATCATACATATCCGACTCAGGATGGGAACTACATACAATCATGGGTCCTCCCAGAAAAGACAAGACTAGAAACGACACTCAAGCCTCAAGGGGCGGGGTTGCCATGGCAATCCGGAAAAATTCTTTCACAGTCAAGACTAAAATTCACGAAAAATCAGAAAAGATATAAGGTGCCACTTGGTCGCTCACTGAAGGACGACACCTGCCTACGATCCATGTCACAGGCATTTACATCAGCCCCTCTCCAAAAACATCCCCTCGAGAAATCAAGGATTTTTACTACAAACTGGACAAAACATTCCATGCGCCGTCACCACCCACCTCTATTCGGCGATACTCAGACCACTACCACTTATACACAGGAGACTTGAATGCCCACACAGGAACAGAAACAGAAAAACACATCTCACACTCAGAAAAAATTCCCCCCCCGAAAGGGAGACCCCAAAAATACACCATCAGTAAACATCCCCACTGGACAATCTAAAATCAGTGCACAAGCCCGAGGGCGACTACTCCTGGATTTCCTCGAACCTAACAGTCTCCTCATCCTCAATGAGCGCTTCCAAAAACCATCTGACCCTATCCCCTACACCACAGAATACAACACAATAGTAGACTACTTCATCTTACCCACAACACTACTGTCTGACGTTACACACTGCACAGCCTACCCAGACTCCTGGAAAAACATACCAGCCACAATCACAACTCTGCCAGCAAATCAGGTTCGCAAGGAAAAAAAACTGATCATAACCTCCTCTCCCTCAAACTACTCCTCCCATCCCACCTATCCACAGACCAATCGTTTAAGCAAGACGTACAAATACCCCCAGCACCGCGCACATCTTACAGCGCGCACAAACTCAAACACGACACAGTCAAGGAAGCATACAGTAAGGATCTGGAAGAAGCAGCCGGAAATGTCTACAATCTCCAATATCTCCTCGACAACACTAACGACCTCAGTCCGCAGAGGCGTGCTGACAAAGCATGCGACATAGTAAACAACACTGTCAAAAATGTAGTTGACAAACACATCCCCCCCCCCCAAGGCAACACGCCAGGTACCAACTCACGATCCCACCACCCCCACCCCACACCCCAACTTCGATCCTTCACAAAACAAATAAAGACACTCACCCATAAAATCCGCTACCTCACGACACAGAACCCAACTAACCCACACCTCACATTACTCACCCAGCAGCTCCACCACCTAAAAGTCGAGATGCAGAAAGGAAAAAAAAAGTAAATGACGAACGCCTCCACATTCTTTCTCCGCAGCTCCGCCTCACCCCTCTGGCAGAAACGCAAAATACAGCCTGGAAGTTGCTCAAAAAGTATAAATCAGCCACCACCACCAGCAGAAACAGCTGCCCACACACATGCGCACTAACAAGTCAACAGATAAAAGGATATTGGAAGAATCTGATGAACCCGCAAAAACACCACACGAAGGTGTAAAAGGCTACAATCAGCACCGCTTCGCCCTAGGAGACGAACTCAGAGAGCACCCCCTCTCGCCCTGGGACGAACAAGAAGCAAAGCTTACCAGAGCCAAAGTAAACGCACCCCACCCAACCGACACCTCCACACAAGATGCAATACTCAACAAACGACCAACCCTGCTCGAAGTGAAAGAGGCAATCGCTGAGCTCCCGCCCGACAAATCTGCTAGACACGACGGCATAACCAATCGAATGCTCCAGAGCGGAGACACCAACTTCTTACACCTGATGTTTCTCTACATCTCAATCATCTGGGAGACAGAAATATACCCTGTTGAATGGACACCAGCTCTCCTCCAACCAGTGTACAAAGGTGGAGGCAAAGACAGGGTGTCCCCAGCCTCATACCGAGGTATCTACCTACTCACCACCATCACAAAACTGTTTGAAGGCATCATACAGGCCCGGCTCACCCCATTCACTGAAATACACAACATCCTCACCCATTCGCAACAAGGGTCCCGTCCTACCCGCCAAATCCACGACGCCATCTATGCTATGATTGCCATCATACAACATCGTGCTGAGAAAAGGCTGCCCAGCTATTGCTGCTTCATCGACTACACCACAGCCTACCCCAGTGTCCACACAGAGCGACTTTGCACTCAATCCTCAAAGACAACAACATCAACGGGAAAATGTGGAACCTCCTGCGAGAAAACTCCAAGCGAGTGTGCATACGAGTCCTACACTCTCTCATACCTGCCAGCAGCGAAGTGCACATAGGCCGAGGCCTCCTGGAAGGTAGCCGCCTCTCGCCAACGCTCTTCGGAATCTTTGCGGCAGAACTGATTAATGGGCTAGCATTGACTGACCTAAATGTCCAGAGGGATGTTTCCAGAGCGGGAAGGTTGTCGCACCTAAGAGATTCCGGTCCGCCTCATTACTTCACACCACTCGTATGCGTTCCCAAAGTCTCGGGAGGCTGCACAGTGTGGCGGTTATAATAAACAAAAACCAAAAAAATTGGTATCAACCGGCTCTTCGACCCAATACTATACACTATGAACCCTACCGAGATCAAGGGGGCCAGCTGATGTTAAACAAAATTGGTTCCAACAAGTACTATGATTATCACTACATTGCGTAAGTGCTGCTCAATTCAGATCAGGCGCCTTTGGGGATTTTAGTGCAAGCTACCTTTGAAAACAACGCGAAAATGGTGGAAATGGAATTCTTTTTGAGGATGATCTCCGCGGCGGCCAAGGACGAGTTCGAATCATAGACAAAATGGATAGGGCCCGCACCGAAGTGGATAATCAGAGGATGCCTGTGTGGCAACGCCACAAAGATCCCCTTCATTGCGCAGCATCAATATTCAAAACCCGGCTTCTCGCATTAGCCAACTTTTCAGAAGGCAAAATCATATGATTTTGCCAAATACTAATCTTTAGTTACCCCCCTTTTGGTTGGATTGAAAACCAAAAAAAGGAGGGAATAGCACGGTCGCGGGACTAACTCCCTTCCAGAGGAAGAATTTGCTCCGAACAAAACCCAGGTTTAGGCCTGTTTTTGGCGGGTGAACACAATTTTCCAATCTGCTCAGCGAAGTCGAAGGCGCTGAAAAGTTGCGACTGCAGGGGCCCTTTCAAATTCAAAATGATGACCACTTCCGAAGATTTAGTGTTCCTAGGGAACTGTACAACAAAACCCTGCAGGTACAAAAGGTGTGCTGAATCCAATTTACTGCTGTTTGGCTCAAACCACATGTGTCGTCAAAAACAAATCGACGGGCTCTTCCTGAAGTGAGGTAATCGAGTGTTCCAAAAACCAATTCTTAGTACTTAAGGACAACTTTTTACCACTTCGATAACAGTCTGTGCCATTTGTCCAGGAGTCAGGAGGCCGGCACACAAGCCAAAGATGCGCAGATCAATTCCGCACGTCGTATCACTTTAAAGAAATTTTCAAACGATTTTTTAACAAAACCTCCCTGTTCGATTTTGAACCCTTGTATTTTTTTGCACCAACGAAAAAAAGTATATTTGCATTTAGAACAGAGAGAGTTTGTAAGCGATACACGCACACGTACACGCGCACGCACACGCACACGCAAACAGTTTTGGAAAAACAGAGAGTCTCACTCAGAGGTGTGTATGTGTGGGATGTCAACTCAACAGTGACCAAGCACTCAGATTACTTTGTTTGAAAGGACAAATCAGAGCGCGTGACTCGATCCTGAGACGACACCAGTTGACAAGAAGCGAGTGAATTCTTGTGTACTAAGATCCCTCCTTTTTTGAGGGAGTTCAACAACTAAAAAAATCGCCCAAAACCCCCGGAAATGTTCTCTTCGACGTGCTACTAATGAATTGTTTTCCAAATTTTCGCGGCTGGCGCCGCAAAAATAAAAAACCGCGTAGCACGCGGTTTTTTGAAACCGCGCTTCGCGCGGTTTTCATTAATGGATCAATTCAGGGCCAAAGATTCTGAGAAGTTGTTTGCTTCACTGGTCGGATCAGTTGCCATGCGGGCATCATCAAGGTGCTGAGCCCAGCTTTTGTAATTTGCAGGCCCTAGAACCTCATCTACAAGTGTCAAGCACATGACATGATGCCTGTCCTGATGCAAGTTGGAATGTCTTCTTTCCAGCTCTTCTTTTCGCGCCGTATTGGTCTTTGCAACAAGTAGCTCGTCAAGGTCCATATTAGCTTGGATGTATTGTCGTCGGCCAACAAAGCTCTGCTCTTTTGCCTTCAGAAATATATTGGGATGGGGGGATATACGAAAGCGTGTGCGAAGCACGCCATGACGCTTCCACATGAAAAATGCGGTGATATTTTGGCATGGAAAGGCCCATTGTGAGGGTTGAGGGCCCTCGCAGTTGCAAGCGCTGTCTCTTCAAGGGAGCCAGGTCGGCAAGCAGTGCAGGCCGAAGGTGAGGGTCGGAGAAGGTATACAAGATTGCTTCTATTACCGGAGCAGTGAAGTGAAGATTGCTTTTATAATTACCCAGAAAGCAATAATGTAGTAGTTTTGTTTGGAATTCTCAAGGTGCAGTCTTTCATTCTCACCGAAATGAGTGACTGTGCTTGGCTGATTGTCGTCACATCTTGTACTTTTCACAGAAGAAAAGACATGTTAAAAGAAAAAAAGGCAATTATTCCAGATCATAAAACCCGCAGCCCAGCATATATATAGACAAATGTACCCTGTACACCTATACGGCCTACATGTATACTGCGCTTTAGTCGATCTAGATTCTTCCTGCTCTCCAGGTGTCAGTCCTACAACTGGGCTCACATCAAGTACCCAAGTAGTTTTTGTGTGTGTACGCGCATATACAAGTATACACCCACTCATCACCCTAACACCCGCAAAAATATAGAAATATACTAAACAAACCTCCAATCTCTACCCCTGTCAAAACATAGCCTCCCACACCAGCATCAAGCGCTAACCATGAACAATGTGAACAAAACACCCACTTCCAATCCCCCAGTACACACGCATGCTGGTGTTGAAAAAACACCTGTGATACACACGCATGTAGTAGAGGGATTGGACAGTACAAATAAACAAAATTCGCCTACTCGAGTGCATATGTACACCCACACGCATGTATATATACATGTATATACATGCATATACACAGCCACACATTTACACATATACATACATATGCACATGCATATATACAGGCATATATGCACAAACATATACAAATACATGCATATGGACACCTATACACAGACAGTAAATCTCAGCAACAACACCTCGACGTGTCAAACAATATCATAGATGCACATACGCATCCATATACATATGCATGCATATACACATGTATATGCATATACACATGTATATGCATATACACATATGTGCACAACCTGCAGCGAATGTGTTGCAGATGTGTACGTTGGTGTCAAAGGAACATCTGTATAATGCATACAGGTGCACATGCACTGGTGCCCAGAAAACCTGTTCTAATATTCACGCAACACCAACTACAAAAAAAAGCACATACATATATACATACACACATATGCGTACGCATACATATGCACAAAAATACACATGCAGACCTATGACACTGCTCAAATACGCTGAAGAATGGCTACTGAGACTCAAAATCTATGCATAAACATGTATACACACATATATGCACATGTTTATACATGCATGTGTATACCCATACATATACACATGCAGACATATACATATATGCATGTTCATAAACACACATATATACACACATACACGCACACACATACAACATGCACATATGCACACACGCAAGCACGCCTGGAACGACAGCGCTGCAGCGACTGCACGAGGAACTGATGCAGACGCCAGAAATGCTAGGACTTCATTGTACCCACTTCCTGAAACACCAATACCCCTCAACCCCCCATCCCCTCTTCCCAACATACCCCAGAACAGTTCGCGGACTACGGCAAGCGCGGTTTTACTGTTGCACACTGATCAACACAACAGAGTGCACCACTCTGAAGAAGTTCCGTGTAGCTTCACAATGGCCCCTTGCATAGTTGTAGAAAGATTCGAGGGAAAGCAGCGGTGCAGCAGAGCCCTCAGTAGGCAAGCACGCAGGACGCCAAGCCCGAGGATGTCCAAAGTGACTGTCCACGAGAAACGAATGGTCAACAAAAAACAACCAAACCCCGCAGCAGCCCATCACACCATCACGACAGCACGGCGCCCAGACAACACCCGCTTATCTGCACTGGTGCGGAGCCGATCCACCCAGTTCATGGCCCGCCCAAGCCGCTGACCATAGAGAATATCTCCTGAAACGAGATTGCATTTGTGCCATTTTCACGGGTTTTCATAGATCTTCCCAAAGCTACTAGACTATTTCTTACGAAGTAATAAAAGCAACATCAATCAAACCAGTAACCTGAATTCAGCATCGTTGTTGACTGATAACAGCTGGCGAGGCTGGGCATTGTTGATGAAGAGACGTGCATCACAGACACGAGAATATCCTTGCTGGCCTGAGGCATCATGGTTGCATTGGCAAGCTCTTGCAATGATTCATCGGAGAGGTTTGATGACAATAGCTGGCCATTGCAGATGCAACGTGACTAAAGTCCTAAAAGTAGGGGGCGGTTTCAGGAACGACCCAAATGAGAATTCAAGGATGCCATTATCAGGTAAGACGCCCAAGAGGAACAGGCCTCTTCTGCGCTCGAGTGCCGCAGCACCAGGCCTCTTGTGCACTCGAGTGCTGCAGCACCGGACACGTGTCTGCATGCAATATCACAACATCATCAGACTTGGCTCTCTACGAAAAATGGCTCGATCTGTGGGCAGATATGCAGTAAGTCATTGCATAAAATTCGAGTTGAATCTCGGATGTGCAAGAGTCAATAGGATTCAATACTACAGGAGTTGGTGTTTTAGGAACTCTTCAATTAGAAACAAAATGCAACTTGAGCTCGTATGTTTGCATGGTTAGGTTGGCTGTGGTTTGATTCATTCTTTTATCTTAACCATTCAAGTCTTGACTTCCAATGGTTGCGAGTGTTACTTATATACATTCTAAGGCGTATGCTTACTACCCAAAGACTGGGACTATATCACTGTCACTCACCACGAACCCAATACAGAAAAAATTCAGAGATGTCACCAGACCTTCGTTGATGCTACGTGCTCTCTTCCTTCTCCTCCTCTTGCTCATCCAGAGAGTCTCCCTCTGACTCCTCTTCAGAATCCTCGAATTCGTCTTCAGATTCCTCAGTCTCCTCCTCGGATTCCTCTTCCTCCTCCTCAGATTCCTCTACCTCTTCCTCGGTCTCCTCTACCTCTGAATCATATCCCTCTGCCTCGTCCTCTGATTTTGTTATCTGCTCCGTCCCGTCGGCTTGTTCACATGCATCTCGAACTGGTCCTACTCTTGTGACTTCTGTGTGTACCACTGTTTATATCTCTTGGGGATCAGACAGGTCTGTTGTTTCTCATTGGCCAGTCTGTGCCATTGCTACAAGACCTCCCAATCCTACTTGGTCTATAATCCAGCATCAGCCTGTAGGAAGTGGCTCATTGATCACAAACTTTTAACGCTAGGCTTTGTGCACGTCATACCGAACTCAGTATGTGACACATCTCGGGTGTGTACCGCATCTTAGCAACGCATGGGTGGTCCATTTCTCATCCCTCTTGAGCCTTCTACGAACGTATCAATCAACCCCCTTGCACACGTTTGATACCCTTTTGTTTAAAATGTACATTATGCTACCTCTGGCCCTATGGTTCAGTTTTTTAGATATTTTGCATTTGCAACGCTACGTGTTCCCTTTGTCATCGTTGTCTCGTACGGACTTTTCGTGATGTATATCACGAGGCAAGCCACTGCTACAGTGAACATTATAGATGAAATTGCCACCCTGCCTAGTCGCAGGTTGCGCGAACAACTCGACAAACAATTCTAACAATGGTCTGAATCATGACTGTTATGCACCCGGAATCAATACTGTTCACATGTAGTACATCTTATCAAAGGCACAGGTGCAATAATGATTGCGGGGAGAGCAAATGCGAACATATATCTAACATTAACTTAGTATTCAATATCTTTATGTACGTCACTCGTTGGAATTTCCGTTGATGCCAGGTGTCAATGTAGTCTGGCTGCCTTTGACTGCTGTCTATTCGATGTCATAATTGAATTGGTACGGGAAGCCCCTGGGTTCGCTTTGAATTCAAAAGGTTCTTCTCGTGGTTTCGACGTGGTATTACACATAGAACAATTGACCGTCACTATGAATCGTCCTATTCGTTCGTTATCATTCTAATAATAACTTCCACCTCGTACTGTATTAATGGTGTTGTTGCCCTGCTTCGTCAATTCATTGACTGTGGTCTCAATTGATAAGGGATCAATCGTCCCTTCGTTGATGGCAGTCAACATCAACAAGCATTTGCAGCTAAATTTTTTTGCTAATCCTTTCTTAGGATTATCTCCTCCAAAGCAGATGCCTATTATGTCATTGTCTGAACTATGTAATCAAATGCGAGGAGCAACCTACGTCTGATGTAAACGTCACCAATACCAGGATTGTCACTAACACCAGGATCGTCACACACACGTTGGAATAAATGCTAACACATATCTTCGGCTGGTTGCTTCTCAAATTCCCTGCATGCCGACATGTTGTCGTCGAGTGACACTCACGTGTGATCATGCCAATTGGTGAATTACTTGTGATGGCATTGATGCTGGAGCGTGCACGACCGTCTAATACTGCCCTGTCTCGCATTCGACAAATAGACTTTTCCACATTGTGAGTTTTCCTGTTCTGAGATTCAACGTATCTTGAGGATAATTTTACGTCCCCAGCCCAGTATGACAGACCCTGCAGACCTTCAATATTTGGATCCAATACGCCCACCATGCCTGCATTTTTGTTCACGTTTAAAGTGACGTTGTTGTTACAGTCCAAAACAGAGTGCCATTCCCTGGGATCATAACTCGCACCATTGCTCCAAAATAGGCCATCTGCGTCCCATGAACATGTACTATCATCTCCCAGTCGAATCCCATCTGCATTGCGAGACGGTTTGTCCACTGACTCGCAGTCCTTGTCTTCGTCTCGACCAGCGCCACAAACCCTGTCCCTTCACCATCTTCTTCCCTTGATCCTTGTCACTCTCATCCTTCTTTCTACCACCTTGTCGTGTGAACGCTTGTGAACGCTGTCACTTCTGCATCACATGTCTGGCCTAGAAGCTTCGTGATCCTTGTCGTGGCAATCTTCCTGCATGTTGTATTCTGAATTGTCCCATGGGTGTGAATGTCCCGAGTGCTGTAAGCCAACCAGGCATACGTGGTATGTCACCCCCTTGGCATAATCTGCAACAACCCGACCATCTCCCCCATACTCTCCATTCTTGCATCAGCGTGCATCTTCGTATCATGCTCGTGTGCTGTGAGTCCGTGGGACGTGGATATGCGGGCTCGTCATGTTGCTTTTCGTCGATCCAGCGGTAGTTGTATCCATGAGGATCTGCGTGGTTATCCGTTCGAAGGTGGTGCCATTGGTTGTCCCCGTTGTCATCATTGAGCGTACGTGTTGTAATGGTGCTGATCTGTTGGACATGATCTGACCAGGAAACCAAGATTTATCCTGCCTCTCATATAATTCCAGTCGGCGCCCAACAGACTTGTCATCCAGATTATAACCATCTCCTTTTTTTGTCTCACGTTTCTAAGCATGCTCTGGTCCTCATTGCTTGGTAGCGCACAGTGCGCTGCCAGGACTGTGCAGCATTTTGTCCTTGAAGTTTCTGTCTCCTCCAAATCTTTCGAAATACTCAACAACATTGGGAATAACACAACATTTATATCTCTTTTTAGCAAGTTTTTGTATTCCAATCACTTTGGGCTTTCATGTGTGACAAAAAACAATCTCCAATACGGAATCTCTATCAAATCACCGAGAAAATCTGTATATGCAACAATTAAAAAACCACCCGAAGGCCCTCGCCCGAGGGCCTGGAAGCAAACCAATTTACCATCTTGTGGCCACTCACAAACAATCGTTTTCTGTGGTTTGCAATGACCCAAATACTCAAATCTGAAGTAACTGCACACAAATTCAAATCATATGTCACTTTTGAGTTGGCCCAGGCAGTCATCCACTAATATCAACTGTACAAAAATGCGTTCATCACACTCTTTTCGTGCCTGGAAGTGTACGCTTCCAGACTCTTGCAAGAGTCTGGATCGTTACACTGTAGGGTGTAACGATGGACGTAGGTGGGGAATTCTTAAAGCAGTCAGTTGGAGAGTGGATAGAATCACGGAAACGGTTATTTTGAAGAAAAAAATAAAAATTGCCTCTAAAACCAGCAACATTTTTCCAAGACTTATTCCACCCATATAACCACGTATGCATGTTTGCCCCTGTTCATGGGCTCTTGGAATATGCAGACTTGAAAATGTTTGGACACAAATGATTTGAACCTATTTTGGGCCGATTTCTTTCTTTCTTGGGTGTCGAATACCCAACCTAGTCACTGGACTAAGTGAGCAACCGATTAATCACTTCGACCCAAGAAACTGTCCTGGCAGTTGCTGACCCATAATGGCGGACCCGCTGTTGGGTAAAAGTAGTCCAACGGTCGGCGGTTGATTCTGTGGGGTTTGCGCCATTTTGCGTTTGGAAGACACGGATCCAATTTTGCCATCTTGATCACTCTTTATTGCTTTCTCTTTGTATTGACAGAGAAATTCCGTATTTACAAAAATTCCGTCTTTAAAGACCTACAATAATTTGCAAAAAAAGTCCAAAGAGACAATCGCGGAGTTGCAGGTGCGCCCTGCACCCCCTCCTTACGAGGCTTGTGCCCATCCCCCCCACCCAGGTGGGCGCTAAATGTCTGGCGTCAATGGCCCGGTACTGGATAACCACAACCGTGCACACAGCCTTTTACGGGACCCTTCTATACGACCTACTCCTTATCTCGAGGGTTCAGAAGCGAACCTTCTCTTTCAAAAAAAACCGGTCCGGGCCGGATGGTCGAGACACCTCGCGCCAGTACGGGCAACTCCGCGTGCAGAAGTTGACGTCATCGGTGTTCAACGATATTAAATCGCCATGGCAATCTTTCCATGATTGGCACTTGCTTGATCAGATTGCTCCCTCCTCCTGAATATCGTGGATAACAGCCCCAACATGCACAATACAGGCTTCTTTTCAGATGGTTTGCTTCTTTTTGTAACCGATGGGTCCATTTGGGTGCGGTATCTCCCCAGATGTTCGGACATATTCAAGAAACCCAATTTTCACGTAGCAAAATTGGAAGTCTGCGTTCGTCTGAAAAATGCTTTGCCAGGCGGAATCCTTTACAGAGCGATAACGTGAGACATTAAAATTGTACTTTAGGAATCCAGTCACGTTGCTTCCGTTACAATCCTACTGTACCAGTGGGCTACAATACCCAAAGCGAAGCGACCGGAGATTGACAGGGTCAAGGCTGCTGCCTGTTTTTTCAACACCAAACATCGATAACACCTGTGATGTCTTAAGAGTCGGTCCTAGCCAGAGTTTTCCATAATTCATAATACATTTTCCTCTTCCCTCGCACGGAGGTCCGCACTTTACAAATTTCAAGATAATCTGGAGATATCTTTCATGGATACGAATGAGGACCTTGGAGTTATGTCCCACGTACTACATTTTACGAACGACCCCGAAATTTGTCCGAGGATTCTGGATTGAGAAACAAATTTTTAGTGATCGTTAAATTCCATAACTTGAAATGTCACAAATGTCACACCAAATGTCACTCCTGGAATATTTTGAATGAGGAAAATGGATCATGGATTATGGAATATTTCGGCTACGACCGACCCTAAAAACAAGAAGAAAAAGTTGGGTGCAAAGGATGCACTGTGTCAATCAAATGCCGACTCAGGCGGTACTTGACCTGAGATCACGGTATCTGACCGAGTTGGCAATCTACTGTGAACTAAACTATGGTACGAAGGGGGGCAATATACGAACTAACCAACAAATAGGACTCCACAATCCTTGGTTCTCTTTTGAACCCTTTTCTATAAAGTGTGTGTTGCTTTGTTTTATTAAACCGATATTGAGAAATCGTTACAGTACCAAAGTTTCATCACGAGCGAGCCAAGGGGACGCACCCACGATCCGGGATCGCCGACATCCCTCCTCACCCTGTCCCCCCTTAGATAGTGATAGCCTGGGGTGTCCGGAGCCTCACCCTGAACCTTAACTACGTCGCTGGCTATACTGACCCCCTCCTCTTCCTCTTCGAACGGACTCACAACTACTGCGTTGACAACCAGGCGCTTGTGCCCTGGCGGCTCGGTCGTGTGGGCGGGTCCAAAGTTCGTTCGGCCTCATAGGTGAAGGTCCTGAGTGATGGTAGGATTTCTTGAGATCCAAGATCCCAATTGTCGTGAAATCCTCCACCGCCCACTACCCAAAGCAACACTGATGATGATGATTGCTTTTATTAGCACTCTTGGAGAAATAATGTAGTAATTGCGTTTGGAACTCTCTCGTCTTTTCTTACTTAGCTTCACATAGTGAGTGGCGTTGTTTGCGTTGTTTGTCTTTTTGCAGATGTTGGAAATCTGAAAAACGTTCATGTCGATCTAGCGTTATTAGTATGAGGTCCTACCCTCCTCAGTACCCACGCTCCTCGAACCCCTTGAACCCATCCCCCTCCCTCTTTCTTTTTTTCCTTTGCCCCCCTCCCACGTTTCATGTCTTTTTCTTCTTCCCCCCCCTATTTTCCCTCGTTTTCTTTTTGTCCTTGTCCTTTTTTTCCCTTCCTTTCGTCCCTGACCACCTCCTCCTCTTTGTTTTTCCTCCCCTCCCCTCTTTTTTCCAAACTCTTTCTACTTTTTTTGGGGTTTTTGTTGTGTGTGTGTGTGCGTGTATCTTTGTGTGTATGTGCGTGCGTCTTTGGCAATTCCATGTGCATGTGTGTCGGTCAATGATAACGTCAAGCATATAAAATCAAATATTAGACATGTGTTTTACAAGAAAATACATAAGATGAAATAAATGTGAAATATATAAGAATTCATGTATATGAGTACACAGAACGGATGTTCGCTAGCAGCCTTTCTCATCGAGACAGAACTTGAAAGCCGAAATACATAAGCAAATTCTAAACGAAACATGGTGGTGACGGCAAGCGACGGCCCCTCACCCCATTCCCTTCCTTGCGCCTTGGCCTTCCAGCCCCCAAGCCATCGAGATGCCACCACGCCCAATCCCTGCTGGGCCCCTCATTTCATGACCCAAGAACGCATCATGTTCTCGAATCCCATCCCGAGCAAGCCGTGCCTCTCTCCCGCCCCGACAATGAGCGACGATACACTGTCAGCTCTCACTCCGCCCTGGCACTGCGCCTCTATCTTGCAGCCTGCAACCCCTTCTCAAGTTGTTTCTTTTGAGTCTTAGACCATCTCTGCTCCAATTTGTCTCAATCGTTTCACTTTTGTTGAATCACAGAAATCCGATCTTTGAACCTGCGAGTGTGTTGTTACCGTTTTCTCTTCTGCTTTTGCTTTTCTGACAGAAATGAATTTCAGCTTTAAGTCCCTGTTTGCAATTTGGTCGTTATCACCACAGCGATTCCGCTATTACGTTTGACTTAACATAGTTTTTTGGCAGTATCAGGAATATTCAACCATTCTGATACTTGTGCTGTGCCTTCTGCGTGTAACGCCGTTGGTTTGCTCATCTTACTCAAGCTGTGCCCCGTCTTGACCTTTCTTCAGCAACTGATGACAAAACGATTGTGAGTTATTTACACATACACTTGTTCTCCAATGTTCTCCATCGACGTCGTCGCATCAGCCCAAGACGACCCAGTGTTTGCTGATAATAGGATCTCATTAACATGTCAACGTCGTCGCGTCAGCTCCAGACGACCCACGCGTTGCCGATCCCCGCACCAAATCTTGAAGAGGGGATCCCCTTACCTATTTTCCAATTTTGGTGCGGGGAGTTGATCCCCCTACCAAATTTTTTCAAATTGCATTTGGTGCGAAGAGTCCATTCAAAATTGGTGAGGGGAGCACGAAGCAAAATGAGGGATTCGAATGCTGAAATCGTTTGGCGGCGCGCACGGGCAGCCAGACTGCGCAGCGCTGCAATCCTGAAGGGAGTGTACTTTGGCTGCCGTGTCAAGCCGGACGCATCCAAAAAACGTCCCTGTACGTCCATCCTGGTCTGAGTTACATCGCAGCAGGCCACCACCAGCCGCGGCCGCTGAAGCCGGGTGGCGCGCGGCGGCGGTGGACTGAATCTTGTGTGTCCTCGAGTGGGAGTTCTCTCTCTTTTGCATCCTGGAGTACTCTCAAGGCAACAGGGTTTAACGTTGCCACACACACACACACACATGGAACGTAATCCTGACCGCCAGGATATTACAACACACACAAACACACACACACCACACACTGTGACACACGCACACGCACGCACAGAATCACCTGCACACACACACGCACACACAAACACACAAGGACAAGCACATTCACATAAACACATACAAACGCACGTTAACACACGCACACAAAACACACACACGCTCGACACACTTCCTGTATACAAAGCCCGTCATGCTCGACACTTGTAGGGCACTGGTGAGGAAACAACCAGACCATCAAATCACACCAGCTGGTGGTGCAGCGTAATCCGTAGCGTCCAGGCACGCCCGCATGCAGGGTGTAGAGAACAGCGAGCTCGTCTACGCTCCAGCGCGTGAGACCACTCTGTTCCATCGCGGTGCGCGCAAGGCGGACCAGGACCACACACAATGCCCGCACTGGCACTTTAGTGCCTAATAAGTCTGTGGCACTGAGTGCAAGTGCCTGTCAGGTCAGCCTGCACTGAGTGCTGAGTGCATGTGAGTGCTCAGGATTTGTTGTGCACTGAGTGCTGAGTGCACTTGGAGTGCTCGGTGCTCAGTGCACAGTGCAATTCAAGTGCACTCACTGTGTATGTTTTCTTGTTTAATGTAACAAATAACACTGTGCTAGTCCTCCTTGTATCTTCCCTCTTAATCCTCCTCTCCATCCTCCTCTACCTCCTCCGCTGCAGCAGACCCGTCCGACTCAATGGCCGACTCTTTTGCGGATATATAGGGCTCTTTTGCGGATATATAGGGCTGTTTTGCGGATATATAGGGCTCTTGTGCGGATATATAGGCTCGCCCGCGCTGCCGCTGTCTCGACGCTGCGCCCTCGCCCCTGCCGCTCCGCCTTCCCTCCTGCCGCGCCTTTAAGACTGCTTCTCAATTTTTTTTTCAACCGATCACAACTGGTATCAACTGATTCCAGTTCGCGCCCGAGGGTTTCGGCATATACCGTCGGACGTCGCAGGATAAGACGGAGACGGGAAGATCG
>Ga0335398_10005969_pt1 | contig 15702 bp, 7 predicted proteins | sample BON03_FD_205742 | JGI IMG/M metagenome (GOLD analysis project Ga0335398, IMG submission 205742) | Freshwater microbial communities from Lake Bonney liftoff mats and glacier meltwater in Antarctica - BON-03 (spades assembly) (version 2) | ecosystem: Environmental > Aquatic > Freshwater > Ice >... | reverse complement strand
TGATTTGGAGCCTCGTGCTGCCTTTTGGGTATAACCCAGAAAAGCTGGAACAGCTGTCGCTACAGGAACTACCGAAGATGCAAAGGCGCTTTTTTCTTCAATGTAAACGCCCGGGGTTGCTAATACAGTTGCCATAAAATTAATTTAAAGTTTAACATAATTTTCAGATATATAGGTTTTAGTTGTAATATCATATTTGATGGTTTTTGGGCTTGGGTTTGGTAAACTTTTTAGATAAGAACCCAACTCATTTCTACGCTCCAATTTAAAAAACCCTCTCCAAGAAGCTTTCATGGAAAGAAACGATTCTGATGTAAACTTTACAGCGTGCAAACCTGAGGCAGTTAGGATTTGCTCAGGCGCGCTGAAAGCTATGCTATCCTTAAACACTCCTTCTATTTCGATTGTCAAGCCTTCAAGATTGTCCGGGGTGGGGTCATTAGTATAGAAGATATAAACCAGCCTAACTTCTCTAGGCTTTATATATACCACTTTAGATCGTACTTTGAACGTATCCTTATCTAATCCGTCAATGGGAAGAATTGGATAATTTGGATTGTGTTTCACATTTAAAATTCCTGATAGCCCCGACCTGTCCAATTCCGGTGCAGCAGTTTGCATTTCCGGACCAAACAATACAGAAGACATAAAATTATCTTCCAAAAAATATTTCACCTCAGGATCAAAATTTAAAGATGTGAAAGAATAGAAGTAAGGATTCAAAAATCTAAACTCAAAATTCAGATTTAAGGAATCCTTGAAAACAACGTTGCTGTAATCCTTAGCGGAATTAGCTGCCAATGCAAAACCACCTGAAATTTGTTTGAATATCAATTGATAGTTTTTAATTAATGCACTGGTTGCAGGGGTAGGCAAAATCACTAGTTCATTGCAAAGCCTGTTGACATAGTAATCATGCATAAATAAGCAGGAAAAAACTTCCGTGTAACTAGTGATATACCGATACGAAATTTGATCTTGACTCATAAAATATCTTTAATAATAGATTCAGAATTTGGCATTGAACTTTGATAACCCAAAGCGTTTTTGGCTGCCTCATCTAAAATTTCAGAGTTGAACTTTGATTGCTTAGAAGACTTCCCAATAATCGAAGCTGAATCTTCACGAATCAGAAAATTAGTGAAACTCAACAATTTAAGTTTATAAATTACTGAAGGCATATATTTTAACCCAATCAAACTCCAAACATTGCTTAGTTGCTGAAGATCAAGATTGACATATTCTAAACTGATTTTATCCACATTGGAAGAGAGCATCGGTAAATTACTTTTATCAAAGACTCGATTACCCTGAAAAAATTCAATGACCAAAGAAACGTACCGAAGGGCTTCTAAATAGTTAGGATCCGGAAAATTTGCAATAAACATTAAATTCAAGCTAAAATGAATGGGAGGATTGGCCCCGCCACTGGATTGATACGAACCATTCTTGATTATTCTTTCTTCTTCAAAGTGTTGCAAAAAGACACAAAGCTTGTTTTCAATTTGTGAATTTGAGTTTCCTTTCATATCTACAGGATTAGTCAAAACAACCATATTCTCCTGCAGATTGAGTTCATTTTTTATAAATTCATTCAGAGCATCAACAACTGATAGCGAAATACTGTGAATCATGAATAATTTATTGTTTAACAGTCTATGAATAAGAATCTAAAATTAAAGATTGTCTTCTAAATAGTTATTTCTACCTACAATGTTTAATCACTTTCAAATTTATTGATCTATTGCATCTTTCAACCATATTTACACTTATTAGTAAATAAAAGGTATTTTTTTACTTAGAATTCACAATCTGAATACTGCATCGACCAATTATTCACATTCCACCTTATTGAAAGTTTATACTTTAAAATTTTTACGTTTCGACCCAATTTTTATGTATTTCCACATTAATTTTGTGCTTTTTATACCTATCTATTAATCTGAATAAATAGATTATATTTAAATGCAAAAAAAATTAGGGGAATTTGATTGCACACCATTACTATACTTTTGAAGATTCTCAGCATTGTTAATGGATTAAATCCTTACCCTGAATTCTCCACGTAGCAACGTTTACCAACTTCGAAATAGAACCCGAGACCGTTACAGAGAAAATATTATAATTAATTGATATATATACTTTTATACTTATTTTTCAGTAGTTTTTATGTGTAAATAGTATGAAAAACGAACAGAAACTGCGATTTGCAGACTACATAGCCAGAAGAGAAAAATCAAACCCAAATTTTTCAATCAGATCAATCAACTAATTGATTGGCTCCCAGTTTCCAATATAATCAACTCATATTATCAAAAAGGCGAAAGCGCCGTAGGCCGCCCGTCCTATGAAGGAATCGTTCTTTTTAAGATGACTCTTCTGCAAACCTGGTATGGTCTGAGCGACTACGAGGTCGAAGATCGGGTAAATGACAGCATCTCTTTTAGTCGTTTTGTGGGCATCAGTCTGGATAATTCCGTTCCTGACCACAGCGTGATTAGTCGTTCAGGACTGAACTTACCAAAAAAGGGATGTATGAAAAGCTGTTCAAGGCCATGAACAAACAACTCGAAAAGCATAAAATAATCGTAAAGACCGGTGCAATTATAGATGTAAGTATTATAGATACCCCGTTGAAGCCAAAAGGGAAAACCACCTACCAAATAGCGGTAGATCGGTCTGAGTAAGAAAGAACCTCAGAGGAGCAGGAAAACGAACAGCTGGCTCAGGTACTGATCAAAAAGGAACATCCCGGTGTGGACAGCGAAGCCAGATGGATAAATAAAAGCGGGAAAACGCGGTATGGCTACAAAAAGCACCAGGTGACCGATACAGAAGGCTTGGCGCTCGGAGTGCTTACCTCCCCGGCAAATGTGAATGAGGTAGCCAATCTGAACGAGGTATTGGCTACTGCAGATCTGCCGGAACACATCCATCGCTATGGAGACGAGGGCTACCGATCTGTCACGAACGAAGAAGTGATAAAGAACAGAAAATTAAAAAGTAGAATACTCCACAAAGCCAAAAAAGGACAACCCCTGACAGCGCGCGAAAAACTCAGGAACAGGCTGATCGGTAAAACAAAATTCCCTTCAACGTCTTGCCAGTCGGTCAAAAATGCGATCCTGAGTGATTACAAACAAAAGCATAAGATAATCGATCATTTTTATGAGACTTAAAAGTCAACAATTTAACCTAATAAGTGCTTTGAGAATGCATTTTTTTGCTGTGATTTGCTCCAAAATGAGGAAGAAGGTGAAAACCAAAGATTTTTATGAAAGCCTATTTCATTAATTAACACTACATTTTAATTGGTAAAAAATACATTTAATATACTTTTTTTAAGTAAAATGAAGTATCCATAGTACCAATCATTTTTTAAAAGAGAATTTTTACCAATATTTAAAGAGTATTTCAAAGGGTGATTCTAGTCTATTGAGAAAAATTAATACTGATCTGAATTGGCCCTAATGCCAGGCTAAAAGATGAAGGCTGGGAGCACTACGTCACGATTTATTTCAAAATCACAATATGAAATTTTGGTCAGCTCGGATTGTTAGTCAACTTCCGATTATGATCACTCTACGTCTGAATGTAAGTTAAGAGAAATTTAACAAGATGATTAGTTTAAATTATAGATTCAGTTCTTTAATAACTTTTAATTATCGGGAAAATAGATCGAAAATGAAATGGTAATTCTTTGATGAAAGGTGTGCTGAGAAACTATAAAACCTATCCGAATCGGTCCATTTTATTGTCCGGATTATAAATCAGAAAGTCGAATTAGTTTCAATTACTATTCGGATTTCAAGATAATTAAAGGAAATAAAAAAATAAAATACTGCTAGTTCAACCCGTTACTATTTTTGAACACATGAAAATTGATCAGTCATACCAAACAAAAAGCCGTTCCACATCTAATAACGCTGAGCAGTCAGGTACACTCCAACGAAAAGTTTCAAGTTTGGACGCACTACAACTATTGGCCGACAATAGCTCCCAGGTTACTCAATTAAAAACTTTAAGTAAGCAGATTAATAAAAAAGCGGATCCAGTACAACTCAAAAAAACAGAGACTTCCGATCAGAAAAGACTTCCTGAAAAGTTAGGGACTGGTGTGGAACAACTATCCGGATTGGATATGGGGGATGTGAAAGTAAATTATAATTCATCTAAACCTTCGGAAATAGGAGCGGCAGCTTATGCTCAGGGAAGCGATATACACCTAGGACCAGGGCAAGAGAAGCACCTACCTCACGAGGCATGGCATGTGGTACAACAGAAAAAAGGAATAGTAAAGTCTACTGGCACAATCAATGGCACTAGTGTCAACGAAGAAAAGAAATTAGAGCACGAGGCTGATCAAATGGGAATCAAAGCGCAAGGTTTAGGAAATAATGCGGCCTCGATTCTACAAAAAGTAAGTCTAAATATTAAAGACAGAAAAATAATACAAAAAAAAGACTCGGAACCTACTCAATTAACGGTAGCAGATCCAAATGCTCCTCAAGATGCGGTAACTCCGGTAATAGCTCCAAATGCGGCTCAAGATCCGGCAACTCTGACAGCAGCTCAAAAGGCTGAAGAGAATGAGGCTAAAGAGAAAGAGGCTCAAAAACTGAAGTATCAGGCGCTTATTCAGGAAGCAGCTAAAAAAGGTGGAGAGGGTGTAAAGAGAGCTGAAGCAGATCAAGCGGCTAAAGATCAAGCGGCTAAAGAGAAAGCAGATCAAGAGGCTAAAGCGGAAGATGATAAAAAATATCAAGAGGCTCAAAAACTGAAGTATCAGGCGCTTATTCAGGAAGCAGCTAAAAAAGGTGGAGAGGGTGTAGAGAGAGCTGAAGCTAAAAAGATAGCGGATGCTCTAGCAAAAAAAGAGGCTGAAGCTAAAGAGATAGCGGATGCTAAAGAGAAAGCAGATCAAAAGATAGAGGATAAAAAGATAGAGGATAAAAGGATAGAGGATAAAAGGATAGAGGATGAAAAGAAAAAGGCTCAAGCGGCTAAAGAGGCGGCAGCAGGTCCAATACTAGTACAATACAGAGGTTTGGTAGACATGGCCAAGAACGCTGATAGTATTCTTAATCATACTACCATTTGGACAAACGTTGTAGCAGGAACTAACATTATTGAAGATGCTGCTTCTACAGTTGAATCTGCTGCCTCAGTAACGGCTGAAGTAGCAGGAGTACCTGAAGTGGCTACAGGGGCAGACAAGATTGCTGATCATATCGCTGGATCTTTTGGTTCCAGCATCTTGGCGGTTTTTGGGGTCATTACATCTATAATAAACACGTACAAGGGTTTTAAAAAAGGAGACCGAATGGCACTAGCTGAAGGACAAAAAGATTTTGTCGCTGCAGTGAAATCAGGCTTAGAAACTGCCAATAACATCATGAAAGCAGTTGGAAGCGTGGTAAATCCTGCTATTGTAGCAGCTATACCAGGCCTAGGTATAGTTGTATCAGCAGCAGATTTATTGATCAATCTTTCCAATGCCATGACTGCTAATAAAGCACAAGTCGATATGACATCAATTTCGGATATATATCGAGAACAATTAAATACCAGCTTAGAAGGGCCACCTGAAATAAAAGCAAATAAATTGTTTCAAATAGAATCTAGAGGGAAAATGTTCAATAGGAAAAATTACCTACGCCTAAAACCAACAATCTTGCTAGATCTAGAGAAAATTGCTTCCTCGAATAACATCGATGCGGATTTTGAAGAGTTTAAAAAGGACAAAAAGTTCACGGTTATAGAAGCACAAGCTCCGACTGCGGCAACTCCGGCAGTAGCTCCAAATGCAGGTCCAAGTGCGGCAACTCTGGCAGGAGCACAAGCTCCGACTGCGGCAACTCCGGCAGTAGCTCCAAATGCAGGTCCAAGTGCGGCAACTCCGGCAGTAGCTCCTAATGCAGGTTTAACGTTTAATGATTTTTACACTGCTGTAAGAACTTACGAGTTGGGAAGTAAACTTCAGGAAATTAATCAAAAAAGGAAAGTCCACGGTAATACAGGAATAATGGTCTCACTAATTAGCATTGCTGGAGACATCGCATTATTCTTTCCCGCAGATGGCGGTATAACAGCGGCGACACTCAAAGGGACCGCCATGGCTATATCTGGTGGGAAAGCTGCTGGCAAGTTTTTTCAGCAAAAGAGTAGAAACAAAGGCTGGTTTGGTGGAGATAAAACACGTTCCACAAACGCCAAACATAATGAATATGTACAGAGCGTCAAGTCTATCTATTTTATATTAGCTCAATCAAAAATGAAAGATAAAGAGGATAAAGAACTTAGTAAAGAAGAAATTGATAAAATAGTACCAGTACAGTCCATGATAAGTGCGACAGGTGCATCTCCAAAATCAGTTTATAATACCAACTATGGAGATGAAAAATCTAAACTTGATCAAGTAAAATTATTAGTAGAAAGAATGAAACAAGGAAGAGGTTAATGGAAAATAAATTCAACCAAGCAAGGGAAATCGCTTTATTAAATCTTTATGCCGGATATCTCCTCGATGTGGGACTTGTGGCTACTGTACTGCCCTCAGAAAGTCCAAAAAGTCTGGATTTATTACAAGTAAAGTTAGTGGATAATGGATATCTCAATCTGTTATTTGTACCACTAGATGAGGCAACTTTCAGAACTTTAGCGGTAATTCAATTTCATTATCAATTTGAATTACCCAAATTGAATGAACTAAACCTATTGAAAAAAATCAATCAATTGAACCAAGAAATTCCGATTGGAAAGTTATGCTTAAAAGAGGATAATATCTTTGAATACAGCTACTACATGACTTCTCCGCTCCATGTCCCATTGAATAAAGAAGAATTTGTTGAACGATTTTCTCTTGTGCTATCACAACTCGAAGTAGTCTTCGCTAGTATGTCGATTCCAAAAACCATCTAGAAATTGAGGTAATTCAGCACCTAATAATATATATTCAGTTATAAAATTCCAAAAACATTACGATAAACTAATGCGAGAGGCTTATTATGACCTATCATCTTGAGCATTCGGTGGAATTTTAATAAAAAGTATTTTAAGTGTGCGCTGCTTTGTCAGTAGGGAAAAAGAAAAGAATATAATTGGCAACAAATTGATATTTGGGCGTTTCAGTCTTCCCTGCCTACCGGCTGCCAGGCGTCTTCGCTCTTCTGTCCCAATACGCAAAGAAAATAAGGCTACTGGTGAAATAGCGGCTATATATAAAATATATTTAACCACCAGCCTTTTAAAAAAAAATTCAGAGAATCATGTTCAATATATATACCTAATATGGACTTTTTTCATATAAAATATTTAGCTTAATTATTCATTTAATTACCATAATTAAATGCATTACAGAAAGAGCTAAATTTCATAAATATAAAATTCAATCTAACTTATTAAACTGATCATTCAACAAAATCTTACATGATTGGATTAACGTCAAACTTTTATGTTAATGGAAGTTAAAAAAAATCTTCAAAGCAGAGAATCCAAAATATAGGAAATTTGGCAGGTAGACAAAGACAGGTTGTGGACTTACTCAGTCTTTTTCAATCCTCGCAAATTATAGGTCTATTTGGAGATAATGGATCAGGTAAAAGCACTATTTCTCAAGAAGCACTTTTACCAGAACTTCAGAAGGGGTTTTTGGGAATAGGTGGGAAAAATTGGAAGACCTCCACGATCCGACCTGGGGTCACTCCTTTGGAAAATCTTTCTGCAGGGATTTTCAATTTATTTGAAAGTCAAAATAAATTACGGTTGGAAGAGGAGATCGAACTCGTCAATAGAATGAAATCTAGTAATGAAGGTTTGAGACGAGTCACAAAACAATATTTTGATAACAATACTGACTGCAATTATCTTTTGGTAATAGACAATCTTGAGGATCTATTCCATTTTAGAAGTACAGCTTCAAGCAAAACAGAATGGGAAACCAATGCAAATAGTTTTATCCAAAATATTTCAAAATGTGCCTCTTCCTTAGAAGTACCATTATATTTTTTAATTATTTTGCGATCAGATTTCGTTTCCAATATATTTATATTTCGGAATTTTCATGAATTAATCTCGAAATCTCAGTACTCTCTTCCACAATTCAGAAAGTCTGAATTTCAGGAAGTAATTTTCTCTTTATTAAAACCCTACGATGTACTAATCAGCAAAGAAGCGGTTGACTATCTTTATATAGAACTGGGTAAAGATCTTAAAAACCTGAAGCTAATTAGTATTTTACTGAAAAAAGCCAGAGAAGTAATTGAGAAGAATTCTGAAAAAGAAATTAATTATCAGGTATTTCAAACCATAAATATAAAGAAACTTTATGAGGAGAAGTTAGAATCTTTTTACCATTCAGTCTCAGAGTCAGAAAAGAAGCTTGTTGAAAAAATATTTAAGCAAATCACTTCTAGTCAAGAAGGCTCCAACCAGAGAAAACCAATTAGAATTGATCAACTTTTGAAAGTGATAGGAATCAAATTCCACGAGTTAAAACCAATAATCTCAAACCTCAACGATAAATTAGATTTCGCACTGGAAATCATCTATCCGTATCAAGAGCGATTAATATCTGAAGATGATACTTTCATCCCAGATACCGCTATAATAAATATAAAAAATGAGCAATTTATCCAACATTGGCCAAGGTTGGTAGAATGGATTAAACAGGAGGCAGAATCGCAAGAAATCTATAGTAGACTAAGTGAAACTGCTAAGATGTTTGATCAAAAATCAACAGGCTATTTACGACCTCCGGATTTAGACTATACGTTAAAATGGTACGAAGAGAAAAATCCGGGTGAATTATGGGCTAATCAGTTTAATGGAAATTATAAAAAGGCTATAAATTATTTATTAGAAAGTAAAGAAAAATATCAGGAAGATATTCTTAAAAAAGAAACACTACAAAAAGAGAAGATAAAACGAATACGAAAAACAGGAGTTTACATTATTCTGGGAGCATTATTGATAGTGATAGTCATTGCTTTTTTTTATTTTAAGGCAAAACAAGACCAAGAAAGAGCTCTTGTAGCCGAAAAGTCCGCTGTTGAAGCCGAAAAGTTCGCTGTACGTTCTAACGAGACTGCTAAACTTGCCCTGGAAGAGGCCCGAGAAAGTGAGAAAAAAGCTAAACAAAGCGCAATAGATGCTCTAGCAGAAAAAACAGAAGCCGAGTCCTTAAAGATAAAAGCAATTAAACAAAAAGGCGAAATTGAGAAAACAAACATCAAGTTAGGTGAAAGGACTGGGGAGCTTGAAAAAACTAACGCGAATTTAAAAAGATCTGATTCGCTGAAAAGTGTTGCGACAAGTGATGCAGAAAGTGGTAGAGCTTATCAAATGGCAATAAACACCATTTTATCCCTGAGAAATAGAATAGATAAAAACGATTTTCAATCAGATAATCTGACTGCTTTGCTGGATGAGATCAAATCTGCCTATATTAATTACAATTTAGCAAGCGTTGCATTCAAAGGATTAGTTCTTCCTAATAATGATCTCTATCAAGTTCTCATTAAAGTAAGGAGAGAACTGCCCAACAAGACAACGAATAATACCATCCCACAAGATTTATTAGATTCACTATCAAGAGGTGGACTTCGCAGGTTAAGTGTATCCCCCTCAGGTATTGTAGCAACTGGTGGTGATGATGGCATATTATTATATTCAAAATTACCTATTACGCAATTACCAGTACGTTTTATACAAAAAAAAATTAAAAATGACATAAATGACAGAATACGAAGCCTTATTTTTATAAGTTCAAACGAGTTAATTATAGGTACTGTCAGTGGAAGGCTTTACAAATTCAATACTCTAAATGAACAACTTCAATCTATAAAAATAGATTTTAATCCAAAATCTATAAACATAAAACCTAATGAAAATCAAATAATTGAGGAGTTACTAGCAACTAATAATGGATTATTTATATTGAGGGGCCAAGAAATTCTAAGGTTAAACCTTAAAGATCAAAATAAAGTAGACGTAGTGAAGGGTATTTTGCCCAACAAGGTATTTAAATTTAATGAAGAAAAACTAATAATTCAAAATACAGATAATACCCTTTTATTTTTAAATACATCTACCTTAGATTACGAAACTATAAATAGTGATTTGGGTAAAGAAACCATAAATGTAGCAATTGCTTCAAAGGATTTATTATTCTTAGGGATGGAGAATGGAGATGTTCATGTTTGCAAATCAATCACTTCAGGAAAATCAATACGCCTAAAAACAGAACATACCATTAAGAAGGCACACTTCACCAGAATTACAAGCTTGGCATATGATGCAAATACACAAAAACTATATACTGCAAGTCTGGATCAAAAAGCCTACATCTTTGACTTAAGTTTATATAAAATCGGTCAGGATTATGTCACTAATAATTCTATAAAGATAGAAGGTTTTTCAAAATGGATTTGGGATTTTCAATTGATAAAGACGGGACAAGAAAATACCATTCTTACAGTAGGTGAAAGCGGTCATTTGAAATCTTGGCAAACGAGCTCGAAAATGCTGTACGATGAAATTTTTAAGAATAAATAATATGAACACTAGCTTGGATTTGATTTTACAAAATACCAAAATAAACAATTTAATAGAGGAAATACTTACAAAAGTACTTAAAAATGGAATTGTATTTTTGATCAAAACAGATGATTATTTACTCGATAATTTTTTCTTAGATAAATTACTAGAGCATCCTAGATTTAAATTAGGCATAAAAAAGACGAATATAGAATGTGCGCTGCATACCATGGCAATAGAAGAACTTGAAGACGCTATTGACCTAGTCGAATTAAATCACCTTGAAGATACAACACTAGAATCACTTGTAGCACAATTTCAAAATCATAAAGGTGAAAATAACAAACAAGTAGTTTACATTATTCAAAAACATATATTCTATCTTTTCCTTACCAATAAATATGATATACACCTTTTATCATGTAGTGTATTCCTGTCAGAGCAATCATCCACACTAATTCCACACATTTTAGAGAAAGCTTTAGTATCACTTTTCGATGGTCCGATAAATCTAACATTCTATAATTATTTTTTTTCAATGACAAAAATTGGAAGTGTTAGTAAGGTTATTTTTTATGCCGCTTCAAATAAATCAAAATTTTCTGAATTTAAACAAAAGGAAGGAATTTCAAAATTACAAATTGAGCCTATTGAGTTATTTCTTGATAAAATAGGAAATGAGTTTACGATATTATTAGCAAAACTTATTTCAGTAGAAACTCTTGAATCATTTTTTCGAGCATTTATCTTAATTGATAAACAGAATTTCTATCCTCTAAGGTTAAGTCTTGAAGATCTATTGAAATTAACAAAAGCATCATCTAATGAATTAAAAAAGTTACTTGATCTAGCCACATTACCTCAATACCAAATATTAACTGAGAAAGAAAATCTTTATTGTTTTCATATTCCAGATTACTTCACCGAGTGGATAGATCTCGGGAGATGGATAAAAAATGAAGAACTATCAGTGAGACAGCATAGGCAATTAGAGGTGTTGGCTCAAGATTATTTTAGCTCCTTTGGAACACTTTTAAGTAAAGAACAAGTCGACCAAACGCTGTACTGGAAAAAGGAAAACTTGTCAAGTTATAATTGGGAGGAAAAATACAAACTTGACAAAGATTTAATATCCAGCTATATATTACTCTCTCAGAATCAGTTAGAAGAGTCTCTAGCAAAACAACAGAAAAAAAGATCCAGACTGCTAAAGAATTCAATCCGGATAAGTATCGCCGTCAGCATCGCATTTCTGCTGTCCTCATTCACAGCTTTATTAGCATATCTTGAAAGAAATTCTGCTATCAAACAACAGGAAGTTGCAATCCAAGCAAAAGAAGAGGCAGATCAAGCAAAGGAAGTTGCAGAAGATGAAAGATCTCAAGCTGTTCAGGCAAGACAAAACGAAAGTGCCGCATTGAAAGAAGCAGATATAGAGCGATTAATAGCAATTGAATCTCAAGGTCAAGCTGAATTTCAAAAAAATAATGCTTTCATGGCCCTGGAAAAGGCTATGAAAGCAGAAATGGATGCTTCTGCGGCAAGAGAAATTGCGGAAAAAAATGAAAAATTAGCAAATGAGGCTACAGAAACGGCACAAATAAATTTTAAAACCAGTGAACGGCTTCGCAACCAGCAAGAATCAAGGGCATCCGCACTAGAGGCACTGGGCTTCTTTGATAATGAAGACTATCCAAAAGGTATCCAACTCGCTCAGGCGGCCTATGCGAATAATTTAAAAAATGGTGGGTTTCCCTTGCAATCAGATATTTTCTTTGCTCTTATCTCTGGTAAACTTAGATTGGAAGAGAGTCAACTTGAGATTGATTTGGAATTTCCTGCAAAGTTCATTGCCCTTTCTACTACTAAAGATAAATTAGTAGTTTATACTATAAATGGTGAAATACGGATCTATACAACTCAACCAAATTTAATATTAAAAAAAGTTATCAAAACTGGTTACATCAAGTCCTTAGAATTTTCGGGTGATACACAAATTCTAATTACTAATCTAGATGGTGATCTGCTGACAATAGATATATTAACTAGTAGGACTGAATTATATACAGATCCAATATCAAAAACTAAATATAAAGCTCTCTATAGAATACCCGAACAGGAAAACAACTGGGTGGCTACCACGCAAGCTGGGGGTGTAGATCTATTAAACTACCGGAAAATCAATGGATTTTTTAAAGTAAAGGAGATTAATGGCGGTAGAATTCAAGCTGTGGATATCAAGGAAGATATCATAGCCTGGGCAGAAGGAAAGGAATTTTATAATTCAAGTGTTATTATGAATGATAAAAGATTATTATTCACAGCACCAAGCGAGATCAGCAGTATTACTTGGTCCAATTTACATGGAAATTGGGTGCTTGGTTTGATTGGAGGTCAGCTTGTGGTTATTGATTCCGCTGGCAAAGAAAACCTGATAGAAACCTTCTCCATTCATGAATCAAAGGTAAGTAATCTGAAAATTATCCCCTACACACACAATACTGAGTTAATGTTGAGTACAGGTTTTGACGGAGGTATTTACATCTATGTTTTGGACCGAGATCTTCCTTTTTCTACAAGCATATCTTCCAGAATCAGCTTCCCGAAGCATAAAAGCTGGATCACTGGGTTTGTGATCGACCCAGAAAAAAAATTAGCCTATTCGATAAGTAATGATAGGAGTCTAAAGATTTGGCCCTTAGCTATTGAAGGACTTCTTCAAAAGAATTAAAACTATATAATCAGCATACTGACTAATGAAAAAAATACTAACTGTAATCATATTCCTATTTCTTTTTAGTGTGACAGCTTCAATCGCGCAAGTAAATTGCTCAAGCAATACGCTAGAACAAAGTAAACTTAGTTATGAAATAGGTGATTTTGAGAGTGTTAAAAAAAGTCTAAAAGATTGTGTAAAAAAGCAAGGTTTTAAAACCTCTGACGAGTTGAATAAAGCCAGAGAATTGTTGGCTTTGACTGCAATTGTAGAGGATATGACACAGGATGCTCAAGAGTATATTAAACAGATTGTAGTAAGTAACAGCAGATTCGTTCCCAGTTTAGGGAATATAGTATTCAAGCTAATATTCGATCAGGCAAAAAGAGAAAACATAGGAGTTACAGTTAGTTCGGTATCTAAAAAGTCTGAAGATTTAAATACTGCTCCTGCCTCAGTAAAAGTTGTCACGCAGGAGGAAATCATGGATCGAGGATATGTAGACTTGGTTGATGTATTAAACGATTTACCGGGATTTGACATCAGCAAAACATTTTCTTTTACATATGCCAATATATACCAACTTGGCTTCCGCCAAGAAAATACAGAGCGAACATTATTCATGATAGATGGTGTCGAAGAAAATGATCTATGGTTGAACGTAGCATATATTTCTAGACAATATCCAATATCCAATATCAAAGCAGTGGAAGTTTTGTACGGACCATCATCTACTATGTATGGCCCAAGGGCATTTGTGGGAACCATCAATGTCATCACCTATTCACCTAAGGAGATACCAAAAGAAAACTTACTCAAGTCCTCTAACATAGAATCTAAGGAAAGTAATTTTTATATGTACGGAAATACACAGGCAGGGAATCTTAATACCCAGTCAGGTGATATCACCTTAGGATTGAAATCCGTTAAAGGATCGAGTGGCAAATCCGTTGCTTTACAATTGACAGGGAAATATTATAGATCTGATGAACACGATCTTTCAGCTACTGAATTCTATAATTTCTCCCCTACTGATATTGATCAATTACGATACAGTCACATGAATCTGACCAATAGAATCGGGAATGATACTTTGGATCTGGATCTGTATATGAAAAGATTTAATATACCTCAAACTAGTCCCTACTATCAAGTCGAAAGAAATGGTGCAGGAAACGCAGATAGTATTAAGCTCACCCCAGAGGGAATTGAAAGAGCTAGAGAATTGGATCGAGCTGCCTATACTGGCAATGTCAACGGTAGTCCTGCGGGTTACTCGAATCACACTGAAGACTATTTTATAGGTGCTAAGGTCACCGTAGAAAACTTCCTTTTTGGCATCCGACGTTGGAAAAGAACCGAGGGATTTAATTTTTATCAGGACATCGACGTACCCGGCTCTAAAAACGGCTCAGTCTGGTCTCCAGAAAACACCACTATTTATGCGCAATACGACCTGGACATAAACGAAAAAATCAGTATTTCTAATGCTACCAACTTTTCGGCGCATCGATTGGGAAAAGAATCAAATCGAGTCAATTTTATTGCTTTTGGAAATCCTAGCGCAGATCTACATTTAGCACATCTCATAAATCCTGACGAGCTAATTTCAACTATACATCCTACAAAGCCAAATAGAACCACCTATGGTACTGAAGTCCAAGAAATGACCAGCTATTCAGAAATGAAAAACGGATGGAGAAATCGGTATTATTATTACGAGGCACAACAATTCAGAAATGAAGCACGATTCTACTACGAAGGGAAAAAGCTAAAAATTTCTTCGGGACTTGATCTACGGAGCACATTGACTCAGGGAGACTACCAAATTTATATGGATTTTGACACCAACGCTGCGAATCGAAAGGAGTATAAGGATAAACAATCTGATATATCCCTTGCTAGAGAAAAGGGAATTGTCATAAATCAGACTCAAGGGAGCAATATGTTTTCAATAATTGATATTGCCTATTTCAGTCAATTAACGCTCAAACTGGGAGAAAAATTTATTGTAAGCTCAGGAACTAGAATTGACTACAATCAAATTAGAAAATCGGGTGGGTATGGCTTAGCAAGTAGTCCCCGACTATCTGTCCTATTCAACACGAAACGCACAACACTTAAACTGAACTATTCCAGAGGCCTACAAAACGTGTCTCAGTGGACAAAATACAGCACAGGTGCTGGCCGAGTACCTAATGATAAGCTAAGTAATGAGTCCATCGACTTTATCAATTTGGAATATTTAGGACGAATTGGAAGTGGAAATATCGGATGGGAAATAAATGGATTCGGCTACATAGTAAATGGCGCTGTAGCTTCTGGAACTATTAGTGGAATTACAAGAAACTACAATGCGGGTAAATATCAAACCGTTGGATTAATGTCAGGATTATTTTTTAACACAGTATCCAAGAGTTGGAAAGCTCAAATAAATCACACATTCTATA
>Ga0335398_10005964_pt1 | contig 15707 bp, 17 predicted proteins | sample BON03_FD_205742 | JGI IMG/M metagenome (GOLD analysis project Ga0335398, IMG submission 205742) | Freshwater microbial communities from Lake Bonney liftoff mats and glacier meltwater in Antarctica - BON-03 (spades assembly) (version 2) | ecosystem: Environmental > Aquatic > Freshwater > Ice >... | reverse complement strand
CTTTGAGCTCGTGCGCGCCGTCGGTGTGTATCCACGTGATGGGCTTGCCCACCGAGTTGAAGTAGTGGATGATGATGCGCATCGCGTCGGCGGCTTGCGATTTGCGGAGCACGGGCACAGATTTGACAAGCCCGGAGGTAGAGTGGGTAACGCCGACGACTGTCTTTTGGCCGCCAAAGTACGCCGCCTCCGAGATGTGCCAGATATCAAGGAAACAAAGCCCCTCGAACGCGGGCAGCGAGCCGCTCGGCGACGCGCTCAGCGCGTTGGCTCGGATGCACGCCTCGCACAGCGCCTCCTTGGTCTTTTTGAGCACGTCAGTGGTCCAGGACGAGGGCGCGTCGCACCAAGCGTCCTGAAGGTGAAGGTGGATCATATCGCGCCGGGGGAGATGGCTGGAGATCCGATGGAGTAGCTCCGCCGTCACGCCTGCGCGCGGAATCGTCTTGCCGTGTATGAGAGTAAGCGCCGGCGCCGAGGCTGATGCCGAGGCGGGCGTCGACGCTTGCGCCGGCGCGACGGTCGTTGAGCTCCCGGGCGCGCCAAGCAGGGCGGGCGCGGTACGAGGGGACGCTTTGTATCCGAGAGGGCGCAGCACGAGTACGTGTTGGTTGATGAACCTGACGCGGATGCCGCTCGTGAACTCGACGAAGCTGTCCTTGCCCCAGGCTGGCATGCTAAGAGAGACGCCGCGCTCGATGGACGCGCGACCGGGAGACGAAAGTGCGTAGGGACACGCCTCGTGGAGAACGGCGTTGCACTCGCCGTACATGCAGATGCCGTGCGACTCGGTCTGCATGGGCATAGCCCAGGTCCCTTCGAACATAGTCTTGAAAGACCCGTGGGCGCCGGTGGCCGTCGTCACTTTCTCGCGGATGGAGCCGACCTTGAACTGCAATGGATGATTGCCCATCGAGCGACCGCAGCCGGTGTCAACGATGACGAGGCATTTGGCGATGGCGTCGGGCAGGCTGGGTGGTGGTTCGTTGCCGGCGAGTAGCTCTACGTGCAATTGACAGGCCTGCGCCCTCGTGAGCAGGGGGCAGTAGGTGTCGTAGCGAGCGGAACCGGCGACGAGCTGGTCGAGGGTGCGCCCGACCGGCGCCGGGCGCGCTCCGGCGCCCGTGACGGAACCGGCGCGCGCGGCCGCAATGTAGGCGAAAAGGAGCGCATAGAGGACGAGGTGCTTGTGCTCAAGGGCCAAGTTAGCGACCCAGCGCGCTGCCGCGACGAGGCCGTCGATGGCCGTGCCGACGCCCCCTAGCTGCTGCTGTGCGTGCGCAAGGGCGGCTCCGGCGCTGGTGATGACGGCGAGCCGCGAGGAGTAGGAGTCGACCACGGAGCAGGTTGCGAGCGTGACGAGCGCCCCGCACGCGAATGCGAAAATGAAGAAGGCAATCGAGCCTGGCGCGAGGCCAAGCTGCTCCCCGGCGCCGGCGGAGCAATCCGAGATCCGGTCCGAGCTCCGCGTACGGGGCCCGGAAGCGCTTAGGCTGAGGCGGCGCGAGACATCGTCAGCGGCGGGGTCTGGTTGCGACGGCGTGGGCGTGGCGCGAGGCCGCTGCTCCACCCCCGGGATGGGCGTGAACGCGATGTCCCGCATGGGTGGCGGCACGCAGCTCCTCGGCGCCGGCGCCGGGGTGAACTTGACCGTTGTGTCGAGCCCGCTCGCCGACGCGGGCGTGGACGGCAGCCGGTCGGCCGGCGCCGTCGCCGGCGCGAGCTCTTTCGCCGGCGGCGTTGCCCGCCAGGGTAATGCGCTGGCGGTGATTCCATTGTCGTCCCTGGCAGTAATCTGCGAGTAGTCCCCGCCAGGGCCTGTCCCGCCCACAAAAAAGGCCGACCCCAGGCTAGAAAATTCTGCCAAAACAGAAGATTCCAGGTATCCTGGGGCCCCGGGGGTAGTGGGCGGGAGCGCCGGAGAGGTCGTAGTCGGAAATGATGCTGCTGGTAGACCGCGCTCGGCAGACCGCCAGGCCCGACCAAGCGCGGCTTCCTCGCCGAAGAAGATGTTCACCACGGGCGCTCCATCGCCGCTGCTCGAGACGACGCGCGCCTCGAGAGGCTTGGTCGCTTGAAGCCAATCTCGTAGCGAGCTCTGCTTGAAGAGCTTGTGGGGCGAGTCGAGCACGGTAGGCTTGTAGGGCGAGTCGAGCACGGTAGGCTTGTAGGGCGAGTAGCCGTCGACAGGGCCGTCCCCGTTGATCTTGTGGATGCCGCTCAGCCAGGCCTCGTCGCCGATGGCCGTCTCGTCCTCGGTCGTGTCGGCGGGGTCGGCGGCCGCCTCGAGAGCGGCCGCGTCGTCGACAGCGTGTTTAATGTGCATAAGCAGCGTGTCGTCGATGGTGGCCATGGTGAGGTCGGTGAGGTCAGCAAGGCCGTCCAGCCACTCGCGAGTGGTCTCGTCGATGTGCGCGCCCGCGTGGGGGGCGCCGCCGCCTCGGCCCCCGCCGCCCCGGCCGCCGCCGCGCCTGCCGCCGCCTTTGCCTCCGCCTTTGCCGTCCTTGGCGTACTCCTCGTACCGCTTGATGGCGTCGGCGGACGGCGGGATGAGCTTGCCGGCCGTGATGCCGAGGTCACGCGCGTTCGCCTCGCGCCCCTTGGTCATGGCGGCAACTCGAACTTGGTTGGTCCAGACGCTGGCCGGAACGTTGACCGGCTCGCGAGGGTCGAGGAAGCACGGCCGGTCGGCGCCCCCAATGTGGTGCGTCCCGGCGTTTGAGCAGGTAGGGCACCACTGCCGCGAGCCGGCGCCGCCCGCCGGGCGCCCGCCGGTGCCGCTGTAGCTGTAGGCGCCGCTGGCGGCGCTGCTCGCGTACTCGAAGGCCACGCCGGTGAGCGCGCGGAGCGAGTCGAGTGTCTCGTCGGCAAGGCATGGGAAGCTGAGCGCGTTGAACAAGGTCGCGGATGCGGCGGTCAGCTGGTCCTCGGTCACGATGACCACGCAATGCGAGACCATGATCTGCAGGTCGGTGAGCTGGTCCCTCGAAATGAGCCTCTCGCGCAGCGCGCGGCCCCGACTCCTTGAGGCACTTTGGCATCATCTTGATGATGTAGAGCGCTGCGTCTTCCAGCAAGAAGGGGTGCGCGAGGTGGGGGGCGATGTTGTGCTGGAACGCGTAGGCCTTCTCCTCGAACATGGAGACGGGACAGTGGTCGGGAAGGTGGTGCTTCTCCTACACCTCCAGCGCCGCCAGGTAAATAAATCGTAAAGCGCCTTGTCGGCCTCGCTCCGCATGCACGCGAAGAGTTCGTTCCACAGCAGGCGGTAGGCCATGCGGCCGTCCCAGTACCCCTCGAAGGAGTGGCCCGGGATCTGCTCCCGATCCTCCTGCGTCGCCATGTTGCAGCGGCGGAACATCTGCGCAGCGAGGGTCTTGTTCGCGACCTCCGCGCATTTGTAAAGCATCGTGTAGATCTTAGTGGCGTCTTCGCAATAGAACCGACAGTGCTGCTTGTCGTTCTGCGCGTTCTTCACCTTGTGCTGCGCGCGTAGCGCGCGCCGCGACTCGTAGCTGGTGGTGCCCGGGGACAGTTCTGGAATCTCGTCCGTGTCCATGTCGGTGAGCGACTCGACTCTCGCGGGTGCAGCGCCCGTCATGGCTAATGCTAGCAGTATTTTCTCCGCTAGCAGGTTGTCCACCGTTCGCATAAAGTCGACGCGGTGGTGTGCGTGTTGCCGGCGGCCCGATGGGTAGGCCGGCAGGGTTGTTGTGCCCGTTGTTGCAGCTGGTCCGGCGCGATCGTCGAAGTCATTCGTCGCGTTCATCGCGTACATCGCGCGTGCCAGGTGCCCGCTACCACAGATGAACTTGAGCTGACGCTATGCGACTGCCGGCGCTCTGGCCGGGACAACAAACAGACTCTATGCTGATTGCAACTCTGGTTTCAAAGTCCATTACCGCTCTGTACCGACGGTACAGAGCGGTTACACTATAACACACTAAAAGGGTATCCCGTCTCCACTTCCGGTGGAATGAGTCCTGCTCCCCTGGAGCCTCTCGTATAATGTTCGTATCTGACTAACGTTATGCGAGGTGTTCCCCGTCCTCGCGTGGCAGTGCCCCAGCGTTAGAATACTAAGCGCCGTGGCACACTGCACAACCCCCGTCCTCGCCACCCGCCGCGTAATCTTCCACTTCCACCCCGCCCTCCGAGTCTCCTCGTATTGTGGCCTTGCACCTGCCCCACGCCCTCCCGCGGGATCAAATCCCGACCCGGCAGCTGCTCGGTCCTTCGGCACTACCGCCGGGGAGCCCGAACATACACCGGCACTGCTCGTCCTGGGGCGATTCACATCTCGACACGCCGCCCCTTTCCCCGGACTCGCGGTAGCGGCTCAGCGCACGTATCACCACCTCTACATCAACATCCCTCACATCCCAGAATCTGTTCACACCGGGTGGCTCGCCACAGCCCTCGCCTACATGATAGCCTACATGCACGCCGCATTCTCCAGCCCCGCCCACGCCTCTGTCTCGTCGAGTTGCCGCTCCCCTCCCTGGGGCACACTCGCATCCGCCACCAAGCGGGTCGGCGCGGCCGTGTTCTTATCGGCAACTCGGATCTATGGCGACCTGACCTACTTGATCTACAAGACACTCGCCTCCATCCCCGCAACAACGCCAACCGCCTCCCATCCTCCGGCCGCCCCGCATCCGACCACCACGCTCTCCTCTCCTCCATCCCCACCCGCGCCGAGCCCACTCAAGCGCCCCGCTTTTCTCTCTCCTCACTCCTACAAACTACGGCGCTCCCGCGACTACTCCCCCACCGCGACCTTCGACCCCGACGGGCCCGACTGGTCCCCCACAAACTCCGACGCGGGCGCCTCCCGCCATGCCGACCCCCTCTCTATACCGCCTACGACGCCAGACGCAGACGCCACTCCAGCAGCCCCCCACGCCACGCCACCGCTAACTCTCGACGTTGACCCCCCCATCGCCCCTCCGACCATTGCAACCATCCGTCTCGCGGCCCCACCACAGCCATCTGGGCACGACCCCCCTCCTCCCGCCTCTCCGACCATTCACCTCTCGATCCTGCCGGCAGCATCTGGCATCTGGGGGCAACCCCCCAGATGCTACCCCCTGCCTCCCACACCCCTCTTCCGCCCCCCGCCCTCGCCAGCGCCAATGGCGCCCCGAGTTCCTGCTGCAGGAACACACGCACCCCCCCGCCGCCCCGCCCGACAACCGCATCTGGCCATCAACCGTGGCACCGCGCGCCCGCCCACCTGCCCTCTCGATTCGCGGCCGCCAGTGGCTCCCCGCGGGCGACGCCACCCTCGACAACCGCGCTCGGCCTCCAGCCGAGGAATCGCAATCCTGCCCTGCTCCTGCCCGCTCAAGCCGCGAGCAGCAATCGCTATCCGCAGACGACGCGCCCCCCTACCAAACACCGCACGGCCCATCCTCATCGCCACTCGACTCCTCCCCCCCACCCGCCAGCCATGCCCTCCCCCACACGGAGCCACACGGTCCGTCCTCCGCACTGCCCGACCCCCTACCCCCCGCTCCTGCCTTCGCTCGCGTTCTCCTTCATCCCCAACACCGGCGCTGTCCCCAGCCCCGGCGCCGCTCCCCCCCTCAATCCCATCCCACCTCCAGACTCCCCTCCGCCCCCCACACCGCCTCCCTCCCCATCCAGCTCGCCATGCCCAATCCGCGCCGAGATCACATACTCCAGCCACTCCCTCACCACCATTTTGCCGCACTCTCACCACCTACACCACCGCGGCACCCACCTCGACATGACCCTGGACTGCCCCGTCTGACTTGTGCGACCGACGACGCCTGCGCCTGCCCCCCCTCCCCTTCCCCCCCGGGCACGCCGTCCGCCGCCACATTGTCCCGCCGACGCTCCGTTCCAGCTCCGACACCGCGCCTTCAGCCGTCTCCTTCGGATGGCCACGTTAGCGCCGGCACCCGCGGACGCCTCGCTGCGACCACCGCTCCCGATGCACGCGTCAGCGCCGCCACGCGCGGTTGCCAGTCCCCCAAACCACTCTCGCGCCTCCACCCTATCACGCCCTTCGTCACCGCAGCCTCCCTGGCCGCCACTCCTGCTCCCGTCGCCCGCGCCGCGGCCAACGCCACCGGCCACGCCTCCAGCGCCGCCGCCACCCGCCCCACCCACGCCGCCGCCTGCCCCGCCACCGCCGACGCCGCGGCGTCTTCAACGCCGCCGCTGCTGGTCACGGCGCCCACACCACCGACACTACCGTTTCCCCCCCCCGCCGCTGACATGGACACTAACCAATGCATCAAAGCGGCTATACACGCCGCGCAGGCTGAGAATCTACACCTCGCGCCAGGCGGCGTCGGAAAATCTGGCTTTCGAGGTGTCTACGTCAACCCCTACTCAAAGCCCGACAATGGCGTTCCACCTTTCTCTACCATCGTCAGCCCCGGCAACAGCCCTTCTATTGTGTTTTCGCCAACGTCTGGACCACCGAGGAGGGCTCGCTTACATATGCCAGGTACACACAGGATGGGCCCGCAAGCCTGACACAGGGCCCGGCCTCCAGCCCAATCGACACTGCCCGCGTCACCCTGGCACGGAGTGCCAATAAACGCGACAGCAGGCGCAACATCCAATGCGCCGGCGCCTCCGCCCCAGCCCGCTCATACCTGCCCAACGGCCACCAGTGCGCCCACCACCGCCACCGCCGCGACCTCCGCCGACCTCCTTAGCCGTGCCGCCAGCGCCGCCGCCTACACCAACACCGCAGTCATTCCAACCAACGCCGCCGCCGGCGCCCCTCTCCCTGTCACCACCAGCCACTCCGCCGACGCCGCCACCTCCACCAGCGTCGCCGTCACCCCACCCGCGCCCGCCACCGCTACCCCTCCACCGAATCCTGCCATGCCACCAACGCGGCGAGGATAACGGAGTGCTGCAGGGTATGGTCAAAAATGGCAAACGATGAGTTCCATCGCCAGTGGCGGAGCGCCAACGCCGCCGCCTCCACCAGCGCCACCGCCAGCTGCGTCGCGGACGCCGCCGCCACCAGCACCGCCCCCATTCCTATTCAATCCTATTCCCACCCCGCCGAGCTCAACCACAGGCCCAGCTAACCTTGCGCAGCTCGCCGCCCATGCCGCCGCCCATGCCGTCACCGCCGCCGCCTACGCCACAGCTGCCGCCCACACCATGTCCATCATCTTTAAACCGTGCTCGGATCTCGGCTCGCAGAACAACGCCGCAATCACCTCCATCGAAGCGCTAGTCGCCACCACCGCGCAAGCCGCAACCACCCACCATCCTTGTCATGCCTCAACAGCCACCCCCCGACTCTCCTCCATCCAAGCGGCCACGGCCACCGGCGCCCCTCCTTCCTTCAAACGACGGCTACCAATGCCTCGCCGCTCCGCCCACCCTGCCAGAGCTCATTGTCTCTCTATCTGGCCTCGTTCAGTCACTCCTCGTATCCGCCCGCACCCTGCTCGCGGCGGCCGACCTTGTCAAGATGCTCTCGACCAGAGCGGGTCCGCCCTACTGCGACGATTCCCACACTCTGTCCACCAAAAGTCTTCGCGACATGGCCAACCGTCTCAGTGCCACTGCAACACCGGCCGAGGCACCTCCCAGCTCCCACCCCACAACAGGCCCGCCCTCTGCTCCGCCCTCCCCACCTAGCTCCCCACACGCAATTCGCGCAGAGTCCGCCAACCCCGCCTCCTCTGCCGCCGGCCCTGCACACTCCGTCACCCTCGCCGCGCACATGGCCGCCACCCACGCCCGGATTGCCTTCCTGCGCATCCAACGCCACGCCGCACACAGCCACCTGCCCGACCCCCCGCCCTCCCCTCCTTCGTTGCCGCCCTCCGCGCCCCGCCCCTCCGCAATGGATCTCGACCCCGAACTCGGATTCACCAACCACGCCCCGCCTGGTTGGCTGTATGCCAAACTCTCCGCTACCTGCGCCCTCCTTACGTGGCCCGCTGTCGCCACCGGCAGACTCGTTTCATCCATCTGGCACATCTCGCACGCCGCGTGGAACAAACTGCAGCACTCCATCCACGGCAATGGCGCGACCCTGCCGCATCAGCGTCCTGCCGCGGACCAAGACGACCCTTTCTTCTACGCGTTCGCCGGCAGAAATCTCGCCCGGACGCTACATAATTCTGCGAACGCCTCCACCACCGCTGCCAACATCGCCCGCCACCCCCACCCCCTCCCCCCCCCCCCGGCCCGCCGCGCCAACCCACATCGTCATCCCGCCGAGCACAATGCCTGTGCCCGTGGTGTCCCCCTGACACGTGCTGCTCATCTGTGTGCTGCAGATCCGCTCACACAGGGTGCACTGCTCGACCGCATTGTTGCCAATTTCTACGTTTCCACGTCGTTGACGCTGTCCTGATTGCCACTAGCACTCAACTCCCCTAATCTCCGCCTCGCAGCCCACAGCCATTCCCGGCCAACCGCCGCAACTGCTCCCTCTGTGCCGGACGCCACCTCGACGCTGATTGCCAGCAGCACTACGATGTCCTCCCTCCCCGCCTACGCAGCTGCTCTAACTGCTCCGGACGACAATACGACGCCTACTGCCCGTTCTTTCGGACCAATCTGCCCAGGGCGCGAGCACTCCGTAACATCGACGCCGCACCGAACAACCACCCAACTGCTCACTCTGACGAAACACCACCACCCCGTCAACCGCCTGCCAACCCTCCACCCCTCGACGACTCTATCGGTCCTCACGCACCGCCCGTCGACCCGCTACCATCAGGCCCCGCTGCCCTGCCTGAGGATTGGGCCGCAGCAGTCAGCCGGATCCTCGCGCCTCCGCCCTCCATGCCAATCGCCCCAACACCCTCTGTCACGCACCCTCCTCCTACCTCGGCGAACTGGTCCGCTACGATACACGCTGCCTGTGCAGCGCACAACGCGCAGGTTGAGGACGGCAGCGACGCCAGCAGACCACTCGAGCCAGACTCGGCCTGCGCAGACAAGATTTGCTACTCCCTCGACGACGATGTCTGGCTCGCCAGCGCATTCGCGGACCACAGCGACACTCGCTGGCGTATCGACCACCTCCGCCACCGTCTTGACATCGAAGAACTGCACATGGACGAGCTGGAAGTGGAAGACGCCATCGGAAAACACCACCTAATGGTGCAGGCACGCCACCAACGCGACGGCCTCCTCCATCGCCTTAGCAGTAGCTACACCAATTCACCTCAAGGGGCTCACCGCATCCCATCCGCGCTGCGCGACCTGCACTATCCGTACCTACTGCCATTCCCTGCATCGACTAGTGTATCACCCCTCACCAGTAAGGATGTACGAATATAACAATTGGCACCCCGCTGCTGTACGTTGAGATAACGAATGACGATGACCTCTACCGCTAAATAACGACAAATAATATAACGGTCCCGTCACACCAAAAAATAAATATATTTTTTTTTGATTATATGTATCGATATTCCATTCACATATCCTATTCACAGGCTATTCGCGTGCTTAGCTCGGGCTCAACCCGTGGTTATAGTCAAACATTACGTGTTGGGGCGCCTATTCCTAGTGCTAGTGTGTTAGGTGTGCTAGTGCTAAGGTCTAAGGTGTGCTCCGAGTACTCGTATAAAAAGACGCCCTGACGCCGTATAAAACGACTCTGGTGCCCTGGTGGAAACATTTATTCGTGTGTGTATAATTAAAAAAAATCGTGTTAACCGCCGAGGCACCGCTAAACGCTAAATGAGATGACGGATAACGGTGCGCACACCGCTAAATAACGTCGTTATGTTGGTATGTTGAGGGGCGCCTACGGCGCCGCTAAATAACAATTCGTTATGTTCATTATATTCGTACATCCTTACTCACCAGCGTCAGTACTGGCGTACAAACATTTTACGCAGCACTACCCCGTTCGATGATCAATCGCCCGCCTCGGTGCCAAGGCCTCCCAAGACCCCCCTGCCTTACGGAATATATATAATATATAAACATTCCGTAACATGTGACCCAATTTGACACAGCCCCATCTCAGCGGTGAGTTCTTGTCTATTGAGCATCTATCGCCCACCTCGGTGCGCGCGTTTCCCTTCCCCCCGCCTGTGCCCAACGGACTATATTAATATTCAGTAAATGTGACCCAATCTGACACGACCCCACCTGAAGGTGAGGTCCTCGTCTATTGAGCGTCTATCGCCGCCTCTGTGCGTGCGACCATCCCCCTCTCCCCCCCCCTGCCCTACGGAATATACAAATATTCCGTACCATGAGACCCGATATGAGATGACTCGCCTACGGCTCGAGACATTATCTATAATTCTGAGCGTCTACACCCCCCCTCCCCCTCCCCGCCCTGCGAATATTTTAATGATAATAATTCGTAACATGAAACATCATTGCAACGGAAACTCGACTATACTGTTAGTGACCTGATCAATAGAAAGTCTATCACCCACCTCGGTGCGCGTGACCCCCCCCCAACCCCCTCCTCTTGCGAATAAAACACTTACCCGCAACTTACCTTTGCACTACCGGCACCCATCCATCTTGGTTCAGTAAGACACCTTTTCATTTGAACCTTTCTGCTTCGAACGGGGGGCTGCGTCCAAGATAAATGTACCTACTACCGTATTTGCCTGCAGTAGTTAGTACCCCTGGCCCATGCGGTATCCCCGGGGATACCCGCCGGTATGCCAAAGGCCACTCGTCGGCCCCATTCTACGAACGACTTGCACATCACGTCCCACACGTTGCGGAAGCCTGCCCTTTCGAATGTTTTGTGTTCTGTGCCGAGATTCATTCCGAGGTATGTCCTCGGTGAATCTCGAGTGAGTGTTGTTTTGTGTGGGTTTGGCCTCATCAGACATCAGAGGCATACCTTCGTAAGAAAGTCTCTTACATCTTACAATCCAGACAGAATCGGACGTCTGCTCAGAGCAGTCGTCCGACGGAACCTGTGTTGGAGAGGAGGAGGAGAAGGAGGAGCGGCGGAGAGACTCTAGTAGAGAGCAGAGGGGGTGGATAGGGATAGGTCGGTGGTGATGTTCTCTAGGTTCCAAGATAGAAAAGTTGTGCTCCCGATGAGGGATGATCGAGGCGCGATGCAAAAGGCGGGCAGTTTGCGGTTTGCGGCGTGTGTGGATGGACCACGCGAGGCTAGGTTGGTTTGGCAGATGATGATTATGTGTTGAGTTGTGTGTGTGACGTGTGACTCCTGCGCAAGTGGCCTTTCTACTTTCTACCTGTGCCTATGTTTTGTGTCTGGCTTGCGGCCGAGAGTTGATATGTAGGGTGAGAGAGGCTTGTCCCGTCTCGCCGTTCTCTCTCTCTCCTCATCCACCCGCTCCTCATCCTCCTCCTCCCTCATGTGCGTTCCCGCGCTCTGGGGTTGTGATGTTGTGATGGCGGGATCTGGCGTCATGTATTGCACGCCCGGTTCCGGTTTTAGTTAGTAGTTAGAAGTAGTAGTTGTAGGGAGCGGTTAGTTAGAGTGTTAGAAAAAGAAAGGGGCTCACCACGACGCGCCCTTGGGCGGAGGTAGGCTAGTTCCTAGAAAAACTTCCACCACCTGCTGTGAATTTAAAGTGTATATTGGGGCGTGTGTGGAGAGGGGGAGGGGGGGTACTTGGGGAGGACAGCGAGCTCTAACATCTGGAAAACGGCTTGTTCAGTAGGGCCAGCTCGGCACTCGGCACTTTCAGTCCCGACGTCCCGACGTCTCGAAAAATCCCCAGCCCTGGCTCCTCGGGTTAACCCTGAGAATGGATGATGACATGATGACACGATGATAATAAGTTTACAATACCTGTACCCCACCAGATCAGCCGCGCTCAATGATAAACTTCGTACGTGCCGACAAGTTGTAGCTGCGGGTTAGCCCGAGCATTGATCACCCGATGATCGGGAACGGTTTTCTATGCGCCTTCAGAAAAGTCCACGAAAGTAGGCGAGATCCTTCAACGCAGTCGACTGAAAAAAGTAACGCGCGTGTCGGTCCTTGCTGACGCGGTGGGCCAAGCCGTGCATACCTTGCGCAAGCGGGTGGCCCCGGAGCGGGCGGCAGCGGCTGCGGAGTGTGCAAGGACCGCGTTCGGGTTGGACGCCTACGCCATGGGCATGGCTATGTCATTTCTGCAGGTCCGCGCGACATCCAGGCCGTTTGGATGCCTCCCAACTCCCAACTGACCGCCCATTGTCTGTGCCCGCAGTCGCTCCTGCGCACAGAGCTTGATTGGCACTCCTCGCTCATCGCTGGTTTCCTTCTCGCCGCAAAGATCCTCAATGACGAGCGTGTCTTCGCCAGCGACGCTCGTATAATCGCGTCGCATAATTACACCTCCCAGGACCTCATCGTGTTGGAGCAGCGAGCATTCGCCGTCTTGCTTCCGAACATGGGCGGGATCCATGGCCGCGCCCTTATTTTCCGCGTCGCGCTTCTGAACCTTGCCCTCGACAGCAGCCCAGCCCCGCAGCAGGTTTTCCAAGGGCACGTTCACATTCTTGTTGCCCAGTCTGACGCCGCCTTGCTCTCCGAGCAGACGGCGCTGGCCGAATCTACATCGCCTAATGCGACCGTACACGCGGTCGGCTCGTATGCCGAGGCGCTGGACTACGCCGACGCCCAGGCAGAGGCCGACTCGCCAGTCCATCTTGTCCTCCTCGGCGTGCACGCGGTGTGCGGCTCGGCCAACGACAACGGCGAGGCCGAGGCGCTAATAGATATGCTCCATCCGCAGAGCGGGGGCCTTGCAATCGACATGCGCGTCAAGCCACTCATCGCTATGGTGTCCTCCGTCCCCCAGCTGCCCGGCACCGCACTCTATATCCGAGGCGTTGATGCGGTGTTGGACGACCACAACCTCACCGCGCACGACGTGAAGGTCCTATTGGACTTTACTTAGTTGTTATTGTTTCAGCGACGACGGCATCCCCCCGCGGCACGTGGAGATAGACTACTCGCTGTTTGCCGCGTTAAAACTAACCCGACGCCGCGCCCTCTTGTATTTATGTATTTTTGTGTATATTCTCTCTCGCTTTCTATCCCTCTTCACTCTCCGCCGCCCGTAACTTTTGATGTTGTTCGTCTTCTGATCTAGCGCATCCCCGTTTCACGGCTTGCAAGTAAGGTCAGCCCCGCGTCCATGCGTGTGGGACTTAGGTTGGCACTGCATCTTGGGGTTACGGTTCCCTGGTTCTCCTCCCTTGCGTGTGCAACTTTGGTTGGCACCACATCTCGGGATATGGTTAACCTACGGAATATCTATGGACTCTTAGTATCATCCGGTTACAAACTCTCAGTAGAAGGGATGAACCCACGTTTTTGTAGATTGTGTTTGTTTGCTGTATTCCTTCTGTTTCGGTTGCCCTCGTTTTCTGGGGTACCAGTGTCTTCTATTTCAGGTGTCGTGTCGTGTGTCGCTTGTGTCTCGTAGTTATTATGTGTTCTGAATGCTATATGTCGTTGTACATGGACACGCCATGGCTTGGCCTGTGTGGCTCTGTGCTCAGTTTCTTGTGGAGCCCCCCCTGATTGCTGATTGCTGGTTATTTTGTTGTATTCGTGAAGTTTGCGTTATTGTGTTGTATGTGTATGTGGTTTGATTCTGTGAAACTACGACTAACGATTGTGCTGTGCTGTATAAAGATAAAGAACGAAAATAGACACAACACGCCCAAAACTTAAACTTCTCAATCCCTAATAACGTCCTCAAAAAATGAGGGTTGACCCACGCTCTAATTTCGAGCCACCGATGATCTGATAAACAATAAAGTGTGTTTGACGATTACAAGCTTATACCGTGCACGATAATATACGATATATGCGGCGGGTCCTGGTCCTGACGGACTTTTGCTGAGCTGTGTGTAACAACGAGCGACACAGCCCCCCGCGGCACGTGCATGGAGAGACAGTATTCAAACTAGCTTGCCGCATGGACACTAGCCCGGCGCCGCGCCCTCTCTTCTCGATTTATTTTAATATATAGTTCTGTTTGCAGATTCGTTCCATTTTTACTTCGTTTTATGTTCCTCTCTGCTCACTGCTCACTGCTCTTTGCCACCACCACGATGGCCCTTTCTTCTTCTTCTTCTTCTCTTCTTCTTCTTCTTCTTCTTCCTCTTCTTCTTTTCTGATATGTTTGTGTTTATCTTGCGCATTTCTTTTTATTTGTTGAACTTGCTCCAAATTACGGATGTCAAACTTAGAAATTAGATTTTGCTCCATGCTCCATGCTGCGTCGTGCCTTATTTATACTTCGTCGCTCGTCCTTGTTGCCTCGTTCTTTATTCATTTTATTCAGTCAGTATACCGGTTTGTTTTCATTGTGTGTCGTTAGCTCCCCCCTGGAGCGTATCTTTAGGATATCCCGCGCCTGTGTCGCTCTATATAGCGATATCTAACCATGTAGCTGTGGCTGCGGCTGCCGCACTGTCTCCGACTCTAAGTGCTCGGGCTAACCCTCTGCTCGCCTCTCGACTCGACTCTCTACTCGCCTCTCTACTCATCTGTCTACTAGCCTCTCTACTCGACTCTCTACTCGACACTCTCTATTCAACTCTCTGCTCGCCTCGCTACTGCTCGACTCTATCCTCGACTCTCTCCTCGCCTCTCTACTTCTACTCGCCCCTCTACTCGACTCTCTACTCGACTCTCTACTCGACTCTCTGCCTGCTCGCCTCTCGACTCGACTCTCAACTCGACTCTCTGCTCACCTCTCTACTCGACTCTCTACTTGACTCTCTACTGCTCGACTCTCTCTACGCGACTCTCTGCCCGCCTCTCGACTCGCCTCTCTACTCGCCTCTCTACTCGCCTCTCGACTCTCCTCTCTTTTCTCACCTCTCTGCTCGCTTCTATATTCGACTCTATACTCGACTCTCTATTCGCCTCTCTACTCGCCTCTCTACACGTCTCTCTACTCGCCTCTTTACTCGACTCTTCACTCGCCTCTCTCTCTCTACTCGCCTTTCTACTCGCCTCTCGACTCGACTCCCTACTCGACTCTCTACTCGCCTCTCTACTCGACTCTCTGCTCGACTCTCTACTCAACTCTCTGCTCGCCTCTCTACTCGCCTCTCTACTCGCCCCTCTACTCGACTCTCTATTCGCCTTTCTGAACCTTTCTACTCTTACTCTACTCGACTCTCTACTCGACTCTCTACTCGACTCTCTACTCGACTTTTTACCCGACTATCTACTTGATTCCCTGCTCGCCTCTCTACTCGCCTCTCTACTCGCCTCTCTACTCGCCTCTCTACCCGACTACCTACTCGCCTACCTACTCGCCTCTCTACTCAACTCTCTGCGTGCCTCTCTACTCGCATCTCTACTCGCATCTACTCGACTCTCTACTCGACTTTCTACTCGCCTCTCTGCTCGTCTCTATACTCGACTCTCTATTCACCTTTCAACTCGCCTCTCTACTCGCCTCGCCACTCGCCTCTTTGCTTGACTCTCTACTTGCCCCTCTCTCTCTACTCGCCTCTATACTCGACTCTCGACTCGACTCCCTACTCGACTCTCTACACGACTCTGCAACAGGTCCCCCCCGCACGTCGGACGTGCCTCACGAGAGTGCAGGGACATATATATAGAATACAGAAAGAATGGGCAAAGCGCTTGCGCGTCGCTCGCGCTGTTCTTTGAGCTGCCGCCATCTAGCTGCGATCTTTCTCGTCGACATCGTCGACCATGGAGTCTCTCTCACCGTCGGCGACCGGCCTCGAGGCGCTCGCCGAGGGGAACC
>Ga0335398_10005960_pt1 | contig 15716 bp, 12 predicted proteins | sample BON03_FD_205742 | JGI IMG/M metagenome (GOLD analysis project Ga0335398, IMG submission 205742) | Freshwater microbial communities from Lake Bonney liftoff mats and glacier meltwater in Antarctica - BON-03 (spades assembly) (version 2) | ecosystem: Environmental > Aquatic > Freshwater > Ice >... | reverse complement strand
CGGATGGCGGCGGTGCTCTGCGCCTCCCAATTCCGCCAGCTCGCCTCCAGCGTCGCGCCCTTCAGCCCCGGCCGCAGCAACGGCTGGTCGCGGAAGTCCCACGAGGTCTCGAAGTTGTCCCAGTCGGAATGGGCAATCGCAACGCAGTCCGCTACGATATCTGGAATTTCTTCACTGCTGGCGTTCTCGGAATCAATCGGCAGAGGAAGCTCTCTGATCGACCCTACATTGAAATGAATCGTTGCCGCCAAGAACTCGAAGAGCTTCTTTGCTACGCTTGAGTTTAGCAGACCCAGACAAAACATCTGATCCGCTTCGCTTGGAAATGCGCACGCCCCGACCGAACTAAAGGTAAAGCCTCGTGGGCTGACCCGAGCCGAAAAAGCCGAAATAGACACCGCAGACCAAGTCAAAGACGGCTTAAAGTATAGGTGCCGTGACGGAAGACAGTTCCCCGACTTTGCGAGAGTCGCGTAATTCTCTTCATCGAATGCGACGATGAATTCGTTATTCCCAAACCACTTACGAAACACGCCGCCCTTGTTATAAGGAACCCACTTCTTCCCGCTCCGGAATACATCCTCTTTCGTGGAAGCGTGGATTTCGAACTTTTTGAAATCGACCTCAAACCATAAACGTATGAACCGATCATTTTCACCCGTTTGGAATCCCTGCCTTACAGGCGCGATATCTTCGAGTATTCTGCCCCCTTCTCCAAATAGCCTTCGCATTGATTGCGATACCCAGAATGCGATTGGAGCCCCAGTCACAGCCAACAACTCTTCAGAAGATATTCGGTAAATCGGATAACCGCTAGTATTGCGAAAATTAGCCTGCAGAGTTTCCACGTCATTAACTTGGCCCGGTTTGTCGAAAAGCTTTCGGAAGATTCCTAATGTAGAAGTGGCGATCTGTTTGCGAATCACGAAAGCGCAGCTCCCGTAGTCAGCACCCCAAAGACCGCGCCCCAGGTGCATCATGGAGCTGATAGTGTTTTGCCGCAGAAGATTTTCCCGAAAAGTCTTAAACCGCGCAATGAACATCCAGTTTGGGATCGTTATTAACGCTGCCAGTCCGTTGACTGCGACGAGACTTAGCGCCCGAAGGACAAAACACGCATAGAGGTCAGGCTTGGCAGGTTCATAGAATTCCTCAACGAAGGTCTTGAGCCGTCCATTGTATTGCTTCCCACCCATATACGGCGGATTGGCGACGACGACGTGATACCGCTGGGTGAGCGCCTCGGCTTGTTCGAGCACGCGGAGGACTTTGAGGTGCGTCGAGGCGACTAGGAGGTCGCCATTTTTGATTTTTGATTTGTGATTTTCGATTTGGGAACGGGTGGCCTGAATTTCAGCCTCGGTGAGGCACGGCTGGATGAGCGAGCCGAAGTTTTTCGCCTCCTCGAACTGGTGCAGCTGCTGCGTTAATTCTCCGTAGGATGGACATTCCTGTCCGTCGTGTGTTCCTTCGCCGCCGAGTGGGCTTGGATGGGAAGGTCTAGGGGAGGCAGGACGACGGACAGGGATGTCCATCCTACGGGGGTAGTCGATGACTTTGAAGTACTCATCCAGCTCGCCGTCCGTGAAGCTGACGTCCCGCAGCTCGATGATGTTGGGGCGAACAAAGTGTTCGCTCTGGAAGAAGCGACGGGACTTTTCCCGCGCCTTGAAGACGAGGGCCAGCTCGGCGAGCTGCGCGGCGCGGGGGCAGATCTCCAGGCCGTGGAGATTGTGCCGCAGGATGAGGGCGGGAATCTCGGTGGGCGCGTAGCCTTCCTCCTCGTAGATGAGGGTCAGCAGGTCGAAGGCGTAGGTGAGCATGTGGCCCGAGCCGGCGGCGGGATCGAGCAGGCGGATGTCCTCGGGCTTGGTGATTTTGAGGAAAGTAGGATGGACATCCCTGTCCGTCGTGTTTGTTTCGTTCTCGGCGGAAAAAAGCGAGGAATCTCGGACAGGGATGTCCAAGGTACGGAGGGAAGTAGGATGGACATTCCTGTCCGTCGTGTTTTGTTGTTGTTTTGTTGAAGGCAAATCTCGGACAGGGATGTCCAAGGTACAGGGGGCGATGTAATATGGCATGTGGTCGATCAGCCTTGACTGGGGATGATTGAGCATCCACAGGCGGCCGAGGGAGTTCTCGACGAGGTAGCGGACGATCCAGTGCGGGGTGAAGAGCTGGGTGACGGCGGGGATGTCCTCCGTGGGCACGGCGCTCTTGCGGGCCATGACCTGGTCCTTCCGCTCGGAGATGTAGAACTGGTAGAGCCAGCCGAGGACTTCTACATCTTTGCAGTCGTCTTCCGTCAGGGTCTCGACGACTCCGGAAAGAACCGACCCGGCGGCCAGCAAGTCATCTGGCATCAGCAGTTCAATCTCGTCAGCAATGTGCTCAAAGACCGACGGTAGAATCTTTCGGTAACTATTACACGCCGCGACCAGCAGTATTCGATAGGCTTCTCCCTGCGGATTTTGACTGGGGACGGTCCCGTTCAGGAGTTCTGAAACTCTCTTCTGCGTCGATTCTGATGTCAGTTGATCGTCGAACTGCCCGGACTTGGCTTCAGCCAGAATTTCGGGCTGGGTAAAGCCTTCTGACGGTGAGACGATTCTAACTCGCGTGTAACCTTTGACATCCATGAACCGCAGAGCACAGAAACGGTTGAACCAAGTGTAGGCGACCGAGTCAATCACCGCGTTTCGGCCAGCGTCAGCAATATGCCCTTCGAGGCGTGCCACCGCTGCCGCTGATTCACGCCGGGCTCCGCTGTTTTCCGCCAGGACCTGCCTGATCTTCGCTTCGACCTGTTCAAGCAGTGTCTTACGGGCGCCCTGAGCGAATGTCTTGAGTTTGGAGGTGTCCATGAGTCCTTGTTTCCGTAGGATGGACATTCCTGTCCGTCGTGTGTTTTTGCGTTTTACGATGTTGAAGGGAGGAGTCTCGGACAGGGATGTCCAAGCTACGATGTCCAAGGTACGGGGTTAATCAAAATCCCAGCCGGCGGCTTGCCATTCTGGACTGATCCAGCGGATGAATTTTTCCGGAGGCAAGTTCGCTTTGGTCCCGTTGCGACCGAAGTAGCGGACGACATTTTCCAAATGCTTTGTGTCACGAATGATACGGTCGTAACTTTCCTGTTCCCAGATGCTGCCCAACGCATTTCGCCGCAGGTTGACCTGTCGTGCCACGTACGCTTTGATCCCTTGCAGAACGTCTTCCAGTTCAAACGATGGTAACGGTTTCATGACGGCATGAGCATGATTTGGCATGACGGTCAGACAGGGAACTTCGCACTGTGTGTTGTGAAAAAATCGCAGTGCGTCGGCGAGGATTTTGGCGTTGTGCGGTTCCGAAAAATGACAGGCTCCGTATCCGGTATCAAGGCTGTCTTCTGAGAGTTGAGTGACCTTGCGAGCGTATTCTTCCCAGTCTTTGTCGGTACGAGGTCCCGGATGTGTGCGATCAAATTGTTCTTTCAGGGTTCTGAGTTCGTGCAGCACATGCGGCGGCAGAGCATCGTTGAGTCTAAACGTGACGGAATAGGTGGCACCGTCCTGTCGCCAGTGCGGCAAGTGCCGTGAATAGAACCGCACAGGCAAGTCCGGGCGAAATCCCCGAAATCCGGGCGGTGGGTCTCGATGATAATTGTCGAGGATGACGGTCATGGTTTTCGTAGGATGGACATCCCTGTCCGTCCGTTTCGTTTGATGGTGTTGATGATGTTGAAAGTAAAAATCTCGGACAGGGATGTCCAAGCTACACTTGAATTCGATTGCCTTTGTCCAGTTCTTCGATGATGGCCGCCTTGAGAGCTGCGACGTATTCTTCCGCTTCATATTCTGTGGTGACCATTGGCTTGCTGAATTTCACCGTGAGCGTTTTGGCTCCGATGATCTTTCCGACTGGCGGGATGGGATCACCGCCACCGGCCTTCGAGTCTTCTATAACGACCGGTGGCTGCGTCAGCTTTTCCAGGATCGCCGGGTAGGTTTTCTCCACAAATCGCCGTCGCACATCTCTGATCACAGCAATGAGAGGCTCCTCGCCGATCCTCGTGATGATGGTTTCAAAAGGCTTCACCGTTTCCAGTTGCTTTTCGGACGCCAGACGAGAAAACTCCGGCAGGGATTCCAGTTTCGTCCTCAGGCCGGAAACCTCGATCGCTGCATCCTGGCGTTCTTGTTCAACCTTTTCCTGCACGTCCTTCAACAGCTTGGTCAACGCGGCCTTGGCAGACTGCATCGTGTTGCCGACATAACACTTCGCCTGCCCCAGCAGCGATCGCAGAGATGCGACCTCGGTTTCTGAAATGTGTTCCAGGTTGGCTCGATGCGTCGTCAGGAACTCCTGAGCCTGCGAATAGATGTCCTTCATACTGCCGGACATAAACTGCCGAATAGGGTCCAGCAGGTTTTCTTTCAGATCGAGCAGGTGCTCAGAATCTTCCCGGAATTCCATGAAGAAGTATTTGTGCGGCTTCTTGGCAATCGTTGCAATTTTCTTCTGTCCGTCATCCAGGGATTCTAGGAACGGATACACGTTCTTCTGAGAGATCCACGCTTGCAGATCTTTCGCCAATGTTGCCAGCCGTTCGGCCAGCTTTTTGCCAAGTGCAGATGTTTCTCCCGCCGGTGCCGGTTCGCTGAAGAAATCACTGTAAAACTCCTTCAACTGCCGGACCTGCGACCCGCTGTATTCGACCTGCGGCTCCAGAATCACATTGCCGTGCTCGCGAGTATTTTTAATAGCTTCGGCCAGGGTCTTGTCCTGCAGCAGTTCACCGTCCTTGCGAGCCTCCAGCTTGCCACGCGCACAAACGCGTGCCAGCAGGCATTGAATAGCCATCAGCGGCCAGCCATTGGGAGCCTTTTCAAAGTTGTCCGTGACAGATTTGACTGTCGTGCGAATGCCTTTCTGAGCCTCCCGCTGCACAAAGCTCTGCAATTCCAGCTCGGCCTCCAGCATTGTCCCCACGCCGTGTTCAAACAGGCTGTCCTGATTTGAACTGAGGATGGCGGAAATCTGCCCTTCGCTGAAGCTGGTCCCCTGCAGCATTCGCAGATTGATGTGCACGGATTCTACCAGCGAATCAAATCCCGTCGTAATCCGTGTGACGGGATCGGCACTATTGGATTCCACTTCCCCCGCCCCGACATACATGCGGGCTGTTCCCACAAGTTCTTTGACCAGCGTTTCAAGTTCGGCGGCTCGCCTTGAATTTGTGTTTTGCTTCTCTCCCAGGATCTTCTTGACGGAATCCTTCTGCGTAGTCGCCAGGTTCTGCCGGATGTATTTGTCCGTTCGCTTTAGCAGCAGCAGATCACGAATCAAGCGGTCTTCAGGCGGCAGGACGACCAACAATTCTCGACGGACACCAGATTCCAGTTTAAGATTATCAAGTTTTTCCGCATGGGGATGAAACGGACTAATGAAATGGATCGATAGTTCTGATTCTCGTCCGAACATTTTGTCGTCAAGCTTGCGTGTGAAATTGAAATCGCGACCACTGGCCGAATGACGCAGCGATCGGCCCTTTAGAGCGGCGTCGAACAGCATCTTTGACAATGCTTCGGCAACGACTTCCGTTTCCACATCCGTGTTCTTGATTTCCGTCTCGACGTCCTTCTCTTCGTTGGTCAGGAACTCATACTGATCTCCGTTTCGCTGAACGTAGGTCTGAGTCTCCAGCAGGTTCAGAGCCTCCTGGACTCGCTTCCCAAGCTCTGCGACCTTGGTGTCAAAACGATCCAGCATGAGCACGGTGAGGTTGTGGGGCGTCGCCCTAAACTCTCGCACGTACTTCACTAGGAACAGGGCTTTCAGGAGCCTAATTGCGAGCGGATTGTCGAGATGTTTTTCTGCTGTTCCCACGGCGCTGTGAAGCTGTGATTTGAGAGCCTGACGCAAACCTTCAAACATCAAGTCAAACGTTGCCAGTTGCCCGATTTGAAACTGTGCCAACTGCCGAGCGACGTCCTGAAAGACGCCAAGCATCGAACGTTCGCCGACAGAGCTGTTTTTCCCTTCAAAAGCATTGGCTTCGGACAGGTTGCGAATTGACGATTGAAACAGAACAAACTGGTACGGCACAAACGGATAGCAATCTACAAAATGGGCCATGTCTCTGTAGTTGCGATATGTCTGCGAGCCGTCGGCAAAATCGAACATCGTGTTAAAGTTGTTCGACTGCTCACGGTAGATTGCTTCCAGCGGCTGCACGGCATCGGGATTTTTGGCCAGCAAACGTTTTTCAATGACCTCGGAAACGTCCTGGCTGGTCAGCTTCATGCGCTCCTTGAAGCGAGCCTGGATCTTGGTGAAGTCGTTGGCCTGCTTCTTGTTCATTTCGCCCACGACCAAATTCATGTCTTCCTGGGCCGTGACCAGAATCCATGACTGACCGTTGCACTTAGTCGCCAGGCTTTCGGCAATTGTCTGCAGGTTTGTCATCAGCTTTGGCGTGTCTGCGACGTATTGCCCGACTTCGTCCACGAAAAAGTTGAGGCGAAATCCCTTCGGCTTCTTCGCGATGTATTGCTGAACCTGGACGGCAAAGTCATCAATCGAAAGTCGAAAATCGTTGCGATACGCATCCATCACGCCAGTTTGAGTTGCTCCGGTGACTTTGCGATAGGCCGTATCCACGTGAGCCGTAACCTGATTGATTCGCTGACGCCCCTGGTCCCATGATTTTCCCGCCGCTGTTTCGAATTGCTTCTGAAATTCTTCGAAGTGGCCGTCGGTATCCAGACGTCGTTCAAAGTCTGCAATCCACGGCTGCTTACCGTAGTAGCCACAATGCTCGTCAAACACCTTGACAAACACGGCAACCAAAGCGTCGATCTGCGTTTTGCTGATGACATCAGCCTTTTGATCGATATTGAACAGAATGCTCTCGCTGGCAATCGCGACAGCCTTTTGAATCTGCCCGGCTAGGATCTGGTTATTCGTCTGTTTGCACTTCGCCAGAAACTCTTCGAGGACGTTGCAATCCTCGATTTTTCGTTGCTCAAGCAGCAGAGCCAGCATCTTCAACAGATGCGATTTACCGGACCCGAAGAAGCCGGAAATCCAGACGCCATTTGCACTGGCATGGTTGATGTAGGCAGACAGAAACGATTCGAGACGCCGTTCCACTTCACCGGTCAGGACGTACTCCTGGACTTCCGTTTTAAGTCCGGTCGCACCGTCAGCTTTGATGACGCCTTCGATATCGCGGTCAACAGGCTTCAGGAATATCTTGCTCAGCAGCACGTTCGACATGGTGTTCAGATTTCTCGTTCAAAAATGTTGAATGCGCGGTAGTATCGATCGTCGCGAAGCCGCCCAAACAGTTCGAGCGACGCACCCTTTTCGAGTGATTGCTGATACTGGCCTGGGAAGAAAAGCAGCGTGGGCTTCTTCTCCGCCACCTTTTGAAGATTGTTCAGCACGGTGTGCGAACGAATGTACGGAAAGACTTCTCCGATCCCCGTGATGATCAGAATGTCAAATCTTTCGACGGCCGACATTCGAGCAGAGATCTCTGGGATCAGTCGATGTTCAGCATCCAAAATGCCCTGCAGATCTTCCAACAATTTGTCTTTGGGTACTGTCGTTTCATTCTTCGCGATCCAGTCCCAGTCACCTTCACGGACAAGAATCTCGTGAGCCATGTCGTACAGATCAATGTGAAGCGGCTCGACGCCGTGCTGCCGCAGTTGTGATATCAAATGACGCTGCATGGCCGTGACTTCTACCGATTCACTGGCAGCGTACGGACAGATGAAGAACGGAACTTCGTTGTTCAGCCCCTCACACTGCAGAAATCTTTGACTGCTCAGCAGCTGCAGCAGATGTTCAAAACGTTCGGGCAACGGAGAAGTTTCCAGGTGATGATTCATACCGCAGCCCCTGGAATGTCAGACAGGCTGACAGGAAAGATTTCAAACCAATTCTTGTCTTCGTCACGAATGACGTGAGCCAGTTCCAGTGACATCAGCGGTGGTTGAATGATGCCGTCGGAATTGATCAGTTCTGCTTCTCTGAGCATTCGCATGGCCACCGTTGCCAGCTTGGCCCGGGTATTGGACGTCAATGCTTCAAGCTCTTCATGCCAAACAGTTTGCTGGTCAAGGAAGCGAACAAAGTCTGTCGTGCGCAGCAGAGGATTCAGCGTCAGGTATTTTTCACGAACCACCATGCGGGCAAAATCTTTCAGAATCGGGTTTCGCTTACAAACACTTAGCCACAACAACGCTCGCTGCTCCGCCAATGACCCGCAGACAATCAATTTCAGCTGATCGAGTGTCATGGTCGCCAGCCTTGGCGTGATTTCCCGGAGCTTCCGTCGCGCCGTACTGTCCGTCCTGGTCTGAAATAAATTCTGTTCCAGCACGATGGTTTGGGCAGCGTTCCAGTCCAGCTGCTGCAAATACACCGCCGCAAGGGCCGTCGATTCCCCCAGCATCAGTCCGCCCGCTGTGAAAGAAAGGTTGTATTTCAGTTCCGCCGCCACAAGTTTTACCACCGCTCCGCCATCCCCCTATCGTGGCTGGGCAGTCTACTCGGTTGTGATGAGTCCTCACAGGAAACAGGCATTGCTTTTCAATGATCCAGCCGGCGACGAACGGTGCAGCCATTGCCAACGTTACAAACGAAGCCAGCAACGTAGTTTCGCCGACGGTGCGGGCTCTCGTGCCGCCAATAAAACACTCGAAAAATCAATAAATAGGAACGCAACTGAGGCTTTCGCCGCATGTCACAGCTCCATGTCACAGCTTGTCACAGCCAATTGACATAGTTTGTCACAGCTGAGCGAGCCGGTAGTAGCGGTTTGGATCCGTCGGCCCCGAACCAGCCTCTTCAATCAGTTTTTTCCCCAGCAGATCCTTCATGTCTCGCTGAAGACTACGCCGAGCCGTGCCGGGACAAAGAAACTCAAGTTCGCTGATTGTCAGTCGCTGATGTTCGAATAGATGTTCAATCGCCAAAGTTTGTCGTTCATTCAGATTGTGCTGCCGTGCCAAAACATCAACTCGGATGACTCGTTCACCTTTTGCTTTAACTTCATCAAGCTGCGTCGCAAGACCGTGAGTGAAGAACTCCAGCCAGCCGGTCAGATCCATGCCTTGATCTCGCACATTCTGGATCGCTCGATAGAACGCCTGACGGTCTCGATCGTAGTATTCGCTGATTGTAAACAGCCGTTTAAAATCGTAGCCCGTGCGGTACATGCAGAGCGTTGACAGCAGTCGTGATGTTCGTCCGTTACCGTCCACAAACGGATGAATATGAACCAGTTCAAACTGCGCAATGCCTGCCGTGAGTACCGGATGAATGTCGGACTCGGCCTGCAGCCAGGTGACAAAATCCTGCATCATCCCCGGTACTGCTTCCGGCGGAGGAGGCGTATAGACCGGCTTGCCCGTTTTTCCGCTGACCACGTAATTCTGCACCAGCCGATACGCACCAGGTTTCCCCTCCTCGCCTCGTACGCCGTCAACCAGTTTCTGATGAATCGAACGAATCAAGATCTCTGTGATCGGCAGGCCGCTGGACAGATATTCTGAAACCAGTTGAAACGCATCGCGGTAATTCAGCAATTCACGCACATCATCCGTGTTCGCATCTTTTACATCGCGGCCTTCCCATACGGCCTGAGATTGCTCCAGCGTCAGCTGAGTGCCTTCAATGTGCGTCGTATGATGCGCTTCCAGCAGCAAAGCCCGTTGGCTCATTCGCTTCACCCATTCATCCGACAGCGTCGCCGCATCTAAAAAACCACGAGCGCGTTCGATCATTGTCAGATCGCGAGTGATTGCGTTCGTGATTGTGAATTGCGGGTTCATGTGCGGGAAACTTTTTGCCAGGTAGTTTGAGCATTCCTGCTCAGGATAATGTCTGAATTGTTGTGAAGTGAATGATTGAAGACAGCGACGGGCAAGAATGCCCATCCTACAAATTCCCATAAGGCGTCACGGACACGCTTTGATGACAAACGGTTCACCGACGAGATCAAAGGCTGCAGTTTCACTTTACGAATTCAGACCTCCAAAGTGTACAGCAGTGGCATGACCCACTCGTATCCCGAACGCCAGCCGATGTGGATGCGATTTCCTAGATGCCTGAATTTCGTCGCTCAATGATTGACGCAGGAAACAATCCCCCAAGTTCGGTTCGATCGCCACAATCGCATGCAGATTTGTGGCTTCCAGATGGCTTCGCAGTTTCTCTTCGTAGATCGCGGTAGCTCGTCGATCCGCATCGGAGGTCTTTTCTGAAATCATTTCATTCTCCTGTACGGGAGGCAGGCTCGGATGTCGTGCTCTTCGAGGTCCGCGTAATCCGCCAAGATTTCTGCGTGCGCCATCCCTGAGGCCAGCAACTCCAGAATCATGGTCACCGGATACCGCAGTCCTCGCACGCAAGGCGAACCATGGCAAATCTGCGAATCAATCACGATTCGTGTTTGTTCAGTCATTGAAAGACTCCCGAGATTCGCGGCAAGGCCGAAGTTGCAAACGCCCGTGAGCAAGCTCAAGTTCTTCAATTAATTTGTAGTCGATGACGCCTTCGCTGATCCTCCTCTTGTGCAGCACGCTGTCTGTGTCGAACTGATTTTTTCGAAGTTGGTAGAGTTTTGGACTGAGGAGAAAAATTGTGTTCTTATGGCTGCCCAACCCGTCATTCTTGCCAACATCAAGCCCCATTGAGACACCGACACCACCAAGATTCGTCAGAATGTATCGATCGTGAAAACTGTCCCCCTCGTTGACGGTCTCCCATACAAAAACGCGGATCCGCAACGATTTCGGAAGCGTGCTGCGAAATTCAGTACCGAGCGCATGGTCAATACTGTTCCTTATCTCCAAAACTCCCTTTCTTTTGGAATTGTGCGGCTCATGGACTGTATGAATCTCGACTCGCTGCAATGGCGTTTGTTCGCAATTTGAAGCCTCGATAATTGCGGGGATGGACGCAAAGTCATGAGGATGCTCACCGAAGAACGGATCGATGATCAGCAAATCTGTGCTGATCCGTCCCAGAGGAGCGAACGCCTGTGCGATGTCATCTGCGGTTCGTTGAATAAGCGGAGTTTGATCCACATACCAATAACGATTGGAGTCTTGCAAATCGTATTTCGTCAAGACGCAATTCAGTTTCTTGGGGCCATCGCAAATAAGCCCTCGGAACCCTTGCCGCCGATGCTCTGGCGTAATTTTTTCAATCCACCTGGGCTTCGAATCATCGTAGGCAGACACCGGCCTTTTGAGCAACCAGCCTTCATCGAGCAACTGTTCGAATCGTGCCACTAGGATTTTACGTGCGATGTCGTCGTCGCCCGCTTTAGCATGGATTGCTTCCTTCAATTGCGCACGCCAGTCGGCTGGACATTCGCAAAGGATCCTGCCGCGATGTATTCCAAACTGACTGAGCGCACACCACAACGTATCATGATCACAGTGCGGATCTATCGCATATTCGTAAATCATTCGAACAGCTCCTCGTGTCGTTCACTGAAGAAGCCATCCGGCCAGCGATCGAGCCAACGCCCGTTGTCGCTGATCCGCAGCCGAGTGAAAGTCGTTCCGTCGCCGAGATTATCAACCCACAGCACGCAGACGTCATCTGGCTTGACCGGTGGAATATGTTCGGGCAATTCACCGTCGGTTGTCTGCCGAATGCGTCGCAGGATGCGCAGGATCAGGTGTTCGCTGTGCGTTTCGATGAGTGCTACGGACTCGCAATTCTTAAGAGATGTTGCGACTACTAAATCGCCAACTCTTGCGGCAAGAGAGGGATGTAGATGCAGTTCTGGTTGTTCAATTGCGGTCAAAGCCCCGCCAGGAAACTCGGCGCTCGAAGCACGCACTAATGCGGCGATTACCGGAATAACTTGGGTGACTCCCTCACCGACATCTTGCGGATGTCGATTTCTATTCGCGCGTCGATCTATCAGGCTGATTCTTCTGAATCCTCTGCTGTTCTGAACGTCTGCTTCCAACTGCAAAAGTTCCTCCTTGGCTAGGTATTCACTCGGATGATACTTACAAAGAAATTCACTTATCGCGTGACGTTCAACCTCGTACAACTCCTGCCGCCGGAGCGAAAATCCGGTACCCAGTCCTTTGGTTGCGTCGTCAAGCCACGCCCCGCAAATTTCGAGGTCATCGTCACTACATTGAAGCATCCAGTGCCATGCTCCTAACCCGTCGCCCCAGTTGCTGAACTCGTCAATTACGTCACTGTTCAGGTTCCTTGGTACTGTAGCACGCTTCGGGCCAATGTACGTCAGCCTCTCCAACAAACCCAATGTGCAAGTTGACACGAATTGAAGCAATCGCGACTTTGCCTCCAGTATCCTGGGAACAACACTGAATGAGTTTCTCGATTTCGCCGGAGCCAATACATGTCGCCCGGCGACTGGGAAGGCATGCCCACCGAAGTCAAATTGCTCAACGTCGAAATGTTGTGCTGTTTGTTCCGCATCCATTTCAAATAAAATCGTGGTGACCCATGCCCGTCGCAAACTCCGTACACAATCGTTACGAAAACCAGAATCTGGTTGCGCAGGTATTTGTTCATTTTTTGCATCACGTCGAGGCCCAAACAGAATCGCGACTGGAAGTTGTCTGGATTCTTGGCTTTCATCCAGAATCACCAAGACCGAATTATCGATCGTGTCAATCCACTCCACCGCTGCTCCCCTGGCTTTCATGTAGTCCCGATAAGGCATGGCAAGGAAACCATGCTCGCCTTCGATCAAACACTGAATCATTTGGTTCTCAGAGTCACCAAAACGAATCTCGCGAGGATACTCGAGCAGGCCAAGTTGCATAAACCAACTAAAAGTCGTATTTGATTCTTGGGGCAAGGTTGCCTCTGTTTGTGTCAAGGCACCAAAGACAATACATGCCTGCCGATATCTATCCAAATCCTGTTCCGCTATTTTGATTGTAAGGGCGTTTGGCCGTTTCCATTCAGTCTGCATATCGACAATGGGATGTAGAATATGATCCAAGTTGATACTCAATGCGGGATGCAAGAGGTTGATTGTCCCAACAGCTCTGTTATTACCCGCTAGAGAAAATCGCACGAACGACTCGCTGTTGATGAATATTTCAGAGTGCGTTACACGCCACAGTGCATCGGTACCATTGCATCCAACGGTAATGTGAAGGTCGTAACTATCAAATTGAACGGGGAACAATGAGTTGGCTTTCTGCAGGAGCGATCCTTGTTCTTCTGGCAAAATTAACGGGTCTTTTTCGCTTTGATTGCGCAATGAGACGCTTATACCAATTCTCAACTCAGGTGATGTGAATCCGTCACGGCAATGAAGGAGGTTCTTGATTCCTCCCAAGTTTACTGTTTGGGAACCCGCCAATGCCTTCGATAGGTCGATGTTGCCGGTCCGCAGAATTTCCCGAAGGTAAAGCAATGCATGCAGCACCGTGCTCTTCCCTGCACTATTGGCTCCAAACAGCAGCGTGATCGGCCGCAGCGGGATGTGCTGGCGTTTGCCGATGCCTTTGAAGTTTTCGATCCAGAGATCTGTGATCATGTTGAAGGGCTTTCCAAGGCGTTGATGTTGCCAGAGTGCGATGAGGAACTCGCAGTGGTGGTGCGAATTCTCGCGACTTCAGATGTTTTCGCAAGTTCCTCGATCATCTCGCACAAAACGTCATGAAGTGAACCAGTAGAGTCCCAGACGTTTTGCACAGACCGGGCCGTAGCCGAGCATGCAGGAAGAGGGAATATCGAGCGGCTTATTGCAGAACATGCATCTTACTCGTCTGCCCTGATCAGCCATAAAGTGCCAGAGTGGACGTTCCAATAGATCTCGCACGGCACGCGCCAGCTTGAAGTTCTGTCCATATCGGGGGCTGACAAACATGTCCGTCGGCGTATTGATCCACGCAAGCGGTTCCTGATTGTGAATTGACGACGTCATCGCTCTGTACCACAGCACCAGATATTGCTGCTGCATGCCAGCCTGAATTTTGCCAAGATCTTCCGGAAGTGAAACCTCGAATCGCTCCAGCTCTCGGGACTGGGTGAAATGCAACTCGTGACCCAACGTCAGAGCCTTGCGGAGCGCCGCCAATTGAGAGCCGTGATATGGAAGACTACGAGTCACTAGACGTTCTTCATTCATTGGAACAACCTTCATGGGATTTCGGTGCTGACAGCATAGGTTTGACGGAAGAAGCTCAATAGTCGGACAGGAATGTCCAACGTACTTTAGATGGCTCCGATTCTCAGGCGGCTACCGTCGGCGTACCACATGGTTTCCAGGCAGTAGGCTCGCTGAGCGGCAAGGGTGTTGAGGGACTTCGCTGGCGGACAGGCCATGAACATCAGCGGCGGACGCAGACCGTCTTCGGCCAGATCTTTGCGAAAGCTATTGAGTAATTCAGGACGATCATTGTGTGTCCACTTTGATCCTCGCAAACCTCGGGCATGCTGAGTCTGGAACATCGGATCGACAACAATGATTCCTGCAATGGGTCCATGAAACTCGGGCGACTTCGACAACGCTTCCAGCCGCTCCAGTCTCGTGAACCAACAGTTGCCGGTTCGCCAGAAGCCGTTTGCTTCCGATTTTGCGTCAATCCTCCGAGTATCAATTCCGTGCTGCACGCTGTACCACCAGCGAGCCAGATCGATCGAACTGAGCACCACGACCCACGGAGCAGGGTACTCCGTTTCGGCCAGCTTCAAAACTCGCTCGTGCATTCGATCGGGCGTCTCACAGTTCGCAATCAATACCCCCACCTGGTCTTCATCAAGCTGACGGGCAACGTCTGCCGTGAGTTGAAAGTCGCCGATCTTCTTGTCCGTGTCGCGAGCGATCCGTGTCACTCGAATTGCTGCGAACGGATAGAGCTGTGCCATTGGATCATGCTCCGTGAAGCCATCAAGACTTGTAGGTTGGACATTCCTGTCCGACACGCTTGCTGTTGGTGCTGAAGTCATGAAATTCTTCCTTCCTTAAAAAGTAGGATGGGCATTCCTGCCCGTCGTTGTGATTGTGTTTCTGCGACCTTGTGCAATAGAAACAACTCGGGCAGAAACACCCACGATTCATGTGTCACTACACTGCAGTCATCTTTGTGCCGCAGTTCGGACAGAATCGGTCCGTCTGTTTGACTGATGCCTCGCATGCCGTGCATGCGATCGTTCCTGTTTGCTCCAGAACAGGGGACATCAACGGGGACATCAACGGGGACACACAATTTTGCTTCTGGAAGTCGTGAAATTGCGGCGAACATCCAGGAATGTATTGTTACAAATTCAGTGAGATGGAATTCTGCGTCGGCCGAATACACGGGGTGGTCCAGGGGCGGCCGTCGCACGTACGGTTTTTCGGATCCGGTAATCGTTGGCGAGCTAAAAGTTTCTCTGAAGCGCAGGGGCTCTCGATTTCAACTGACAAAAACTACGCGCATTGGGCTCTGTCACGAGAGAACTGCGCACCGTGAACCAGCCTGCGGTGTTAGTTGCACGTTCGACGGCGAGATTCACGGCAGCAGAAGTCGTTGCTCAATGGTTCCAAGCAACGCTAAACAGAACTCAGCAGTTCGCGAGCCGCGCGGCGGGCTCGATAGCGGTGCGTGTTCGATTTCGAACGATGCCCATCAATCTGATGTGGCTGGCCAGCCACAATGCTGAATAGTTTTCCAAAGTGCGTCACAAGGTGGCACCAGACTTCCGACGACACTCCGAGTCGA
>Ga0335398_10005952_pt1 | contig 15731 bp, 20 predicted proteins | sample BON03_FD_205742 | JGI IMG/M metagenome (GOLD analysis project Ga0335398, IMG submission 205742) | Freshwater microbial communities from Lake Bonney liftoff mats and glacier meltwater in Antarctica - BON-03 (spades assembly) (version 2) | ecosystem: Environmental > Aquatic > Freshwater > Ice >... | reverse complement strand
TTTATTTTTTTCTGGAACTGTTTCTTCTGGAACTGTTTCTTCTGGAATCGTTTCTTCTGGAACTGTTTCTTCTGGAACTGTTTCTTCTGGAACTGTTTCTTCTGGAACTGTTTCTTCTGGAATCGTTTCTTCTGGAACTGTTTCTTCTGGAACTGTTTCTTCTGGAACTTGTGTATCCATAAAAAATGAATCCCGATAAGAAGTATTCTCTTGTCGTTTATCTAAAATTACGGTTTGTATAGGTATATCTTGTTTTAACGATGGACGAATGAGTACTTCTTGTTGTTTTTGAGGTAGTGGAGTATGTTTAACTTGTAATTTAGCTAAAATAGAACTAGACATAATGAATTAGTATATTCGTATATTTTATTTATACTTATTTGGCTAAATTTGTAATGATTTGTTTGCACGCGAATTGTTCTGCTTTTTTCTTGACTGGATGTTTATAGGTTCCAAGTAATACAAATACAGGTTGTTTTAAGGAGGTTTCTTGTATAGCTTCAAATGAACCATATTTATCGAATGGTTCTGCAAGTAAAGGGTTCATATTGTGTATGGATTGTCCTAAACATATGTATACCCCTATATGATACCCTTCGTTCATATCTCTTGATAATTCAATATAATCTGGAGTTATTTTAAATATTTTTTGAACCTTGACCTGAAGTATGTTTTTATAATTATCATCATTTTGTATCAGGGTTTGCCAATCCACGTATTTTTCAAATACATTTTCCACAAAGATTTGCGTCATTTGAAACCCTGGACCGCATACAAAGGTATGTTGAAACCATCCGTCTTGGTCATGAATAGATATTTTATTAAAATCCAAGAATATAGCTCCTATAAACGCTTCAAATAAACATCCTAATTTTTTTAAATTCGTACGTATATTTTTTTCTTCTGCATGCTTGGATATGATTAACCATTCATGTAAACGCATTTGATACGCCAACTTACCGATATGTTCATTTTTTACAAGGGCAATTTTTTTTTCCGTCATAAATCCTTCGTCTTCTTTTGGAAATCGTCTATATAAATAATATTTAATGATTAATTCTAATACACCATCACCTATAAATTCTAAACGTTCATTGGATTTAGATTTTAACTTTACACAATGGGGTGGACCATTTGTACTTTGTACATTGGATTTTACATAGGAACTATGTACGAAGGCTCGTTTGTATAATTCTATATTATTCGGCGATGCTTGAATACCATAATCACGAAGAATACATTGAACATCGCTCAATGTAATATCCTTATTTCTGTCGTTATATATATGTGTTGTATATTCATCCATTATAATACAATGTATTATATTATTTAAGTTGTATTGAACAAGATTCAAAATGTGAAACGTAATGTGAATGAAAAGAATGCGTGAGAAATTAAAAAATTGAAATGGAAGAGAGTAAATAAGAATAAACCAACCATGCCAAGCATTACAAACATGCAAATGAACCTCAACCTGAACGCAACGATGACGAAGGCGTTGGTAGGAATGGTTAAGGAGTATGTCACGGAGGTGACTACGGAATTGTCCAAGATCTACGGTTTCCCGCTGGAGGACGCGCTCAAGAGGTTGGACTTGGACCATCTACAACCCAATGAAAAAAAACACGTGAAAAGCGAAAAAAAAGGCCCAACGTTTCTGCTACCGTATTGTGGAGTGACGTGCGAATCGTGGTGTAAGGCTGTAAAATTCAATAGCGGATTGATGACGCAATGCACCAAGACACCAGAAAACCAAGAAGAGTACTGCAAGACGTGTGCCAAAACCATGGATGCAACGACTGGAAAACCAAAATTCGGAAGTATGCACGACCGGAATACAGAAGGATGGACGGACCCCTCGGGTAAATCACCCGTTCGTTATGTAACGGTCATGTCAAAAATCAAAGTGGATGGAGTTCCAGTGACCGAAGAACAAGTGAAAGAGGAAGTAATTAAAATGGGATGGACGATTCCAGAGAAAGAGTGGATGAAGGAAGACACAGACAAACAACGCGGACGACCCAAGAAAAGTAAGCCCATGACGAGCAGTGGAAGCGTTGGAGATGACATGATTGCGAATTTGGTGTCACAGGCAAAGTTGGAAAGTGAAGAAACGGTGTCTGAATCGGACCAAGAAGAAACCCCTAAAAAAGTAAAAAAGAATGATCCTGAGAAAAAAGAAGCAGACAAGAAGGAAAAGGAAGCAAAGAAAGAAGCAGACAAGAAGGAAAAGGAAGCAAAGAAAAAAGCACTTGAAAAACCGTTGGAAGAAGGAGAGTTGTCCGAAGAAGAAACGAAAAAGAAGGAAAAAGAAGCAAAGAAAAAGGAAGCAAAGAAAAAAGCACTTGAAAAACCGTTGGAAGAAGGAGAGTTGTCCGAAGAAGCAAAGAAAAAGAAAGCAGACAAGAAGGAAACGAAAAAGGGAAAGATGCCTGGAGAGAAAGAAAAAGCACTGCAAGAAGCAACGCAAATTGCGGAAAGTGTAGCAAAGAAAAAGGCGGAACAAATGCTTGAAAAAAAGTTGGAAGAAGGAGAGTTGTCTGAAGAAGAAGAAGAAGAAGTAACTGTTACGAAAATTACGTTTGAAGGAAAAGATTACTTGCGTGATGAAAAGAACGTAGTCTATGATTGCAATAGCCAAGAAGAAATCGGTGTTTGGACGGGTACACGGATTGATTTGTATGAACCGTAGATATCCATATATCCGTTGAAATATATCCGTTGAAATATATCCGTTGAAATATATCCGTTGAAATATATCCGTTGAAATATATCCGTTGAAATATATCCGTTGAAATATATCCGTTGAAATATATCCGTTGAAATAGACAATTTTTTTTATGAATCAAGAAACTAAAAATGTATCAGTACGTTTAAAAAGTTAACCTTGATTTTATATGTAATAAAAATGAAATACTTATAGGACTAATTTAGTTACCAGAATATGACTACAATGACTATAAAAGTAAATAAGGAACGACAACGAAGTCTTCGCACGAATAAAATGAGAGTCATGTATGCATCATGTCAAACCGAAGAAGATTATAATCAAATCATTAGAATCTTTCAATTACGTGTGAAAACACATACAGACTCTCTTTTATCTGCGATTGAATTACCATGGTTGAAAAAAAAAAGTGTCATACGGTTTGCCATGGAAGAACCCGACGATCTATATCATTACGGTTGTATTCATCAAAACCATGACAATTACCCCTAGAAGTCCAATCCGCTACCAAAAGTACTTCTTCACGAGATATTATTTCAAGGAACAAGATAAAATTCATTACCGGTATCTCGTTATCCTACCGGTATCTCGTTATTTATATGTGAAGTAGGATTGTAGTGTATTCCTTGAAAAATTGAAATACTTATACACATAAATATATATGTTATTCAACCAACCAATATGATCTCCAATATGACCCGCACTATCGCGCACGTGGCGAACCGCAACTTCAAACCGGCCGGACAAAAATCGTTCAAACGTGAAACAAAAAAATACCTTCAATCCATGGCGGCCGCTACGACAGACTTGTTAGGCGAACCTCGCGAGAAATGCCCTATGGAAGACCCAAGCGAGAAATGCCCTACCTACCTACCTACCTACCTACCTACCTACCTACCCTACCTACCTACCTACCTACCTACCTACCTACCTACCTACCCGAGTGAGTTCTATCGTCGTCGCGTGAATAAACGTTGGAACCATTGGGCCATGACCGATTTGGAACCCTTGCCCCGTCGGACCGTCGTGAACAAGTTCAAGAAAAACAAAGGACTATTATTTAAGCGTGGACAGAAATACGAGACCTCTATGGTAAACAAGCGCGCCATGCATATGGCCGTGCAACGGGAACGTGCCTTGAAATACGACGAAACACCATACGACCTTCAAGATACACGCTTGATGGAAGAAGAAGATGCCTACTGGTCCGTAGTTCCATCCTATTATGCCGCTAAATGGGTAAGTGAGATTGAAATGGACGTTCTGGAGGATGGATACGATTGCGTAGAAAACTGGTTTGAAAACTATTGGTATAATTCTTATCACGCCGTGCTGTTTCCCGAGTACTACGTGACGACCGCTCACCGAATCGTAGACGAACTTGACTGAAGCATTACAAAACACAAAAAGGCATAAAAAGCAAAAAAAGCATAACAAGCAAAAAAAACATAAAAAGCATAAAAAGCATAAAAAGCATAAAAAGCATAAAAAAGCATAAAAAGCAAAAAAAACATAAAAAGCAAAAAAAACATAAAAAGCATAAAAAAAGCAATTTTTTATTTTTTATAAATTTGATTTCTCAAAAATATACGATAGTAATTACTGGTTATTCAATACTTTTGATATATAGAATTAGAAAAGTAGTTACACGAGAAATGATTCTAAAGTGAATATCTATTTCTTTTACTTATTGGTTATTCAATACTTTTGATATATAGAATTAGAAAAGTAGTTACACGAGAAATGATTCTAAAGTGAATATCTATTTCTTTTACTTATTGGTTATTCAAATACCTTTGATATATAGAATTAGAAAAGTAGTTACTCGAGAAATGATTCTAAAGTGAATATCTATTTCTTTTACTTATTGGTTATTCAAATACTTATTATAAAATTGAAATTCATTTCTTAAATACTTATTAGAAACACAAATGAACGATGGAAAGGTTTTCTAATTACCTAAAACGAAACAACTTGGACGTCTCCTTGCATCAAACCGAAGGAGTGAAATGGATGTGCCATAGGGAGACGTCTGGGGTTGTAATCAACGACCGAACGATACGTTCGGGCATATTGGCGGATGAAATGGGATTAGGTAAAACCATACAAATGATTGGTGTCCTTTTGGAGAATTTTAAATTACACACTTTGATCGTTCTTCCACGTGCATTGCTGGAACAATGGGAATCTATATGTATAAAGACATTGGGACATATTCCATTGCTCTATCATGGTTCTAACGTAAAACACATTACATTAGAAACACTCTATCAAGCACCTTTGGTCTTTACAACCTATGGGATGATATCCAAACCAAACTCTTTCTTGTATCAACTCCAATGGAACCGTATTGTCTTTGATGAAGCGCATCATTTAAGAAATAGAACTACACGTTTACATAAACAGGCATGTCGTCTGCGTCGCACGCATACATGGTTAATCACAGGAACCCCTATTCAAAACAAACTAACTGATTTTTATGGTCTATGTGAACTATTGGGAATATCTTCTCTCTATGCTTGCCAACACAAAGAGGACATCGTTCAACAATTCGTCCTGAGGAGAACCAAACAAGACGTAGGTATCCATTTACCTGAATTGACCCAAATCTATGTAAGGGTAGATTGGGAAACCGAATTAGAAGAGAAAATATCCCAAGACCTACATAGTCCATTGAAATGTCTCAATGTATCCTATAGCCATGTATTGAAACACGAGAAGTATGACGGGTTTCACCCCTTTGTTTATATTCATTGGGCGCGTAAGTGTTGTATCGCAATGGATTTAATCCAACCAAACATTACTCCTTATAAAAGTAAGTTGAATAAAGTCATTGCGATATTGTTTGAGAGACAATACAATGGTAACTCCAAATTAGTCTTTTGTCAATACATTCAAGAAATGTCTTGGATAAGGATACAACTAGAACATTTCAACTTACGGGTTGCGTTGTTGGATGGACGAACCTCTAATGCAGAACGAAGACGAATACTACAATCTAACGATATTGACGTGCTGATATTACATATTCAAACGGGTTGTGAAGGTCTAAATTTACAACGGTTCAATGAAATTTATTTCGTATCTCCACATTGGAACCCCGCCGTAGAAGAACAATCCGTCGCACGATGTCATCGTATAGGTCAAACCAAACCAGTGTCTGTCTTTCATTTTCATATGTCTCCTTTTGTTGGAAACGCGGGGTCTTCCATGGATGGTTACATACATACCGTACAAGATACAAAACGGGTTACCATGAATAGTTTATATTCCGTTGCACAATGACACCATTGTTATAATTATATAAAAAATGAACTAAACCTATAACTATTCTCTCTTATATAATATGACCCATCCTCAAACTACGAATGACCTAATCATGTATTTACGTGACATGGAAGACGTTTTGACCGATAGTTTTGATAACACAACGTTTAGAAACGAGGTTATCACAGAACAAGAAGAACATTTATTGCTTGAACAACCCTATGACCCACAATGTCATAGTTCAACCCTATGCCCTATCTTGCAGTCACCGTTTGAACTCAATGAACTCGTTACAGTCTTACCATGTAATCACGTATTCAATAGAGAGGCGATACGGACATGGTTGAAAGAACACAGTTCCCTATGTCCACTATGTAGATATAACTTGAAACCCGTCACCCATACAACGGAACAAGTAGAAGACGAAATGCCTCCTCTTATATTGGACATGCCCGTGGACATGCCCGTGGATATATTCATACATGATTCTCCTATTCATGTAGAACCCTCCTATATATCATTTCTTTCTACTGAAAGGAATGAGAATGATTTTACGGTTTATTATAATATTTATTACAGACACAATACATTGTTACCGAATCAAGATTAACCATACATTATATATTAACCTACATAAAGACATACCTCCTAATAGTATATATAGCCTGGTTGCCCGAGTGGTCTAAGGGGGCAGACTTAAGATCTGCTGTGTTCGCACGCGTGGGTTCGAACCCCACATCAGGCATATGAACCGTCTTTTTTTTGTGTCTAAAATTCAAATACTTATTCACATAAAGGACTTTTTATAAGGACTGTTTATAATAAGAATATAAAAGATAGCCGAACATACCGCCCACCATACAGTTGCTTTTGCAATGGCAGGGACTATACTATCACTAGAGTCTTTTAAATAATAACTGATTAAAAACGTACATAGTACTAATAAAATTAAGGCAAAGGTTGTACTGAGTAAAAATTTAGATATATATTGATTGGATTTACCATTTTGTTTCATAAAATACATACTTGGTATAATGGACAACGGAAACGACCACCATATAGAAGCTAATACAGGGTTCATAAAGGTTGCAATGTAACTTACAGAGGCTACTATCGTTCCACCTAATAAAAAATTAATCAATAGTTTTACCCACATAGTTTGTTTCATATATAATACATATATTGTAATTATTCATACAGAAGATATAAACGTATCCATGAAAATGGTACACCCGAGGAATTACGATACAAAAAGAGATGCTGGATCAAAGGATGCCATACGAATCTTAGATTGAATTCATATTTTTCATACAAAATGTAACGATACATCAAAAACTCAATGTCTAACCTTTATGAGAGAAAAAAACATTATTTTTTTATGTTTTTTTTCAACGGGTTATATATTTTTTTATGTTTTTTTTCAACGGGTTATATATTTTTTTATGTTTTTTTTCAACGGGTTATATATATTTTTTTATGTTTTTTTCAACGGTTATAGCTTCGTGTAAGAGGCAGTGGCTGGGGTGGTGGCGTGTCTTCCTCTTCTTCCACCTTTTCAGTAATGCTTCGTGTAAGAGGCAGTGGCTGGGGTGGTGGCGTGTCTTCCTCTTCTTCCACCTTTTCAGTAATGCATCGTGTAAGACGCATGGGAGGCGCTCGGTGTGCGCCTAATTCACCCGCCTCTCCATAATACGCACGCGTCTGTGCGCAATCGGGGGGGGATGGGGGAATATCTTCCTCTTCCGCCATTTCACTCCACGACGTCGTAATAGGACGAAACGGTGGCTCCGGAAGCGGAATCCAATCCCCATTACACGATTGACCCCAACCTTCTTCCGTCATGCTTCGTGTAAGCGGTGACCAAGACGCATCTCCATTTTCGGAACGCTTAAGTGGAGGCGGACGTTCAAACTCCACTGGCGATTGCACTGGAGTTTCAAACAGTTGGCGTGCTGCGCTTTCACATTGCTCTTGCATATAAGACGCATCTCTCTTTGCTTCAGGTGAATCTTGTTCGTATTTTTTCATCGCTTCCAGCTCTTTTTTCAACGTCTCTAATTCCTTTTCTTGTTTGTAGATGATTGCCTTCATCTCTACTTCTGATTCCGTCAGCGGTTTCTTGTTTTCGCAGAGAATCCAATAATTCCTTGGGCTGACGTACATCTTGGCTTTCTGGTTCGGGTTGAAGACGGCTTTTTGTAATCCTTTGGCTTGAAAATGGTTGTACCATTCGGCGAAGTGGATGAACGCAATGTAAAACGGATATCCTTCCGGCGTCAACTTGGTAATCAGGTCCACCCGGTCCACGCTGCCGATGTTGTTGGTGTGAAAGAGTTCCGCGATGAACGTTTTCATGCGGGTTTCGTAGTCTTGGTCCGTCTCGTCTTCCTTGCACACGGGCAAGGAACGAGTATCCAGACGAGGAATGAAGAGCGACAGCTTCATATTGAAGGTTTCGTTGGTAGAGTTCATTTGCTTTGTACGATTGTACGGATAACATATACCTATTTCTAAAAAAGTATTTCAATTTTTTAGAAACTCTTATTGAATTTCATTTCACATCAAAAAATGATTTCCTTGTATCTCGTTATCCTACCGATATCTCGTTATCCTACCGGTATCTCGTTAGCGCATACTCTAGAATATACGGTTGTATCGCTCGGTTCTCGTTAGGCGATGGTATTTGTTGTAATACCGTATTTATTTAAGGTTACACCCTATGCGTAACGGCAACCTGGCGTATCCCTTATTGCGTTTCAAACGGCGTTCAACGCATCAGATGTTTTAAACAAAATGATATATGTAATCTCTCAACGAGTTCAATTCATATATATCTAAACGGTTATACGTTTTGTCAAAAGCAATTCTACATATATCTTCTGTATCGTCTTTAGATAAATTTGAATTTATAAAATCAATTAACGATGTACTACTCAATTCGTTATAGTAATACCATAGCAAACGTTGAGTGAATAAAAACCGACGATTGAATAAAAACCGACGATTGAATAAAAACCGACGATTTCGTATGAAATTTTCTTCTGCTCCATCTGCTTCATAATTCACGCAAATAAAATAAGCGTGTTCCCATACACCGAACATAGTTACTTTATCCTTTAAACGATTGTTACACGTTATGAGTTCTTTTCCTTCCTCTACGTCTATATCCATCCTCCATGTACAGTTGTGTTCAAGTGCTAAGGATTGTTTATGAGGACTGCATAATGCATAATATTTAATCATTGTTTGTAACTCGTTCGGTAATCTTGTATATATATTCATACTATTTTTAAACATTATAAAGACGTATTAGATCTCAATTTTATACGTTATGGTATATCCAACCGAATAGACATCCTATCATCAGATATAACCACACGAGTTCAATGTTTGTTTTGAATCGGGTAAATTCTTCCTCGCGGGCGTTGAATTGGATGGAAGTCATTGTAACATAGATTATTCTGGTAATTTAAAGAAATGTTATTTCCATAGAATATTTAAATATAATATATAAAGTAGTCATAGAAACGTTTGTATCAAGGTTTGAAAGAATACATTTGGACGATTCTCTGCCTTCATGTGTATTTCAGTATCTGGTTTACTATTGATTTCTATGATATGTCCTTTGTTTTTATAATATGGAAGGGTGATATCTGGACTCATGTAATCTATACCACTGCATTCTAATCCAAGTAATCTATGTGCTTTTAGAAACATATCTTTGTTATCTCGGTCAACGGTATGCAGTGGTATTCGTTTAGGGTTGGCACCGTTATGATAATTGATTGTATTGGTTATGAATACTTTTTCATTCGGACTTACGATGGACGATAAGGTATATCCTTGACGTTGTAAACAGGACACGTCCATGGTTTTAACTGGATATCGTTTATTGGATACTAATTCATTGTTTTTATGGAGTATTAATTCTTGTAAAGTAGAAGTACCATTGCCTATCACATAGGGGGTCTCTCGTTCAATGACATCCAGGATGGTATCGTTGAATATAAATATTCTATAATTATTACCCTCTACTAAATTTTCTAACATGATGGCGTCGTGTGTTTTAAACATTTGATTTAATATTAAATCAAATTGTCTTTGAGAGTCTATGTGTGTATACACGTCTTTACCCTGCTGACCGTCCACTGGTTTTAACACGCATGGAAAATAAGATTTGGCATGTTTAAACGTATTCTTATTTTGAATTGTAATGATATCATGGGTAGGTGTCGGAATGTTATGGTCTAATAAAATCGTGTTGGTCAAGGGTTTATTTATAGCGATACGACTAGACTCGTTTGAATTAAACGAAAGGGTAGGATAATGTTTAATTAGAGTATCATGCTTATCGTAAATACTCCTGGCGTCTGTATCTATATAATAACCGTAGTCGTTAAGGTTACGATTGAAATGGGTTGACCTCATAGACATGGGTTCGGTTAAAGGTGGATGAATATATAATATAAGAACGATACATAGTATAACTATACACACGCGGAACATACTATATATCTTTATTTTCTTCCACAAGAACCACATGAGGACGATTTACTAGTAGAGATAGAATGGATGGTTCCAATGACAGAACGACCGGTTGGAACTATTTTTTTTAAAGGAACTATTTTTTTTAAAGGAACTATTTTTTTTAAAGGAACTATTTTTTTTAAAGGAATTGATTTTTTTAAAGGAACGGTCAAAGGAAACTTTAAAGGGGACGTTCTAGAAGTAAATACTAATTTCATAAATTATATGGATATAATTATTCATATACACTTTTTGGAAACATAGTAAAACGCTTGGGATTTATTTTGTCAATGATATCATAACCCAATCCTATTAGATAATGTTTCCATACATTGAAATAAGTGCTCACGATATGTCGTTTGTTTCCAAGCAGTTTTGCACTCGGGTCACTGCTAAACACGAACCGTGGCATCCAATAAAATGGTATCAAATGCACGCAATCTGGGTATGTACGCATAAACGTATCCTTGTAGTAAGCTTGTTCATGCGTGAGACGTTCGGTCGTATTTGGCACATAATGGGTCAATCCAGATTGAATGATTTCATACCATGGTTTGGCACCACTGACCCCATCACTAAATGCCTCTTTACGTCTCCATAATACTTTGGAAGGTAACAATTCTGGATGGAATCGTTCCATCGTTTCACGAATAAATTCTTTTTCGGAATCCGTTTTACGATACTCTATCGGAATAGATAAATAAAATTGTGTAAAATCCTTATCTAAATAAGGCGTAAGTGGTTCTAAACCATGACTTGCAATACACCGGTCGCTTCGCAGTACATCAAAATAATGAATGTGTTCTAACAAACGGTAACATTCTTCTTGAAAGGCGGATTCAGACGGAGCATGATTAAAATACAAATAACCACCCATCAATTCGTCTGCTCCATCTCCATTCAATACCACTTTAAAATCGGTATTGCGTTTGATATGCTCTCCAATCAACCAGTTACCTACACTGGCGCGGATGGTGGTTGTATCATAACTTTCCACCTCCATGATAACCTTGGGTAAAGCATATAAAAATTCCTTTTCTGTACATACAACTTCGTGATGAATGCTATCCAGGTGCTTTGCAACCAAGGAAGCATGGTATAAATCCACAGACCCTTCCAACCCAATACTAAACGTATGCATTGATTTACCGTGACTACGATAATATTTAGTTGCAATGGCGCACACGATACTGCTGTCTAAACCTCCCGACAACAAACAACACACCGGACGGTCGCTGGAAGAAATCCTTTTAATTACAGCGCGTTCCAAAAGAGTATACGCACAAGACATATATTCTTCTTTGGTAAGATACAATTGAACCACATCCCGAATACAATGATACGCATAAGATACTTCTTTTTGAAACGTATTATTCTTGTATCGGTACGCGGTATAGGTTCCTGGTTTCACTTGTTGCAAGGTAGATTTCATCACTAGGTTAGACATCATACCTTTTAACACGGATGAAAACATCCATCCACCTCCCTTGACCGTCTCTGCTTGATACAAAGGACGCACTCCATAGGGGTCTCTCACCACAATCACTTCTTGTTTTAAACTATCGTATAAGATAAATGCAAATTCCCCATCCAACAAACGAAATGAGTCTACGCCATATTGTTCATATAAATGTAAAATCACTTCACAGTCACTGTTCGTCTTCATGGTATAATGTTGGGAGAGTACCTTATGGTTGTATATATCTCCGTTACAAATCAAGGTTAAATGTTTATGTGTCATGGGTTGGTTAGACACATCGTCTATTCCTTGGATGGCTAAACGATGAAATCCAAAATATACGTTATTATCCAAGGTTATATACGAACTAGATTCAGGACCACGGTTAGAACCTTCTTGACTCATACGTATAAAGTCTTCGTGTTCAGAACCGTTCATAAGGTCTTCGTTATCAGGGTCGAAGATGGTATCTTGGATATATGCGAATATACCACACATTAATAGTCTTAACTAAATTCTATTTATATTGTGATTATACAAATAAAAATAATCTATCCTCCGCCTTGCTTACCGAGGTTCGTTCCAATACATAATATAGTTTTGTGGGATAAAGGGATGAAAGATTACTTTGTTGTAATACAGATAAGGCCAAAGATTGCAGACTATACAAGGCACATGTATAATATAGTTTAGCGGGAAGTTGTGTAATGGTCTTTAATTCGGGTGCCATGTATGTATCCTCAAACGTGAATGGTCTATCCAGAAACAAATAACCATCCAAGTCACATTTTAAATAATCTTCTTTTGGGTTTAGAATAAAGTCTCCGTCTACATTTTCTAAAACCTCGGAGACATGAATGGATAGCACGCCGTGTCCTTCTAATTTTAAGGTTTCAATGTGTTGCACAAGAAAAAATATCATACGAATACATGTATTGTAATCCGTTGGATTGTCAACTGGTTTATATGTAGCACATGACATGGTATAGTGTAGAGTTACATATTTATACGAGTTTTTCAGAATATGATTTCGTGAATTTACTTGCATAACATTTCCAAAACCAAGGATCCCTATAGACAATATAAATGGTCTCGTTGTTGATAAGCATATGCATTAATTTAAGAGTGGTTTCATTATGTATACATTTTTCTGTAAAATGCACGAATACTTTATGATATTCTACGTGACAATGTTTATAATTTCTATCGATACGTTCTATACTTCCAATCCCCGTAATACGTTCAAACACGTGTATGATATAGGACGTTGAAATGGAAGCAGATAGTCTAGGAATACATATACTTTGTAAATGCATAGAATAGTAAAATGTGTAGCGTAGAACACTCGTTCAATTTTGTAGAAAATTGAATTGTATTTAGTTGAAACAGACCAAAACACAAATGCCATCATGTCCTCTAATCTAATACGCAACCAAAAACAATCCAAAAGTTCTTACATTCCTCCCAATCGGCGAAAGACGATTCCAACGGCGCCAAAGAAACTGATATTGAACGATGAACACTTTCCAGCTTTATCTAGTAACGCGTCCAAATTAACCCAACCGAATTGTATAGTTTCCTTTTCTAAGACCGTTCAAATAGAAACGTCTCCTGTAGAAACAAAGACTAAGGACACACAGGTGACTACAGTATTTCAATCCGAAGTTGGACGACATATGGAAGAAAATCGTATGCATGGTCTTTGGAACCGTTTGATACGTGAAGACGTACAACCACGTATTCTGGATGACCCTGCCTATGACCGATACATTCACGTCTATCAAGTGAAGTATGAACAAACCTTTAATCAAGAGGAATATAGTGAATGTTCAGAGGAAGAAACGGAAGAAGAAATGGAAGAAGAGGAATAATACAGTAAATATAGAAAGAATAGGTTCTATAGAGCATGTATGGAAGAATTAGATACTCAATGGTTAGACGAAGTGAATGCAATGGAACATTCTATGGATAAATACTATAAACAACGCGTACAACAGATAACCCTTACTTTTTTTTATATTCAACACGGTAATATTATACATACCAATCGCACTACGGTTACTTTACAGGAGGCATGTTTAAATAAAAAAGATGTATCCAAATATATTTGCGACAACCGTTATCACGAGAAAGAAATCTATCAAGTTTCTGAAGTGATAAAGTATAACTATACCATTACTCCTCAACAAATCTTGGACTTGGAACCGTACGAGGCAAAGTTAGAGGTCATTTCACCTTTACGCGATATTACCTTTCAAGATACCATTTTATTTTTTAATCCACTCAATGAAGTCATTTTTATAATGGTTCTTAAAAAACAAAATGATCATTCTACAAAAAAAGTGAGATTTCATAAAAGTGTCCATGCAACACGTAAACATTCTCCTCCATAAAAAAAAAGTTAGTTATTTATATTTTCAACGGTAGTTTTTTTTTCTCTTACGGAAGGATTCCAGTCTTGAATACAATGATTTCTTCTTCATTGCATAAAGCACGGAGTTGGTCCATTTTCTCGATGGCCGTCTTGAAGTCGTCTTTCAACCGTTTTGGTTTGAATACAATGATTTCTTCTTCATTGCATAAAGCACGGAGTTGGTCCATTTTCTCGATGGCCGTCTTGAAGTCGTCGTCGTTGGATGTATGCATGACCAGTTCGTTGGTTGTCATTGGTTGTTGTTGAGTCTATACTTTAATTAAAAAGTATTTCAATTTTTTAAACATAACCGCCCAGAATTGTTTTACATCCAGGATTGAACGTTTCTCTTATACGTTTGAATACTTAGTATTTGCATGTCTTTCAAGTAACTATAATGAACAAACGTGCTTATTTATAACGCATCAAACACGATTAAAGTGATTCATGTCACGGCGGCACAGTAAACCTATACCAACAATCATATCAACAATCATACCAAAAATTATACCAATAAAAATACTATACAAAATTTCCATTGAAACCCATACAAATATATAGTAAGATTTGTGGTACCATTTCTATAGGGGGGCTAGGTACCATATTTTGGTATTAGAGAATGATACACGCCGCCGTGACAATTCATATAATTGAAATACTTTTTAATTATAGGAATAACACGGATCCATCCGAAGAAATGAAATAGCCGATAAAGCTAGCAATTGGGGATATACAGACCTTACACCATTAACGGAAGACGAAAACAAAATCATGAATGCACATGTCAAATATTTAAAAGAAATGGAAAAAAATTACAAATTAAACCTGTTGTATTTCCTAAACTAAAATATTGACATAATTATATGGATTCAAAAAATCTCAGCGAAGATGAAATGAAATATATGGATTCAAAAAATCTCAGCGAAGATGAAATGAAATATATGGATTCAAAAAATCTCAGCGAAGATGAAATGAAATATATGGATTCAAAAAATCACAGCGAAGATGAAATGAAATATATGGATTCAAAAAATCACAGCGAAGAAGACATGAAATATATGTCCGATAAAGCTAGCAATTGGGGATATACAGACCTTACACCATTAACGGAAGACGAAAACAAAATCATGAATGCACATGTCAAATATTTAAAAGAAATGGAAAAAAATTACAAATTAAACCTGTTATATTTCCTAAACTAAAATATTTACATAATTATATGGATTCAAAAAATATCAGCGAAGATGAAATGAAATATATGGATTCAAAAAATCACAGCGAAGATGAAATGAAATATATGGATTCAAAAAATCTCAGCGAAGATGAAATGAAATATA
>Ga0335398_10005947_pt1 | contig 15744 bp, 7 predicted proteins | sample BON03_FD_205742 | JGI IMG/M metagenome (GOLD analysis project Ga0335398, IMG submission 205742) | Freshwater microbial communities from Lake Bonney liftoff mats and glacier meltwater in Antarctica - BON-03 (spades assembly) (version 2) | ecosystem: Environmental > Aquatic > Freshwater > Ice >... | reverse complement strand
AATAGAGCGCCGAGCGCCAGTTGCAGGTGATGTAGGTTCCGCGCCCATAGGATCCGCCATGCATCCATCGGGCTATCCCCCGCGCGGCCTTGTGCTTCTTGAGCGGAGTCTCCGCTGTCCACGACCAATCACAGAATCCTCCCTTGAGGATCCTTCTGGCGTTGCGCTTGCTGGTGCCGTGGAAGAAAGCCTTGCCCGCGATATTCTCGTAGTCCTTGTCACCTGGCCATGTGCAGGGCGTTTGGGAAAATAACGGATCGGACATCGACAACATTATACGCCCATTTCAAATCCATTCGCCATAATCCCAAATATCGCCGCAAGTCATTGATCTCCAAGTGTAATACGCCGGGATTCGCCCATGGCCTTTTCGAGCATGCCCCCGGATTTGTCCTACCCCCGGTGCCATCATGTCTTCACCAAACGATTAAGCGCCCCTTTTGCATCCATCCAGCCACCAATTTCCAGCTTGCTCATCCACCTGATTCAATTTACTCAATGTCCTGAGTAAATCCAATGAAACGTTTAACCCTCTACTCCCAGTTGCTTTCCCGTGTGCGGGAACCCCGCCGTTTTATCCAGGTTCTGGCCGGGCCACGCCAGGTGGGCAAGACCACGCTCGCCCGCCAGGTCATGGAAGCATCCGGCCTTTCCACGCACTACGCCTCCGCCGACGAACCCACGCTGAGGGATCAGGCATGGCTGGAGCAACAATGGGACTTGGCCCGGCTCAAGGCACGCTCCCATCCGGATGGTGCGCTGCTGGTCATCGACGAAGTCCAAAAAGCCGCCCGCTGGCCGGAGACGGTCAAGCTGCTTTGGGATGCCGATTCCCATGATGGCACGCCCTTGAAAGTCATCCTGCTCGGCTCCTCACCCCTGCTCATCCAGTCCGGCCTTACCGAAAGTCTGGCTGGCCGCTTCGAGACGATCCCCGTTCCCCATTGGTCATTCGCCGAGATGCGGGAGGCCTTCGGCTGGGATCTGGAAAAATTCCTGCTCTTCGGAGCCTATCCGGGAGCAGCCCCGCTGGCGGACGATCCCGACCGCTGGCGGCAATACATCAACGATTCGCTGATCGAAACCACGCTCTCGCGCGACATCCTGCTGCTTACCCGCGTCGATAAGCCCGCGCTGCTGCGGCGTTTGTTCCAGCTTGCCTGCTCGTATTCAGGCCAGATCCTCGCCTACCAGAAAATGCTCGGCCAGTTGGTGGATGCGGGCAATACCGTCACGCTCGCCCACTACCTCCAACTCCTCGAAGGCGCCGGCATGGTCGCCGGTTTGCAGAAGTTTTCCGGCAACCAGATCCGCCAGCGCGCCTCCAGTCCCAAACTGCAAGTGCTCAACACCGCTCTCATGACCGCACAGTCCGGTCGCGAACCCGCAAGCTGGCGCACCGATGGCGATGCCTGGGGCCGCTTGACGGAATCCGCTGTCGGAGCCCACCTCGTCAACTCCGCCATGGGCACCGGCATCCAGATCACCTACTGGCGCGAGCGGAATCTGGAGGTGGACTTCGTGCTCCAGCGCGGCGACGCCCTCGTCGCCATCGAGGTCAAAAGCGGCGGACGCAAGGAAACCCTGCCCGGCATCGCCGCCTTCGACAAAGCCCACCATCCCACCGCCAAGCTCCTAGTCGGCGGCCAGGGCATCCCCATCACCGAATTCCTCCAAGCCCCCGCCGCCCATTGGCTTTCGGAAAAAGGCCTATGACACAAGCCCATCGCCGGAGACGATAGAATGCAACATCCCTTCAGTCCCCAAACCTCACCATCCTCATGCCCCTACGAATCCTTCACACCGCCGACAACCACATCGGCCTCTCTTTTGGCCGATACCCGGATGATGTCCGTGACCGCCTCCTCAACGAACGCTTCGAGTCGCTGGAGCGCCTGGTTGCCACGGCAAATACCCGGCAGGCGCACTTTTTCGTGGTCGCCGGCGACCTGTTCGACAAGCAGAACGTCACCAAGACCCAGATCGACCGGACGGTGAAAATCCTCGCGGAGTTCGAGGGCGAGAACGTGCTTGTCCTCGCCGGGAACCACGATTTCCACGAGGGCCCGGACAACAAACTATGGAAATGGTTCCGCTCAGCCGCCGAGGGCACCCGCGTGCTCGCCCTGACCGGTCAAGGAGTGCAGGAATTCAAAAGCGACGACTACCACGTCCGCTTCTACTACTGCCCCTGCCCGAGCAAGCATGGAAAGGATCACATGATAGCCTGGATCGCTGATGAGGACAAATCCGGGGACTGCCTCTGCATCGGGTTGGCTCACGGAAATGTGGAAGGCCTCGGACTCGATGCCGATCAGCGCTACTTCAACATGACCGAGCCCGACCTTAAAGCCGCCGGCCTTCATACCTGGCTCCTAGGGCACATCCACGTCCCGGCTCCCGCACCCGGCACCACCGGTCGCCCGCTTTACTTCATGCCCGGCATCCACACCCCGGATTCCGTGAAATGCACCCACCCGGGTCATGCCTGGTGGATTGAACTCGAACCGGACGGCACCTGCCGCCATGAGCAACTGACTTCCGGCGCGATCCGTTTCGTTCGCCTGAATCGGGTGATGGACAAACCCGAAGACGTCGAAGCACTCCGGCAAACATGCGGATCCCTGTCCGCGCCCACCACCATCCTGAACCTTCAGCTAAGCGGACGCTTGTCGGAGGAAGGGATGGCCGCGCTTCAGTTGCTTCTCGCGGATCTGAAAACCGCTTTCCTCGACCTCTCCCACGAACTCGACATCGCTCCGCTGCTCGACAAGGCGGGCATCGCCAAACGTTTCCCGGAAGGGACGCTTCCCAATGCCCTGTTGCAAGCACTGCTCGCTGATGAATCAAATCCAGGCGACGCCCACCTAGCCCTCGAACTCATCGAAACCCTCCAGAATTCATGAAACTTCTCAGCATCCGTCTCCATCCGTTCGGTGGCACATCTGACCGCACCTGTTCCCTGCAGGACGGCATCAACGTGCTCGAAGGCCCCAATGAATTCGGCAAGAGCACGCTATGCAGCGCGCTCTGGCATGCGCTCTTCACCAAGACCAACCTGACCCCGGCAACATTGCGCAACACCATGGGCCGCTGGTATCCCAAGCCGGCGGGGGATCACGTAAAAGTCAGCCTTGCCTTCGAAGCTGGCGGTCGTCGCTGGGAACTCCAGAAAACCTGGGGAGCGGGAGCCTCAGCACTTCTCAAGGAGGAGGGAACCGCCGGGCTCGCCGATCCCGGCAGCGTCCAAATTCAGCTCGATCAACTGCTGTGCCGCAACGAAGCGACCTGGCGCAATATCCTGTTCACCGGGCAAGCCCAGCTCGCGAAAACCGTGGAGCAACTCCGCGCCAACGCGGACGACCTCGATGACATCCAATCGCTTCTTGCGGGTGCGGCGGCAATCCCAGGCGACATTCCCGCCGAACGCCTGTTGACGCTGCTCACCGAACGTCTCGATAGCCATTTCAGCCGCTGGGATAGCCAAACCCATGGCCCCGAAGGTGGACGTGGGATCAACAATCCTTGGGTAAATCGCATCGGCCCTGTCCTGTCCGCATTCTACAAAATGGAGGTCACCCGCCGGGATTTGGCCACAGTCCGCCAACACGAGGAAGACGTTGACCGGATCAATACTGACATCACCCGCCTGATGGGTGAAATCGACAGAGACCAGGCTTTTGTCGCAACCGGCAGGAGCTTGCGCGATGGCCTCAACCAGCGCGGTGGACTAGAAGAAAAAGAACGCCGACTTTCCAGCGAATTACTGGTTCTCAAACAGGTCATGATCGCATGGCCTGGAGCCGATCAGTTGATCGAAGGCAGGAAATCGGAACTCAAACAGGTCCAAGCCGACCTGAGTTCACTCGAAGGGGAACTCACAATCGCAAAGAAACGCACAGCGGCCGATCAATTACGAAATGGCCATCAGCGCCTCAAAGAGGCAGGCAACGCCTGGAAGCAGGCCGCCGATCAACTTGGCCAGTCCAAGATGGTGGACGCCACACTGCTGGCGGAGCTCAAGCGGATTGAGCCGGAGATTGAAGGCATCCGCATCCAGATCGCCGCACAAAAGCTCACCGCCCGCCTGCTGAGCAAGGGTGCCCTCAGCCTTGGTATCCAGCGCGGGACCGAAGAACCGGAAACCCTGAACCTCAACGCTGCGGAGCAATGGGAAGGACAGGCGGAAGGGAAGTTCTCCCTCGAACTCGATGGCTTGACCCTCAGTGTCGAGAGCGGCACCGGCGACGTGAACGCGCTCTTTGAAAAGCTGGAAGCACAGCAACTGCGCCGCGCCGAAATCCTAAAAGCCATGAATGTCGAAAGCCTGGCCCAGGCCGAGCAATCCGACAGGGATCATCAAAAACTCCTTGCTGTGGAACGCTCGAAGAAAGACCTCCATCAGGCAGCGCTACAGGGCCGCACCGAGGAACAATGGACTGCGGACATGGCCGAACTCGCCGCGCTTCCGGACACCCGTTCGGTCGAAGTCATCGATGGGGAGAAAGGGCGTTTATTGAAACGGCAGGTCGAACTTGAGCAGCAAATCCGCACCGAGCAGGAAAAGGTCGCCCAATGGACGCGGGATCATGTCTCACCGGATTCCCTCACCGATAAAATCCTCGAAAAGACCGTGGAATTCAAAAAAGCCCAGACCGATCTCGCCGGGCTCCCCGCCCTGCCGGACGGGTTTGATTCCGTCGAGCGCTACCTCAATGAACTTCGTACAAAGGAAGCCGGCTATGACGGGCTGAATGTCGAACTCAACAACCGGAAGCTCAAACAAGCCGAGCTTTCCGGCGCAGCCCTGTCCCATACGGCCGAAGACCTCCTCGCGGAATTCGAGATCCTGGAACGGGAGTTCAGCCGTCAGCAATCGATCGGCCAAGCCCTGCTCCGCATCCAATCGAAGCTACAGGAAATCGCCGAAAGCACCGGCGCGGATTCGCCAATGAGCCGTCTATCGGAGATCGTGTCCCGTCATTTTGAAACACTGACCTGCGGGCGCTATCAATCCGTGGAAATGGAAGGAACGGCACCCGGTTCCGTCCACGGAACAGTCAGCCTCGATACGGGCCTGCTCTCGCAGGGAACGCTTGGCTCTCTGGCTCTCGCCACGCGACTGGCGCTTTCGGAACTTTACCTCGAAGGCATGGAAGGGTTCCTCGTGCTCGATGACCCGTTCACCGACATGGACAACTCCCGCCGCCAAGCCGCTGCCCAGGCCATTGGCACATTCGCAAAAGACCGTCAGGTCATCCTCTTCACCTGCCATCCGGAACATGCCCGGGATCTCAAGGAACAGGCGGGCGCATCACCCATCGAAGTGTCTGCCTGAGATCCAACTACGACCGCACCCATGCCAGAAGATCCCCATCAACTCGAACGCTTCCTCGTCGCCCAGGAAGGGATCTACGAACAGGCCCTCGCCGAGCTCAGAAGGGAGAAGAAACGCACCCATTGGATCTGGTATGTATTCCCCCAGTTGGACGGCCTCGGAAGCAGCCCGACCGCCCGCTTCTACGCGATCAAAAGCGCAGACGAAGCCAAAGCCTATCTGCTCAACCCCGTGCTCGGCTCACGCCTCATCAAATGCGCCGAAGCGCTGCTCCCCATCCAAGGAAAAGCCGTTCACCATACATTTCAGCGTTTCAGTTTTCAGCATTTCAGCTTTTACCTCTCCCCCCTCTTCTCAGCCGTCTCCAAACCGGACTCAGTCTTCTCCCGTATCATCGACCAATATTTCCACGGCAATCCTGACCAAAAGACCCTCGATCTGCTATTGCCCTAGCCACACCTGACTAAACCAACAACAAAACGCCACGAGTTCCACATCACAATCTGGTCTGGTCATCTTTCCCGTTCAATCCCATCTTTAAACCAAACTAAATGAAAATTGAAGAAATTCTGCAGTCGATCCTGGATGAAGGGAAGAAGACGGAAGATCTTGAAGGCGCTTATAAAGAGGGTAAAGAGCGTCTCAGGGAGGCAATCGGAGATGACGCACGATTGAAGGATTTAGATAAAGCAGCTCTGAGAGGCATACTTTTTCAGCCATTTAGAAGCCGGAGAAAATCGATCTCTGCTCTAGAAAAAATTGCCGTATTGCTAAAGACCATCCTCGGGAATCCAATTCAGACTCCCGAAAGGAAGAATAACACTGACATCGATGAAATTCCCGAAATCCAGAAAAACCACGAAATGAATCCGCTTATTCAACGCCTTCAAGCTATTCACACTGCCGTTGAATTTCAGGCTAAAAAAGCCGAAATCATCGACTCAATACAGGCAGATCCGAGTCTAAGTCGGATGGATAAAATACGGATACCGGACATCCTCACAAACGGGCAGGGAACTTGGGAAACTCGTCTTGAGACCGTCGGAAATCTGCTGCTTGGGGGGACAGGAAACTTTAGGGTCATAAGCTACAGTCCCCTAGGGGCGGCGAATTTCCTTGATGGTATCCTAAGTCGGCATGGCTTTAGTCCGGATAGGCTTTGGTCCGCCGCCGAACTGGAGCTTTCTGCCGAGGAGAGCGAATACATCAGGTGCTTCCCAATGCACGTCAATGCAAGAGCACTCGGAAACGGGAATGTGATTGGTGCTGTCGCCCTGCTCGCACAGTCTCAGCATGTTAGTGAAACCGATAACGGTGGGCAGGTCTGGCAAACGATCATTGGCATGCAATGGAGCCAAACTGCCAGAAACAACTGGTTTGCAGACGCAACTGCTCAAGCGAGGCATCGAACTTTGGTTGAGAATAGCGCGGAAGCCTACGGTATGCGCAAAGCGCCTCAAGGAGATGGGCAGTTTTTTCTTCGAACCATCCTGCTTCAGTTCGGCCTGAGCAAGGCACAGTGGAAGGAGGCCCTAGGATCCTACATGCCGCCCATGCCGACGGGCGTCGCAGCCGGAATTCTGTGTAATCCGGGTGACCCTCAAGGCCGTAATTCTTTATCTTTTGCCCGGACATGGGATGGTCTGCGAGATTATCGGCCAGGCCGCATCTCCCGCACCGATGCGGAGCGGGTCATGGAGGATAGTCCATGGATCAGGGACGAGTGGATACCGGAGCTTCTCGAGGCCGGGCAGACTCGGAGGATACCCGGTCAACAAGAGAGCGACGACGATGAGGTCGAGGAACCAAATATCCTCGGAGAAGCCACATTGGTCTGGGTCAACGGATCCCCATGCTACCAATGGTCGATCAATGAAGGCACCTTGGATTCGATATGCCCCGTGGAGTGCAAACAACTCGAAGTGACTGGTCCATGTGGCTGGATTGGTCGAATCGGGCGCAAACAGAACGAACTCGGATGGTTGCGAATTACAGGGCTATTATTAAACAATGATTTGAGCTTCCAGATTCCTGCGACCGGATTAGAGGAAAGCGAGATTGGCTTCGATTTAAGCAATCCCAACATCGGGTTCCAGTTCTCGACCACTTCTCGTCTCTTGCAAGAGGGTGACCTTGTCACGCGCTTCGGACGTGATGGTCAACGGCACTCCAGCGCATGGAGTAAACAACTTCCGCAAGGCGAGGAGTTTTCACTTTGCGTGCCATTTGGTGCAGGCATTACTGGCGCGTCTCCCACTAGAACTGAGTTGCAAGCCATGGGCATGGAGATGCTTTACTTCCAACAAGGATGGGGCGGATCTATTCAAGTGTCCCATGAGGATGAAATTGTCTGGGATTCCTCAAATCTCATTGCGCCTTCCAAACAACTCCCCCCAGATCAGCGTGAGTTTAGCGCTTATCTTGTCCTAGATGAAATCAACAACACCGATGCCAAAGGCCGCTTACAGATCAGCGGTGTAAATCCGAATGATGTCCGTATCTCCGCAGACCATAGGCCTTTCAGTGCATTACAAGGATCTGGAGCACTCCATTTCGGGACGAATCGACGACCTCTTGCCGAACTATGGAGTGACTCGAAGGTTCGTGTGAAAATCCAAGCTCCAGATGGGCGCAGTCATTGGGTTAGTAAAACGTGGATGGTCACTATGCGTAATATACAGGAGAGCACTCCATTGTTTCTCGGCAGAAATCTCGATGGGACGGTGGTCATTCTGAAGAGCAATATGGCCGGCCCCTCACCAGTCGAGACGATGCGGCAGTTCCGGGCAATGAAGATCAAGATGTTCGCTAACTCCCCCGTCAGCGGGGCGACACTCCTTCAGAATGGATTTTCGATGGGAAATATCGTAAAAGCCACGAAGCAGCATAAGAATGGAACCAACGTGCCCAAGTGCCTCGGAAGGAAAATCCCATTCTATTCCGAAACGTTCGATGAAAAGGGAGATCTTATCACGCATGGATTCCTGATGGGGGGCGTTGTGGAACGCGGAATCATTGAAAAGGTGGGTGGTTTTAAAAATGATGGATCAGCGTTTGAGATTGAGCTAACTCATCAACTAGAACCTTCACTTGTTGTTCAGCCGAATGGCAAAAATCACAGGATTCTCATCATGAGCCATCAAGGCCAGGATGTCGGATGCCGGATACTAACGACTGTGTTGGAGGGGGCAGCAGCGATTGGTAGTGATGGAGGAGATTGGACAAAATGGCGAGTCACCGTCGGCACTAGCATCGGCAATATTCTCGGCGTAGTGGTATGTTACGGCGATACTCTTCTTGGCTGTTGGACGCAAGGTGGATCTGGTGCATGTCAGAATATCCTCGAAGCTAATGATCTTAACGAAAATGAAGTCAACCTCCTTGCGGATTACCTCCGCTGGTTCCATCTCCCATTCTTCGATGCAAATCTTAGGGGTTCAGTCTGCAGGTACCTCGCCAATCACGCAGCGTCCGTCCTCTTCCGTTGGGAGACTGGAAATGAACTGAATTGGGGAGGGTATTCCGTTTCTCAGGCGATTTCCGAGCCGGGGTGGGATCGCGTGGTGTTAGCCTTGGTGAAGGAAACTAATCATTTTTTGAAAGACCCGATCAACTATGCGGGGCTGGCGAAACTCATCACTACGAAGGTAAATCAATCTGAAGACAGAGTTAAGATGATACACAGAATGCTCTCAATAGCACCTGGATGCGTCATTGAATTGAACACGATTGCCGAGCAAAACAAAGTGACTGGATGGTTCGCGGGAATCGTAGGAGATGATCATTCTGGAATCTCCAAATTCGACGCCAGGTTTTCCCCAGCAATCAAGGATAGAACCAAGCCTATATGTAGGGAATGGTATTGGAAGTATCGGAATGATCCAGAGTCCTGTCGGCGAGAGTTTATCCTCCAATACGGGAACCAAGATGCGATGCTTAAAACTTTGACTGGAGAACTTGAGGCCAACTGTGACCCGGACTGGTCAGAGCTCCGTCACCAGTATGCGACCCACCAGGAAAAGAAGGGATCGAAATTACCGCTCATCGATCTCTGGCTGAATCCTTATGCCACTGTGAACACCGCCTTGGATAACGGCGTCCACCAGACGCAGGGAAAACCTCTGGATGGGCACGCTCTCCGGCAACTGAACTATCTGATGGGCTTCCCGGCCTTTTCCCGGCTTTTGGCGCGGAAAATCCTTTCCCCCACGCTAACGATTCCTGGACCCTAATTCCATAAAAACATGCCCACTCTCAACGCACTCAACGCTGTCGAAAACGTCAAAAAACGTCTGATCGATTTTGTCCTTGAAGATCATTTCGTAAAAGAACCCACCCTCCGTGATGCCTGCCAAGCGATCTGGGGTGGCAGCCCGGAAGAAGGTGGGCTTGTCAGCGATCTTTGGGTCGAGGGGACATTTCCGAATAAAACCGGCGGTTCCAGCTTGGCTAAACGGGTGGCAGATGGCCAGTTCTCTGAAACGCTTTGCAACCTGATCGGCCGGAATCACGGCTTCGGGAAAGACTGGATCCCACGATCTATCCAATCGGAAAGCATGGATGCTGCTCTGGAGGGCTATAAGTCGCAGGTCAAATCCTCCATTGTGGTAACCGCTGGCACAGGTGCGGGCAAGACTGAGGCTTTCTTGCTGCCTATGCTCAACGAGCTTTTCACAAACAACGCGGAATCCGGCCAAGGTGTGTCCGCGATCATGCTCTACCCAATGAACGCGCTGGTGAAGGATCAGGTGGACAGACTCCACGGATGGCTGAGTGGGCAAGATCAGGTCAGACTGTTCAGCTTCACAGGTGCGACACCGGAAGACAGTTGCCCAATGCATGCGCATTTCAACGACGGTAGCCGCTTTTCCTCCCGTGAAGAAGCTAGAGGTAAGGGAATGATCGACAACAACGGAAACTTTTTACGCGAGCAAGGCGGGGCGCGGGTTCCAGGCTACCGGCCTCCGGAGATCCTCGTCACGAACTATTCCATGCTGGAATACATGTTGGCACGCCCCCAAGATCAAGTGTTTTTCGGAACGAACCTCCGGACAATCGTTCTTGATGAGGCTCACCTTTATCGAGGCAACCTTGCTGCCGAGATCGCGCTTCTGCTCCGTCGGTTGTATCTCAAGTGTAGGATCAGGCCGGAGGATGTGCTCCAGTTTGCGACCTCCGCCACCATCGGGCAAGGAGGCGTCGAAGGAGACCAACAGCTCAAGGAGTTTGCGGCAAAGCTCTTCACGAAAGATCTGCATCAGATTACGTTGATCAAGGGGCAGGTGGAGAAGAACGAGGATTTCGAGCGAGAACCGGACACATTCCACCTGAATGCCGCAGACGTTGAGAAGGCAAACATTCCGCAGGAAGAAACGCTGACCGCGGGGGAAAATCCTGAATTTTCCGTTACGCTGAAATGGCACGAGTGGGAGGCATATCTCACGACCATTTTCGGAGGATCGATACTCGCCGCCGGAGTGAATGATGTAGGAAACACTTCGATTGCGAAGCTCCTCTATTCGCTCCTTCCCAGATCGGCAGCGTTCCGAACGCTCTACGCCAAGTTGTTCAACGACGGCAGCACTTCGAGAATCCAACTTGAAACCCTAGCGAGAGATCTTTTCCCCGATGCCGACCTTTCCACGGCCTGCGAGACATGCCGCAGGCTGCTGGAACTCGGCGCACTTGCCCGTGATGCACCGGATGCGATGCCGTTGATCCCCAACCGTATCCACGCTCTCTTCCGCGCACCGGACGGGCTCTCATTCTGCTTCGATCCGCAGGGCGGCTGTGATAAAACGCGAATACCCGGCGTGGGCTTCTTTTTCTCACCCAGCCGCAAACCGATGCCGAATGATCAGTTCGCCGCCACGACCTTGTCGGTGGCACGCTGCGAAGACTCCGGCGAATGGTTCCTCGCAGGAGTGGACGATAACAAAGGACACCTTTGCGAGGTGCCCCAGCACATGATGTGGAAGCAGGATGGCGAGGACAGGCAAGGCAAGGCGGAAGCTGGCTCTGACGATAATGCGGGCGGGGCAGACTTCGGAAGAATAATCAGATACTTCAAGCTCAGTAATGGTGAGTTTTCGATCAAACCAGACGACGGCACTCTCGGCGGCCAGGCACAGGATGGAGACATCGAGATGGCAGAGCATGCCACTTGCCCCGTTTCTGGAGTGAGTCTCGCTACTAGGGCACGGTTTTTCAGCTCCCCCTCACGCCTGACACTCTCGATCATCGTCGAATCCCTCTTGGCGGAGATGCCTCCGTTTCCCGGCAATTCAGCCATAAATCTACCAGCCGGAGGGCGGCGCTTGATCGCCTTCAGCGACAGCCGAAGCGAGGCATCCAGGCTCGGTCCGAAACTTCAGGAACAGCACGAAACCCAGATCGTCAGAGCCGCGATCGCGAGAGCTTTGGGCGATAACGCAAGCAGCGAGTTTGTCGAAAAATCCAAGAAGCTGGAGAGAAAAAGAAATAAGCGACTGGAGGAAGCTGACCCAGAGGATCAAGCCGATCTGGATGAAGACATTCAAGAACTAGAAGATGAATTGACTGGATTAGCTCAAGGCATTTCCGTGACTTACTTTGCAGCGAGGTTGAAGGTAAGCGATGAGATTCCCCAACTCATCAATGACGCGAACGATGCACGCGATAAACACGAGCCGGAAGATTGGCCGGAGCAGTGGAATGCCAACAAGGATGCAATCAAAAGCGATCCATCCATCAAAAATCTCCTAGCTCGTGAGTTGTGCCGCCGCCCCAGTTGGCCGAGTCTGACGACCGAAACCACGGGTCTTGTCGATGTGGTGTATCCGGGGATCGGGAATCTGACAGCCCCGGACGCCATCGGCGGTATTGGGACTGAACAGGGTCGCACAGAACTTGTAAACCGATGGACAATCCTTCTCGGCCTTCTCTGCGATGAGATCCGCAACAAGGGCTGCATTACCAGCGGTGATGACCAGCTAGACCAGGAAATCTTCTGCGGAAAGTGGGTGAAATATACTGGAGCCGGATATGGAGATGCTAATCTTTGCCCAGCTGAATTAAAGAAAAAGACCGACGACACAGTCACGCTTAAAACCCGTGTTGGGAAGTTCATGATGGGGGTTTTGAAAACAACCGGTATCGGAAACGATTGGGGAACGGCGGAGCAGATCCTGAGAGTAGCCTTTGATCAGTTGCTTAGCGTCGCCGGGGACGTAGCCTATCCTTGGTTGACAAGATCCGGAACCAACGAAACGCCTAGGGATTCTTTCCGCATCGACTTCCTACACCTGCGTTTCCGTGAGCCTCTCACCTTGTTCCGTTGTAAACGGACGGGGCAAATTTGGACGCGTGCCTTCGCGAGCGTCGTTCCAGGCACTACAGACGTTAACATGGAGCCTGTGGCCGTGGATGCATTGAACGCCGATCCGTTCGTCGGAAGGCGACGCAAGGAATGGCGGGAGGACCGAGTTTTCGGCTTGGCTCTTTGGGCGGAAGAACACAGTGCGCAACTCCAAGTGACGGAGAATGAGAGGATACAGAACCTCTTCAAGGCAGGGATTCGAAATGTCCTCAGCTCCACAACCACCCTTGAACTTGGCATCGACATCGGAGGCCTCTCCGGAGTGGTGATGGGAAACATGCCACCGGGCAAGGCCAGCTACCTTCAGCGCGCCGGACGTGCGGGGCGGCGCGCCGACGGATCATCTCTCGTCGCCGGGTTCGCCCGTTCCACACCCTACGAGCGGAAAGCGTTTCTCGGATTCGGTGATTACCTCGACAAACCACTCCCTCCCCCGACCGTTTTCCTAGAGCGTGAAAAGATCGTTCGGCGGCACTTGCACATGTATCTTCTCGGGGAGTTCATGAACAAGAATCTCCCTGATGACCACAACGCAGGGGCGATGAATGCTTTCAACAACATGGCGGCGTTCACGGGACGAAAACTTCCCCAAAAATGGGGAAATATGCAGGTGGCGAGGGATGGATGGCTTATTCCGATTGGCTTACCTCTTGATTCACTTTCTTCGAAATTTGAAGAATATCTTGGTGGAATTCATAATCATTCACCTATTGAGGCTCATCAGGAAATCTGCCGGGAGATCGCCAACTTCGCAAAGCGGTGGAAGGAAATAATTGGTGACGCGATTGATGATTTCAATACGGTAATTTCTGACTGGTGCGAATCCTTCGACGCGCTGGGGCGAGTGTGGAATGCTGCCGAGAATGTTGAGCAGGACGTCAGACTCTGCGCCATGCTCCGCCGCGAGGGGAACAGCATGGACACCGCTGTGATCGAGGAAATGGGCAATGGCCTGTTCATCCCCCGCTATGGGTTCCCCATCGGCGTCAAGAGCCTCAAGGTTCTTCCAAATAAAGATAAAGGTCAGAAGAGCAAGGACGACGGGCGCTACAAGCTGGAGCGTGATTCGGTGATGGCAATGCGGGAATATGCCCCGGGTTCGCAGATTCTTGTGAGCGGCAAGCGCATCACTTCACGGGGCATCCTCAAACACTGGTCAGGCGAGGACGTAAACGGCGACGGGAACGCGATGCTGTCACGTGGCCACTACCAGTCCGGCGGTGGAAGTTTCAATTTCTACGAAGGCTATCTTAAATACGAGGACGGACAAAGCTACATGCAGGCCATTTTCCCAAAGCACGGTTTCACCACAGCCACATCCGAACAACCGGAGCGTGGCAGCAAACTGGAGAAGGTCGGGCAAACGATCATCGGGACGAATGCTTTCAATGTTCTGAAGCCAGACAAGCAGATTGCACTGGCTGCGAAGATTAAGGGGCAGCTCGTTGAGGGTGGTGAGATATTCGTCATCAACGAAGGAAAAGAACGCAACGGTTTTGCAATCTGCACGAGATGCGGATACACGAAGGTCGAAAATGAATCTGAAAATGGCCCCGCGAATCTTCCAAAGAAATTCAAAAATCACACCTCCATTTTCAAACAAGGGGGCAAGTGCTGGGATCCCAATCAGGTTCCCCCGGTATTAAGGAATCAGATGATCGCCGCAAAGCAGATCACCAACCTCCTCATGCTTGATTTTTCTACCCTTATCCCAGTGCAGACAGTCAACCGATTTGACGCAGAGAATACTGCGATCACCGTTTCGCAAGCGTTGCGCCTCGCTGGGGCGGACCTTTTGCACCTGGATCCAAGAGAGCTTAGGGCTCTCGCGCCCATCATCGTAGGGATCGTGACTAGGGGATATGCCTTGGTAATTTACGATTCCCTCGCCGGAGGTTCAGGTCACGTTGAAGAACTCTCGAAAATGCCGAATGACTGGATCAATGCGGCAATCGATCTCCTGACTGTCGATGGAGATGTGATAGATGAATGGAAAAAGCGGGAAGCGACGAGGAGACTGCTAACCTCGGAGATTCGGGATTACGACGCGAATTTTCGGTTTAAGCCTTTCGAGGCATTGCAGGTGCTTCGGGCAATTTTGTAACACACTGAAGTTTAGCTATGAGCCAAGAGCGCAAACCACCGACCTGTGAATCCTGCGGACAGGCCTACGTAGTCGAAGATGTATCCGAAATCTACCTAGATTACCCCGTGAGTTACGGGAAAGGCTTGCACAGGTTTTGCCTTGCCTGCTGGGTAGGTGTGGGGCCGAACGATCAACCTTCGTTATTTCAGGATGAACCGGGGCTGGCTGGCCGGGTAGGTGGCGAAATCGGTAAGAAGCGTGGAAAGCTGGAGGGTGTCCGCGGAACTGGCGTTCGAGGTGAACGTAATGAAAAAAGCGACCTTCGCAGACCTCCATCGCAGGGCATCTATCTCTGGCTCCGCTGCGAGGGCTGGATGAAGTTCGGCCCATTTGAGTGGCTGCGGTTTGATGAGCATACCTCAACGATTTCGGAATCTACCGGGAAAATCGTCGCGTGGAAGGAAGGCAAGCGTTGGTTTGTCCCAAGCGGCCGAGGCGCTGGCATGGCGTATGATGAGAGCTTCATGATTACCAACAGTCCGCGACACCCAGATCCCGACAACCGCAGCTTGCCAGCCATCAAGCAGATCGAAAAGTGAATCCATCACAAAGCCTCCTCCTCGCCAGCCTCATTCTCCTCCTGCTTACCAAGCTGGCAGATTTGTGGACGACGATCCGTCACGTCGGACCGCATGGGGAGTCGAATCCGCTGGCGAGACGGTTGTTTGGGCGATTTGGGTTTGCTGGTGGTTTGACTGTGGTGATGCTGGTCTGGTCGGGTATCGTCGTTGCAGTTTATGTTCGGGCGTGGTGGGCACCTGCGTGGATGCAATATTTGATTGTAGCGGTGGCATTTGCAATCGCGTGGATTCAGTGGGATGTCGCCCGTTTCAATGCAACGCGAAAGCCGAGTCGCCTCACACGAATCGCATCACGGTACTACGGTTCATGGGAAAGTTTTCT
>Ga0335398_10005938_pt1 | contig 15751 bp, 6 predicted proteins | sample BON03_FD_205742 | JGI IMG/M metagenome (GOLD analysis project Ga0335398, IMG submission 205742) | Freshwater microbial communities from Lake Bonney liftoff mats and glacier meltwater in Antarctica - BON-03 (spades assembly) (version 2) | ecosystem: Environmental > Aquatic > Freshwater > Ice >... | reverse complement strand
TGCCCCATAATGATGATCTGGGTCCTCAGAAAACAGGCCTACCTCTCAACCTCTCACTACGAATCTTGCAACAGAGCACTCAGAGGGAAAAAAAGTCAGTTGCCGCCATAACAATCCGCATCAACTACCCCAAAATGGTAACCATGCTCCGAGCAGATAATACGGATATGGGAGACGGACATGCGGCCACTGAAGCCAAACTTCTCCGACGCTTCCGACAATTGATCACCTACTGTCTGGGCCCACGCCTCTCCCCCGATCTATTGCAGAGTGTCGTGGATTGCATGGAAGTGGAAATAACACTATTTAAAGGGGAAATTAACTGGACTCAGTCCAGGATCATCCTTCTCTTTAATCGGCAGACAAGAGCAGGAGGACACACACCAGAGGATTTGTTTCCCCTCGAGCAGGTTACTCTATGGGCCCTCCGAATTGCCCTAATGATAGGGATCCGTTCTAATAAGCCTGAGGAGTTCCTATTACACTATTGCCCCCTCACAAGATACGAAACAGCCTCATCTGGCCACTCTTCGTACCTAGACATTCCAGGAGAGGCCTGCACCATAGTCCGAGTCACGGCCAGGGCTACTGGAGACTCTAGCAACACTGATCGCACCCCCTTCTATCCAGTGGGCCAGAGCATGGCTAAAGGAAGCTCGTCAGGGATAGTAACTGACCAGGACATCATTAATGACCCCCTAGCCGCCTTGCTTTTCAAGACTCTCACCAGCCGAACCCAGGGCAATTCGATGTATGAACAAGCCTCCGGTGGCGCAGCCGTTGCCCTTGCCCGCATACCAAAAAATATCAGATGCCAGAAGGACACGAAGAAGAATATGACTCCTCCCCGAGGAGATCGGATCTCCATACGATCCCCGGAGCAGGAAGTGCGACTGATACATTCTCGAGCCGCTGAACGGTTGGAAACATACGGCGAATCCCCTCGCCAACAGGGACCTTCCTTCGTTAATGCGCTCAGAAATATCCAACATACACTCAATCCGGCGCTGCGGCCTCTTATGAATGTGTGGTCCCGCGAATTTTCCCAGTCCACCTCACGGCAGATAGCCAAACAGACCTCCAACTTCTGCAACCCAGAACAGATTAGGTACAGCGTCTGTAAGATCACAAGGAACTGGGTAGACGACGGCACGAGTCCCTTCCCCATCTCCCTAGGTCCTATTGAGTTGGGCCAAACTCTCTTCAATCTGAACCCGACTAAGGGACAAACCCAGGAATGTGTAGACTCCTCATCCCACAGATTACTTCTTGGAGCAATGTCATTCATACTCCACCTTGAGCCGGGACTCTCCATAGACAATGCTTGTGAAATATACCACCGACTTGTAATGAACCCCATCAAGGACCCCACCACCAACATCCGTCTGGCTTGGGCGGCGGCGCAGCTTATGACTTGGCTATTATTAGGCCTCTGCCGCTGCTCGGACGATACATGTTCCTGCGCCCTCCCACTCACAAAGGAGACCCTCTTGTATCTCCAGAACGCGCGGAAACTGATGTACTGCAGTGACAAAATCTCATCCTTGGCAACACCGGTGGCCCATGGAGTCGTCCACGGCTTTGTGACACAGACCGATGGGACTTCGGCTGTCCTCACCTGGGTTGACACGGACATGTATATACAGTACCATCCGGACCAGATCCAGCTTGGCCCGCTGGCCCCACCCGTACTACAACCTAAGGCCCCGGCGTCGCCAAATGCTGGAACGTGCCTCTCCGGATGCACACTACTAGCTACTGCCTCGGGAGGAATTCCCATGCGAGAAGTACGCCCCGGCACTTCCCTTTTAAATGCCAAAGGCAATCTGGTGAAAGTCACCCATGTATACTTCAGCATGGAAAGCTCAGTAATGGTCCAGATCTCCGCCAACTGCCACACTTCCCTCACACACCCGCTAATCGATACCAAGACTGACAGACGATAAAATCGCAACCGGCCAAGGCCCGCCAGATTCGTGACTACGGCGGCGGAATGGTATACCCGCCGACACGCCGACAACTACCGATTTCCAACCCCGAACACGCCTCACCCGATGAGCGAATTCCTCCACCCCTCCAGCCCGCATAACCTCCGTAGGAGTGGAGATATGTGGGGATTCAGTACGGTACAAAATCAAACGGTGCGAAGCTTCGACGATCCTTCCTGCCTTATTTGCCCAATCGGCCACGCCGGATGGGCCCAGGTGGATATAGCCAAGGCACTCCTCAGTTGCTGGGGCAGAACAAGACATCTTCCGGACCCTCGACCCGACCTAGACGAATTCCAGGAGCAAATGATAGCCATCCACGCCTTCCTCAGCAAACCGGATGCAATTCGAAAGCTCGCGACGAGACGTATTCTGCAGCAGAACTCTTCCCTTGCTCCCCCCCTCCAACCCGGAATAGACGTACCACCCATCGAATTCACAAATGGACATGTACAGTTAGAATGGGCCCAAGGCCGATGGACGGTATGCGACTGGAAGCCCATTGGGACGTCCCCCTTGGGAAGGGCTTGGATCAAACCGGAAGAGAATCTGCTCTCAGCTTTGATTCGGGGCCCCTCCCGACCCGAAGATATCGCGCCGACATGCCCTGTGGAGGCCAATTTGGAGATGGGCAAAGAGAAGGCCCAATACGGACCCCCCCCAGAATATCCACATACAGTTGCAGGCCGGGGTACGCCAGGAATGTCCCCACGAAAGTACAGAAATCATCGTGGGCTATCTACACAAGATGCAGTGGCGTACCCCCTTCCTACGCAGACTACGTTCGCTAAACAAGCTATGGCTTATGATCATTGACTCCCTGCCTTGTGCAGTCTTTGACTTCAGCACTTTTTGCCAGAGCAATGTCCCACCACGCAACAGCTTCAGACTGGGGGTGGCACGACACGATCGCCTAATCTGCCATAACTATAAGGCATACGAAAGATCAAAATGGGACGACATTCCGATAGCAGGCGATCGCTCTCCTGACCGAGGCCTTGGCCCATCAGGAGCCCAAATGCTCAACAATCTGGGATTGCTTCCCACGGCCTTACTCCGGACATCGCCCCTCCGAGATAGCTTAATCCATCTTAACATCAATGGATGCCAATCGATCAATAAGAGTGCAATGGACACCCTTTTACGCTTAACCCATCACCTCCCAAAACTTCAGCGTATCCATATGGAGGGACTCCAGTTAGAATTATGCCAACAAGCAGCCAAATCTTTTCTTCGTGAGAAACTGAACAAGCTTGACAGCGTGGGGACAATGGGAGCCTTCACATTAGGCCCGACAGGTGTGGCGCTCCCGAATGGAGAAAGGGGCGGTTACACGCTCGGACACGATCTTACCGCCACACACCTGACTCAATGGCTCCGGGAGCACTCCCGGGACTCCCGACTCAGAACCCACAGAGCTACGACTATAGCCAACCCCCACCCACTAGGACTCCCAGGCTCCCGGCAGCCACACAACCCTGATATGAGAGTCCCCTTTCACCATTCCGCCAACTTAATAAACATGCCCCAAGTGGGAATGTTCAGGAATGAAGACGGTACCCTCCGAACCCCGCAGTGGAACTGCACTCTCTCAGGTTCCCCACTAGTCCCGGAAATACACCACTATGAACCAGATACTGGCCTTCCCCAAATCTTCACCCCATGGTCGGAAAATGAAACCCAACTGATGCACAGGATCTTTCCAAACCCAGATTCCCTGTGCCTCAACTTTGGACGAACCGGAGTATTCCAATGGAACAACCCAAACTCGTCAATAATGACACAGACAACGGAGTGGCCTCAAAGCGTCGCTGGACACACCCTCCGGAGCTGCGAATTGGCGGGACTTACACATACTCGGATGGAACCCCACCCACACATGCCGTACGTCATCTTCAGAGATATGGGCCCCCATTTCGACAGCTACGCAAACAGCGGGATACCGGGTATCATAGGCACAAATCTCGAACTGTACTGCTGTGAGAATGAACAAAGATGTCAACTTCTTTACCTTCTGCCACATCTCCAGCTAATAGATGTGGGTACGGACTTGGAACATAGATTGGAGGACCTTCATACGCTGACCAAAACCATATTGTCCAAAACAGGGAAATGGCCCCTTTCTCACCCCGACCACCCCACCACCCGCAGATCGACGACACTTACAGTAGACTCACTCCGACAGGAAAAACAACAATCGGGCTTTACCGCTGAATGCGTCATCTACATCTTGTGCAACACTGACTTAGCTTATCGGTTGACGGATCGAGGGTATAATGTTCCCGATCTCGACTATCTCGGATTTCCGTATGGCATGTCCCCGCTAGGACAACCAATGACTCTAAACGGATTTCTCGGAGATGTGTGGGAAAACCTTAATAGCTCAGAAGGATGGGGAAACTGGTTTGAAAGCATCACACGGGTATGCAAATCCTGGTATAAAGTGACACAGCGACGCAGGAGTAACCCCTCATTTATCGCGGTATGTGACTACCTCTGAATGGCACGAGGAGGGCTCACAAGTGAGACCAGGATCCTCAGGGAAATCAAAACTTCCCACAATACTTACACACAACTGCAGAGTATCTGTGTAGGCAAGGGAGCAATCAATACCAAAACCCAAGCACACAAGCTTATAAACACCCTATGCGATCTGACCCCGACTCTCAAGCAATTATTTATGCCAGGCACCGACACGGAAATTGGACTAAGGGCAGCAAAATCACTGGCGATACGAGGACTTGCCCTGCGGGACAGCATTGAGCTGGTCACCTGGCTACACGGCCTGCCTGTCACGGGCGCAAAGGGGTTCCTGAACTTGATGAGGGACTCCCCTCGAGCCACGGTACTCCACGTCCTGGAAGGATGCAAACAAATTGCGCTGCTTAACCTGGTTACGCAAGGATACCTCCCAAAAACACCACTTCGGGAATTCGGGGGGCACCCGGTTGGACATCAGCGGATTCATTTCGTCTTGGTATTCAGCCGAGACCTCTTCCCAAGGCTTACCTACATGCAGAACTTGATCACACATATTCAGAAAGGTTCGGCTTCCCTTCCGAGGACCACGTTAAATATTATCACCTACGACCCATTAAAGGACATTGGGAATGGGCGACTACCACGTCAGAGGCCGTACACCACCTATCCCGAATTTAGACCGACGGTTAAGAGGGGGATTTACGATAACCCATACGCGCGCGTGTCAGGGGAACCACCGGATAAAGACCTGGAATACGATAACCTAGTGGAACTCTACGGATATGATGAAGAGAGGGGCCTGTCGGAGCTGGTCTTGGTGAAGGGCACCATGATTGAGGTTCCATTTAAGAACGAATATGGAGAACCCATATGGGTGAAGGGCAGGGTGTCATCCACCACAGAAGGATCTCTGAAATTTAAGTTCAGAATCCAGGGCGAGATGGACCATGAAAATTGGGCACAGACACTGAGCAGAGCTGATATGGAAAGCACTTGGCGACTTCCCCCCACCACGCGGAGAAGGCTACAGGGAGTACACGCGATTCTCTCAACGCAAGGATACACCCCATGGCACCACTCTCATCATGGTTCACATTGGCTCCGACTCCAACCTCGGGGGGCCTGGAAGTATAAGACACACAATGTACACGGCAGCCTGCAGGACGATGTATTCGGATGGAGAATTGGACACTCCATGATGCATAAAGAAGACTACTGCGTAGGAGACACCGAATTCACGATAAAGGAATTTACTATGTGCTCATTTGCTGAAGACCACATGTCCAAGGAGGACCTTGGGGTAGGCGCAACCACCCAGGAATGGGCCGACCTCCAAAACCTCGGACGGGAACTCATCAGGTGGGACAACTTGCCGATGGATTCACAGGCGCGAAACAAATGGTCCCAAGTGCCCCCCAGGGCACCAGATCATAAAGAACCACGACCACGACCACGGGGCCGGAAGGACAAGGGTAAGGACCAGACTCAACCTGGCCCTCTGGCCCCACTCGGATTGGATCCTAAGGCCCCGATGACCCAGAGTGCTGGAACGTGCCTCTCCGGATGCACATTGCTAGCTAATGCCACGGGCGGAATTCCCATGCGAGAGATACGCCCTGGTACTTTCCTTCTAAATGCAAAAGGAAATCCGGTGAAAGTCACCAATGTCTACTTCAGCATGGAAAACCTAGTGATGGTCCAGATCTCCCCCAATTGCCATATAACACTCACACATCCAGTAATCGATACTAGGCCGGTTAGACGGCAGTATCGGAAGCGGCCACGTTCCACCCAAATCGTGACCACGGCGGCGGAATGGCACACCCGCCGACATACCGATATTTGCTGTTTCCCACCTCCAAACGCCCTCCGGCAGCTGAGGGAGGAACCTCACCCTATGAGCGAGGAACTCCACCCCTCCAGCCCACACAATCTTCGAAGAGGAAGAGACCTCTGGGGTTTTAGCACAGAACAAAATCAAGCGGTGCGAAGTTTTGATGACCCCTCCTGTCTCATCTGCCCTATTGGGCACAGCGGATAGGCCCAGGTGGACATAGCCAAGGCAATCCTCAGCTGCTGGGGTAGAACCAGACACCTGCCGGACCCTAGACCCGACCTGGATGAATACCAGGAGCAGATGCTAGCCATCCATGCCTTCCTTAGCAACCCGGAGGCAATTCGAAAGCTCGAGGCAAAACGTACGACGCACCAGGATTCTCAACCCGCCTCCCTTCTCAAACTTAGGTTAGACGAACTACCCCTTGAATTTACCAATGGACATGTGCAGTTAGAATGGGACCACGGCCGATGGATGGTACGTGACTGGAAGACCACTGCGACGCCTCCCCTGGGAAAGGCTTGGATCCAACCTGAAGAGAACCTTTTGTCAGCCTTAATTCGGGGTCCCTCTCGACCCGAAGGCGTCGCGCCGCCATACCTTGGGCAGGCCAAGTTGGCGATGGGCATAGAGAGAACCCAAAGAGAGCCCCTCCACAACACCCACATACAGCTGCAGGCTCGGGAACGCCAGGAATGGCCCCACGAAAATACAGAAATCATGGTGGGATATCTGCACAAGATGCGGTGGAGAACCCCCTTCCTACGCAGACTACGCTCGCTGAGTAAGCAATGGCAAATGGCTATCTACTCCCTGCCATGTGCAGTTTTGGACTTCAGCACCTGCTGTTTAAGCAACGTTCAACCACGCAATAGTTTCAGGCTGGGGTTGGTACGAGACGATCGCATAATTTGTCATAACCGCAAGGCATATGAAAGGCTGCAATGGGACGACAACCCGAGGCCAAGAGATCGCACTCCTGACTGAGGTGTCGGCCCCTCAGGAGCCCAGGTGCTCAATAATTTGCGACTGCTCCCCCCGGCCTTACTTCAGCCATCGCCTCTCCGGGACAGTTTGACGCATCTCAACATCAATGGATGCCAATCGATCAACATAAGTGCAATCGACGCCCTCTTACGCCTAACCCATTGCCACCTCCCAAAACTCCAGCGTATCCACATGGAGGGGCTCTGGTTAGAGCTATGCCAACAAGCAGCCAAATCTTTCCTCCGCGAAAAACTGAATATGCTTGACAGCCTGGGGACAATGGGGGCCTTCACATTGGGCCAGAAGGGACGACCGGGCGCCTCCAATGTCGAAGAAGATCTTACTGCCACACATCTGACTCACTGGATCCGGGAGAACTCTCAGGAATCCCGAATCAGGATGCTCCACGCTACAACCATCGCCAACCTCCAATCACAAGGACTACAAGGTCCCGATTTCCCCGACAGGAGAGTCCCCTTCTACCATTCCGTCAACCTATTCAACATGCCCCAGACGGGTATGTTCAGGAAAGAAGACGGCACCCTCCGAATCCCCCAATGGTACTGCACTCTATCAGGCACCCGACTAGTTCCGGAAGTAGACCCCACTGATCCAGACGCCGGCCTTCCTCAAATCTTTACCCCATGGTCGGAAAACGAAACCCAACTGATGCACAGGCTCTTTCCCAAGCCAGACTCCCTGTGCCTCAACTTTGGACGAACCGGGGTGTTTCAATGGAACCACCCAAACTCGTCAACCATGACACAGACCACGGAGTGGCCCCAAAAAGTGGCGGGACACACCCTCCGAAGTTGCGACATGGCGGGACTCACACATACCTGGATGGAGCCCCATCCACACATGCCGTACGTCATCTTCAGAAACATGGGCCCCCATTTCGATAGTTACGCCAACAGTGGTATCCCGGACATCATAGACCCATGCATCGACCTACGCCTCCGCGAGAGGGAACTACTCCGCCGCGAGAGTGAACAAAGAAACCCACTCCTTTCTCTTCTGCCACATCTGCAGCTCATAGATGTGGGTACGGCTATGGATCACAGGCTAGGAGATCTCCAGACGCTGACCAAAACTATATGGTTCAGAACGGGAAAAAGGCCCCTCTCCCACCCCGACCACCCCACCACGTACAGATCGACCAAACTGACAGCAGACTCACTTCGACAAGAAAAACAACGACTGGGCCTTACCGCTGAAAGCATCATCCACATTCTGTGCAACACTGACTTAGCTCACCGGCCCATAAAGAGAGGATATAACGCCCCCAGCCTCGACTACCTGGGATTGCCACAGGGCACTTCCCCAATAGGACAACCAATGACTCTACACGGATTTCTCGGAGATCAGTGGGAAAATCTCAATAGCTCTGAAGGATGGGGTAACTGGTTCGAAAGCATCACACGGGTATGCAAATCCTGGCACAAAGTGACACAGCGACGCAGAAGTAATCCCTCATTTATATCGGTGTGTGACTACCTCTGGGGCGAACGAGGAGGGCTCAAAAACGACACCATGATCCTCAAGGAAATTAAAGCCTCTTACAAAACCTACACACAACTGCAGACTATAGATGTAGGACACGGAGCCATAAATACCAAAACCCAAGCACACGAACTTATTAATACCCTGTGTGACCTTACCCCGACTCTTAAGAAACTACATTTGCCAGACACCACCACTGAGATTGGACTAAGGGCAGCAAAGTCACTAGCGATACGAGGACTCGGTCTACGGGACAGCATTCAACTTGTCACGTGGCTGCATGGTCTGCCCACTACAGAAGCTAAGGAGTTTCTGACCTTGATGAGAGACTCCCCTCGAGCCACGGTACTCCACGTCCTGGAAGGTTGCGAACAGATAGCACTGCTTACCCTGGTTACCGAAGGAAACCTCCCGGAAAACCCACTTCAAGAATTCGGGGGGCACCCGATCACACATCAGCGGGTCCCTTTTGTCCTGGTGTTTGATCGAGATCTTTTTCCAAGATTAACCTGAATGCAGAACTTGATCACAACATAAAGCAAAGTCCGGCTGACTTTGTGAAGACCACACTAAATGTTATCACTTACGAGCCATTGATAGATAACGGGGAGGGGCGACTACCCCGCCAGAGGCCACTCTCCACCCACTCCGAATTCAGACCTACGGTCAAGATGTGCCAGGGGGAAAAACCGGACAGAGACCTGGGATATGACGACCTGGCGGAACTCTTTGGATACGATGAAGAAAGAGGCCTGACTAGCGAGCTGGTATTGGACAAGGGCACCCTGATTGAGATCCCACTGATTGACGAATACGAAGCGGTCACATGGGTGGATGGTACGGTTACATCCATCACAGAGGGATCTTTGAAATTTAAGGTCGTATTCCAGGGATGTGAGATAGACTCGGGCAATTGGTCACAGACACGAAGCAGAGCTGACATGGAGAGCACATGGCGATTTCCCCCCGACTCGCGACGAAGGCAGCCGGGAGTCCACGCGATCCTCGCAACAAAAGGATACACCCCATGGCACCACCCTCAACATGGCTCACACTGGCTTCGGCTCCAACCTCGTGGAACCTGGAAATACAAGACACATGACGCACAAGGTATCCAGCAGACGAATTTATTTGGATGGAGAATGGGACTATCCATGATGAATATGGATGTTTTCCATTCCGGGGGACATGATTTTAATTTGCGGTCATTTGTTGAAGATCATATGTCCAGGGAGGACCTGGGACAAGGCACATCCACTCAAGACTGGGCCGACATCCAAACCCTCGGACGGGAACTCCTCAGATGGGAAGACATTGAGGATAATCCACAGGCGAGGAACAGATGGTCCTACATGCCAGATGGTCCTACATGCCTCCCAGGGAGCTAGATAAAAAAGACCAACGACCACGGCCACGAGGCCGAAAGGATAAAGGAAAGGAAATCTCCTGCTTCCTTAGAAGCACTCGAGTAAGGATGGCCACGACAACATGGAAAACCCCGGAATATAAGAGGTTGAAAGAATTGGTCAAAGGAGACCAAACTTGGACTCGACGTCGCCGGATGGATTGCCGAGAACCGAGCCAAGGCCAAGTCAGCATTGTTGAGTGCGTCATGACCTTCGCTTGCCCCCCAGAGGGACAACTCATGGTCGAGGTGGACGGGAATTTCCTCACCCCTGACCATCGCGTAGCCAAAGGCAGGGGGAAATGGTCCACGGCGGGCGCTCTGGCTAAACTCGACACCGACTCTACAACCAAACTGGCCCACATGGTATACAATATCAAGCTACAAAATGGAGGTCAGATTGAGATAGGGAACAAGGTCTACGCCGCCACCTTGGGCGCCCGCTTTGATGTCGTGGAATCGGGACAGGATCCTATCTATTCGGCGGACACCACAAGATACCTCCAAGGCCTCCCGGAATACTCCTCGGGACACATCCATTGGGCTAGGGGTACAGCCTCGGTGGACCAGCATGGGATGCCCCGACCCAAAAGGAGACAGGCATCCCCGCCAGAGATTGGTATCTCCATTCTCCTTAACTCAGAGATCCTGGAAACTATTCTCACGAGACAATATGCGGACCAAGGATGGATTGATATCCTTAGCATGATTCGACGAGTACACAGCACTTGGAACACCGTAGTTCGATCCATTTATCCGGAATTCGACACCTACCCCTCCCGGGAATTGATTCAGGGTGGTGGGGAGGCATGGCGGGCCACTTTCTTCCGGGACCAGGATAATGCCCAGGTAACGATTCGACTCCAGCGGGTAGACACAATGACCGACCCCTGGCCTGCAATATCCAACATCCTAAGCACCTTCCAGACCTACCCCGCCTCCCTCAACATCCTAGGTGACGCCATGCACGCACTCTACAAACAGACTCCCCCTTGGAGCTCGGGGAATGAGGTACTAAGGTGGTACCTCCTTGGAGCTGATACCCTCGCTAATACACTCTACTCCACCCTCTCCAGACATACTCTTCGGCCCACCCCCTATTCAGCTCAAGACCTTCCCATCCAAATCCGGGAACATATCGCGGCCACCCCCCGGGCCACGAAAGTACGGAAACTCGGAGAATGGATCCTGAACACCCTGGAGAAATTCAAACACTGCTGCCCCTCGGCAATATTGACACTACTTGACTCCCTACGGATACTTACCGCGGGCAGAGCCCCGTGCAAAAAGGAGAAACAAGACTGGGTCTATACCCGACAAATAGCTTCCATCCTGTCAATGCACCTGAGGGGAATGGTCAGCGAAGACTTAATCAAACTCGGTAAGCGGGGCTTAGATGCCATATTAAATTTTGTCCAGACCCACCTCATCGCCCAAGGGTGCCGATGGATGCGGAAAAGGGTCTATGCAGGCTGGAAGGCGGTCAAAGAAATATTCACCACCTTTCTCTATGACATCATTACAGATCTTATCCGAATCCAATCTCGCCAGGACACATTACATCTAACGGGTATGCTACAAGCGATAGCAGACTCAATCGAGGATAACACGCAGAGTGAGGACTGTACGGTCAAAGGTCTTAATATCCTGCCCGGCTTAAACCTGGGTTCACAACGCTCCCCCCTAGATGGAGTGATTCTCAAAGTCCTCCAATCTCGATGGTACGGAAACGCACTCACCCCCACTATCTGGGAACAAGGCCACCGACAAAGGAGAGCATTACACGCTGCGGGAGGGGAATACGGCCCCGACGAAACGGCCCGAATCCTGGAACTCACCTCTGACGTACTACACATTTACTGCCCCCACGGCCCCCCTTCTCATGTCTGCCGTTTAACGGGGCCACAGAAAAGGGACAGAGATAGCTTTCTACGGACAGGGTGTCACTGGATAAGAGACTTAGCCATTATCGACATGAGCAACCTGAACTGTATTGGCCTATTATGTACCAAACTCCTCCTCAGAAGCCTGACTCACATGCGAGACGAACCCATTACGGCTGGACATTGCATTCACACCCTGTGCTTGCTAAGTTCATCCTCGGAGACGGGGGACAAGATCCGAGATCTTGCGGGGGTCGATACAATTATGGCCCTTTTGCCACTCCAATTTCAAGACAAACAGAGGGATGCCACACCACAAGACACAATCAACCTACATAACAAAAACCTCCGGTTCACATTACGCACCTTGAGAAACCTCACCGGGCCTCACGGAAACCATCCTCACCTTCCCCGACTAGAGACAGAAGCCAACCTGCTGAGGGTGTTTGACACTCTGCAGGTATGGATGGGAGATGAAACATCCAAGGGTCTGACTCTGCAAGTGCTCCTCAACCTGAGTGGGGTATCAAACGAGAAGCGCGACCCAACCTATCAGAACCTGATAACCCCCCAGCTCTCCGATTCCGACACATACCCGACTCGGAAGGAGGAACAAAGGGACCAGACAGGAACGCCGTGGAACCCCCTGGCTTTCCTCTACAGACTGGAAACTGACACCCATAAGATTGAACGAACTATCCGGAGTCTACAACACCTACCCTCGCAACACCATACCACTCAGATGTTGGGAATGACTATTCCAGAAGTCCTCACACCCGGAGGATTCTCCCTGGGCGAAAGGACATTGGAAACCCGAGAATTCCAGTGGCGCCATTCTCTCTCGGGGACACACTTTGATACGCTCCCCGACCTGGTGAGGGTGGACGTAAAATTGACCTACTGGCATTGTCTCAAAGCATCGGGATGTACGCTAGTCGGGAATATTCTGTTGCCAAAATCCGCCAATATCAGCGAATTGATCCGAATGGATCTTTGGAAGCACCTGTATATAGCCATGAAATCCTACCTCCAGCGAATGACGATCTATAACGAGACAGGCGACACTCGGAAGCGGATTTCCCTATACACCACCATCTGGGCCCTGGGATCCACGGCCCATACAAAGATACACCTCCTATCCTCGGACTGGGAATCAGGCCACTCCGACCTCGAACCACTATCACAAAGATACTCGCTAGTGGAAAACACTGACCTAACCCCGACTGGAGGTGAAGCTATCACCTCTAATCGGCTCCTAGACGGTGGGGAAGCCTTGGGTAGACTTGGCAACCGGATTCTGGGGGGACATAAAATGGTAAAGATAAATGGCTCAGTAGCCACGTCTAAGCTCCACGTAACAATTATTGACCATTACATGAACCAATGCACTCCCTGGTTCGCGAACATACAGACTACCCCACTTAGACTCCGCATTCTAGGAAACCCCAGTACCAGATCCATCGATACCCAAATTCCCACACACCAAGGACAAACATGCATGGAAGCCATCCACCTTACACTCCAGATCATAGGAAGTGCACAAGGACTCAGCCAAATTGAGAACGATGAAATCCAGGTATTTACGTCGAATTTAACCCCAACAGGGGGACATGCCCAACCGACACCAACGGAGAGCGAATCCACAGGCTTGCTCCTCCTCCAGCATCACTCCCTGATCCACCCAAATATCCGAGTAATGATGTTCCTCCCCAAAACTTCCATGACGACAACCTGGGCAACAGCATGCTTGGCTGCGGATACAGATATCCGCCTTTCGGACGGTTCCTTCGCCCCCGTACAACACTCTGTCGGGAGGAATATCTGGACCGATCAACCACATCCTCGTACAATCACCCGGATACACAAATTCGACACACTTGCAACGGACCCCCCCCTCTGTCTCATCAAAGGAAACTGGATGACAGAATCCCACTTTATCAGGGGGAGAATGGAGTCCAAATGGTGCAGAGCATCCGAATTCGTTGGCGTTAAGGCCATACGCAGAGCAACCTCAAAGGGGCCTGTCTTCGCGGTGGAACTGGACAAGGATGACTACCTGACGCTTCGAGGGGACATCCAGGCGGCCACCTTTGGCAACTGCCTCATAGTAGAGCCACAAAGGCAAGGATACACCCAAGATTTTCGCTTCAAAGTCGACCAGGCCTTACGGGACAAGGGTCTCCGCAAGACAGACCTCATTGAATGGCACCATGGGGGAATAGGCCACAGAGCTGACGGCTCCTTACTCCTAGACACAGGACGTATTAAACCTCCTCCAATGACGAGGGGGGATACTGGAGATGACAGCACCGCTGGGATAACCCACCTGGCCCAACAACGCTCGTATCGGGTTTGCGGCAGATGCCACAAGCCGGATGCCAGACTGAAGTGTATATGTCTCTCTGTATACTACTGTGATACAAAATGTCAGCGAGAAGACCTGCCGTTCCACGGGAAAGTATGTACTGACATGATCCTTAAAGAAATCACCCTTATCCAACGACAAATTCAAACACATAAAGCTCACCACGGACAGTTCACCATGGAGGTGGCAAGATTGGAACTGGTACACACAGAGACACATGTCAAACTCGGAGATCTCCTCCGTACCTCGGGACTAGGCACCAACCAGCAAGGCTCGGAAGAACATTATGTCCAGGCTCTCCAGGATATAACCAGGCTGGAGAAACAGTCATTTCTGGTCGAAAGACCATCTCTGCATTATCACCTACGCACAGATCAGGCTGCGTCGCACCTGGGCCTAGGTTGCCTGTACCGGGACCAACACCTCTTCGACAAGGCCTCGACACAGTTAACACTGGCCCATGACTTAATTCAGGAACTCATACTCATCGAGGACTCGCCGGATCGACAAAAGTTACTTGACGTAACCCTCACCATCCACGGGGAAGTTCTTAACAGACAAGCTCAAATTCATACACCCGGCCAGAGCAGGACCAGGGACAGCTGTGCTGCCCTGGGAAAACAGCAGAGAGCCGTGAGAATATTTAGCCAGTTAGAACGCTCCATCCCGGGCCCTCCACTCAACACGATACGCCACAAATTGATGGAGACATTAACCTCGATGGCAGATACGTTGGAGACTTTAGAACTTCATGCAGAATCTAAAGCGGCAATTGTAGAGGCCCGGGCGATAGGTAACAGAGCAATAGGGGAAGACAGCACAAGCCAACTGCACCTACATCAGTCAATTGCCGCTTGCACCAAACACACGATGGATGCGAGAAGAGACCTCGACGACCACACTCCCACCCTCCATATAGGCAGAAAAATCTACCTCCACGGCCTAACCAACCAGGCTTTAAATGGGAAAAAAGGGACTGTCCTAGGAGAGGCTAACAACAATAGGATTGGAATCCAACTACAGGGGGAACAGCGACAAATCAGTATCCAAATCATCAATACACGTTATAGGGATGAACCTGCCCATGATTTGGCACAGGTCCTCATCGACACTCAACATTTAATCCACATCCAACTTAAAAATGAACAGATATGGGTTACAGTAGTGGGCCACAGGGAGGAGGGTAGAATAGTCCATCTGCAAACCGTCAATGGAGACACTTTCCAGATGAAAACAGAGGGACAAGACACAACCTCAGGGTACCCCACCCTCCGTGAAGCCATCCAACGTACTTCCCCCACT
>Ga0335398_10005931_pt1 | contig 15761 bp, 14 predicted proteins | sample BON03_FD_205742 | JGI IMG/M metagenome (GOLD analysis project Ga0335398, IMG submission 205742) | Freshwater microbial communities from Lake Bonney liftoff mats and glacier meltwater in Antarctica - BON-03 (spades assembly) (version 2) | ecosystem: Environmental > Aquatic > Freshwater > Ice >... | reverse complement strand
ATGTGGTGGGCTTCTTCCGTTAGCATGAAGCGCGCGGTGCGCGCCAGCGGGTCGAACGCCGACTCGGCAAACGACTTGAGCTGGAACTTGCCGTCGCGGTCGGTGAAATAAGTGAACATGAAGAACGACAGCCAGTTGTCCATCGGTTCGTTGAAAGTGCCCAAAATACGCGGCTTGTCGGCGTCGCCACTGTGGCGCATCAGCAGCTCTTCGGCTTCTTCGCGGCCATCACGGCCAAAGTGCGCGTGCAGCAGATACACCATGGCCCACAGGTGGCGGCCTTCTTCGACGTTGACCTGGAACAGATTACGCAGGTCATACAGCGACGGCGCGGTGTGGCCCAGCAGGCGCTGCTGCTCGACCGATGCCGGCTCGGTGTCGCCCTGCGTGACGATCAGGCGACGGAAAGCCGAGCGATATTCACCCGGGACTTCCTGCCACACGTCCTGACCCATGTGGTCGCCAAAACCAATCTTGCGGCCTGGCACCTGGTCGGCCATGAAGATGCCCCAGCGGTAGTCAGGCATGGGGGTGTAGCCGTAGCTGGCCCAGCCAGACGCATCCACGCCAACAGCGGTACGCAGGTAAACGTCTTTGGCCTTGAAGTCGCTAGGCCCCATCTCGTCCCACCAGTTCAAAAAGGCCGGTTGCCAATGTTCCAAGGCACGCTGCAATTGGCGATTTTCGCCGAGGCCGACGTTGTTGGGAATCAGGGCTTGAAGGTCTATGCTGCTCATGATGCTTTATTCCAATAAAAATTAAATGCGCTTCCAATCGAACTTGGCCTTTTTGCCAGTTCCAAAAAGTTTCAAAGCGCCTTCTTCGCCCACCGCATTCGGGCGAATGAAAATCCAGTTCTGCCAGGCTGACAAGCGGCCAAAGATGCGTGTTTCCATCGTCTCTTTGCCGGGGAAGCGCAGCGACGCTTCCATACCGGTCATGGCATCGGGCGAGAGTGATGCACGCTCTTCCAGCATGATGCGGATCTCGTCATCCCAGTCAATGTCGTCAGGGGTCAAGGTGACCAGGCCGAGGGCCAGCGCCTGATCGGCACGCAGCGGGCTGTCGCCGAGCTTCTTCAGTTGCGCAATGGTGGCCTCGTCTTCATAAAAGCGGGTCTGCAAACGCGTCAAACCATTGACCGCAGGGAACCAGCCAAAGTTGGCGGCGGTCAATTGCAGGGCGGGTGCGCTGTCGGGTGCATCGGGCAAGTCCAGCATGTAAATGCGGTCGCAGGCTAGGGCCAGTTCATAAAACGTACCCGCAAAGCATGAGCCGGAATCAAGCAGCGCAATCAGCGAGCGGCTGGTGACATCGAGGCGGGCCAGCGTGCGGCGCAGCGCGCCTGTGGTCTCTTTCACCAGCCAGTGATCTTTGAGGTTTGCCAACACCTGATCCATCTTGACGACCAGGCCTGCGTCACCCGTGGTCTTGATGACCCAGGTGCCAACTTCAAGCTCATTGCTGCGCAGGTGCAGGATCACATCGTCCAGCTCGCGCTGCAGTTTGAGCGGATACCAGTTGGCCCCCGCCGCTTCAATCGCATCAGGCGTTGATTCAATCGCAGCCGTCGGCGCCTTGATCGTGATGGTCGCCTTGCGGCTGCTGCGGTCAATCGCTGCATCAACGCTGCTGTAGTGGTAACCAGCATCGTCGATCAATGGATGCAAAGCCGTTAATTCAATACCTTTTGAGTTTTCAGCACGCGTGGACTGCTTGCGCAGCGCTTCAATTTCAGACGCCAGCAGCTGGCCGAACTGCTGCGGTTTGGCGTGTTCATCAATCAGCTTCCAGTCCCTGGCCCGGTCAGCCCGCACGCCTTCGGATGTGGTGCAGAAAATGTCGGCGAGGTCGCGGCGCACCTTGCGTTTATCTAGCACGCGCGTCAGGCCGCCAGTACCGGGCAACACACCAAGCAGCGGTACTTCAGGCAGGCTGACGGTGGACGAGCGGTCGTCCACCATGATGATACGGTCGCAGGCCAGGGCCAACTCGTAGCCGCCGCCAGCGCAGGCACCCGTCACCGCAGCAATGGTTTTCAGACCATCGTGGCGGGACGAGTCTTCAAGCCCGTTGCGGGTCTCGTTGGTGAACTTGCAGAAGTTGACCTTCCAGCCGTGGCTAGACAAGCCCAACATGTAGATATTGGCACCCGAGCACCAGATCTTTTCTTTGGCCGACTCAAACACCAGCACCTTGACAGACGGGTGCTCGAAACGGATGCGGTTGATGGCGTCGTGCAGTTCGATGTCCACACCCAGGTCATAGCTGTTGAGCTTGAGTTTGTAGCCGGGCTTGATGCCGCCGTCTTCATTGATGTCGAGCTTGAGTTTTGCCACCTCGCCCTCCAGCATCAAAGTCCAGTGCTGGTACTTCGTTGGATGTGTGGCAAAGCGCACCATCTCGCGCTCCTGGCCGGCTATGGTGCGGGTAAATAAAAGGGGTTCAGTCATGGCGTTCATGGGGGATGTCTCTAAATTGCAGCATACTTCCATACGACTAGATGTAAGGCAGATGTAAAGCAGTTTATTGCATCTTTTTTAATCGGGAAAAAATGAAACTCAGAATCCTCGTAGGTACCATGACCAGCACCGCTGACTATGTAGCGCAGGCTATTCAGATGGATTGCGCTGATCTGGTGAGTGATATCGAGATCGAGATGATGGACGATCTGGACATCAGCGTGTTTGATGCAGACAAAGCGAAAGATGCGATATATCTCATCTGCACTTCCACCTACGGCCAAGGCGATGTGCCAGATAACGCGCGTGCGCTGTACCAATCAATGGCTGCCGCGCCGCAGTTTTTAGGCCATGTGCGCTACGGCGTGATTGCACTAGGTGACCGCACCTACCTGCAAACTTTTTGCTTTGGCGGCAAAAAATTCGATGAGCGCCTGGCCGATCTAGGCGCGCAACGCATCGGTGAAGTCTGGTGTCACGATGCCAGTAGCGGCACCATGCCCGAGACCGAAGGCACCGAGTGGTGCCGCCTGTGGTTGACTGAGGCACTGCAAGCCGCCTGAAAACGATTAGAAAACGAGACATGGGCACTTCTAGAAATTCAGATTTTCAGGATAAAGTGCAAGGCGCGCGGAGCGGAGCAACCGGAAGAGGGTTATTGGGGTCAGACGCCAATTTCATTGCGGTGCGTTGCACCGGCCCCGAAGGGCGTGCCGGAGGCACGATGAATTTGGACTCTGACCCCAAAAACCCGCGAGCACCGAGCAACGCAGCAATTTTTCTGAAAAATGAATTTATAGAGGTGCCCACAAGCATGCAAACCAGCAGCGCAGACCATACGACCAGCCCACCGCTGGTGCGCATTCCCCGCAGCTACAACGCAGCGCACGACTTGCTGATGCGCAACGCCAGCAGACCCAACAAAGTCGCTTTCATCAACGCGGTGACTGGCGAGCAACTGACCTACGGTGAGCTTGAAACACGTGCCTTCCAGTTTGCAAACGCCTTGCGCAGTGAGGGTTTCGCACCCGAGAGCCGGGTACTGATTGCCATGCTGGATACACCGCAGTGGCCTGTGGTGTTTTTGGGCTGCATCCTGGCGGGCGTGGTCCCCGTTGCAGCCAATACGCTGCTGACCACGCTAGATTTTGACTTCATGCTGCGCGACTCACGCGCCCAGGGCCTAGTGGTATCAAAAGAGCTGCTGCCAGCGTTTGAACCACTGCTGGGCAACATGACCACACTCAAAACCCTTGTCGTAGCAGGTGATGTGGCAGGTAGCGATGAAAAAACTGCTGTTTTCGATCAAAAATCACCTTCAAATTACGCTCTAAAACAATGGATGGAGGGGTTTTCGGCTACCAAAATAGTAGCAGACACCTGCGCTGACGATGCCTGCTTCTGGCTCTATTCCAGCGGCTCCACCGGCGCGCCCAAGGGCACGGTGCACCTGCACAGCCACCTGATTCAAACCGCCGAGCTGTATGGCCGCGGGGTGCTGGGCATCACCGAGAACGACGTGGTTTATTCCGCTGCCAAGCTGTTTTTTGCCTACGGTCTGGGTAATGGCTTGAGCTTCCCCATGAGCGTAGGTGCCACCACCGTGCTGCTGCCTGCCCGTCCTACGCCGGTAGCCGTGTTTGGCATTCTCAAAAAATTCCAGCCAACCATTTTTTACGCTGTACCCACGCTGTACGCAGCCATGCTGGCCGACCCGGCCCGCCCCGCCAAAAGCGAGATCAAGCTGCGCGTTTGTATCAGTGCTGGTGAAGCGCTGCCCGCCGAGATCGGCAAAAAATTTACCGCGCAGTATGGCGTTGAGATTTTGGACGGCATTGGTTCCACCGAAATGCTGCACATCTTTTTAAGCAACCGTCCCGGCCAGGTACGTTACGGCACCACCGGCATGGCAGTGCCCGGTTACGCCCTGCGCATCGTAGATGACGATGGTCATGAATGCCCACTAGGCGAGATCGGCGAACTGCAAATCAGTGGCCCTACCAGTGCCATCATGTACTGGAACAACCGCAGCAAAACCAAGGCCACCTTTGCCGGTGAATGGACCAAAAGCGGCGACAAGTACACGCTAGATAGCGAAGGCTACTACACCTACGGCGAGCGCAGCGACGACATGCTCAAGGTCGGCGGCATTTATGTCTCACCGTTTGAAGTCGAGGCCTGTTTGATGACGCACCCTGCCGTGCTGGAGGTTGCCGTGATTGGCGCGATGGACGCCGACGAGCTTATAAAACCCAAGGCCTACGTTGTCTTCAAGGCCGGCCAGACGGCGAGCATTGAAGACCTGAAGGCCCACGTCAAGCAGCAGCTTGCGCCCTACAAATACCCGCGCTGGATCGAGTTTGTGAGCGAGTTGCCCAAAACAGCGACCGGCAAAATCCAGCGCTTCAAGCTGCGAAACGCATCCCAATAACTCCCCCGAAAGGCGTGCCAAGGGCACCATGAATTTGGACTCTGACCCCAAAAACCTTATAACGATTACCTTAAACATAAACAATTTATACTTCAAGATTGGGGTTTACACTAGGCAAAATTCCGTGCTTGCCGTTACCATCAGTCACGTATATTTTCAGTCTCAACCAGGAGTTTTAAATGTCTTCACGTCGCCTGATTCTCACCCGCACTGCCGCTGTTATCGGTGCAGCATCCACTGGCCTGTTGCTGCCCGGCATAGTGCGCGCACAGGCCGCCAAGGTGCGCGTCGGCCTGATGTTGCCTTACACCGGTACCTTTGCCCAACTCGGTGTCGCCATCGAGAACGGTTTTCGCCTGGCCATCGACCAGCAAGGCGGCAAGCTCGGCGGCCGGGACATCGAGTGGTTCAAGGTGGACGACGAGTCAGACCCGCCCAAAGGCATTGAAAACGCCAACAAACTGGTGCAGCGCGACAAGGTAGACGTGCTGGTCGGCACCGTTCACTCTGGCGTGCAGATGGGCATCCACAAAGTCGCCCGCGAAAGCGGCGTGCTCAACCTGATCCCCAACGCCGGGGTGCATGCAGCCACCCGTAGCCTGTGCGCGCCCAACGTGTTCCGCACCTCCTTCAGCAACTCGCAGTCGACCCGCGCGCTGGGCCCGGCGATGGTGGCCAGAGGCCACAAAAAGACTGTCTGGATCACCTGGAAATACGCCGCTGGAGACGAAGCTTTTGAGGGTTTCAAGGAAGGCTATAGCGCCGCCGGCGGCACGATTATCAAGGAGCTGGGCCTGCCTTTCCCCCAAGTCGAGTTCCAGGCGCTGTTGACTGAAATTGCCGCGCTCAAACCCGACGCCGTGGCCTGCTTTTTTGCCGGCGGCGCAGCAGCTAAATTTATAAAAGACTACGCTGCCGCGGGTCTTAAAGGCAAGATACCACTGTACGGCTCGGGCTTTCTGACCGAAGGCGTGCTCGCCGCGGCCGGACCGGCTGCCGACGGCATTATCACCACCCTGCACTACAGCGATTCGCTGGACACACCGCGCAACAAGGCCTTCCGCCTAGCCTACGCCACCGCCTTCCGCAGCCAGCCCGATGTCTTTGCGGTGCAGGGTTATGACGCTGGCTTACTGCTGATTCAGGGCGCCAACGCGGTCAAAGGTGACCTGAGCAACAAACCTGCGCTCTACAAGGCCATGGAAGGCGCGACCATCGACAGCCCGCGCGGCAAATGGACCATGAGCAAATCGCACAATCCGGTGCAGGACATGTACCTGCGTGTGGTCGAGAACAAAGAAAACAAGGTCATAGGCATAGCAGCCAAAGCACTGGCTGACTCCGGTGCCGGTTGCAAGATGACTTGATGGCCCCCACGGTTGCTCACTGCGTGTAGCGCCCTGCCCCCCGAGGGGGCCGCTGCGCCTGCGGCCTGGCAAAGCCAGTTCCGCGGCCCCTGCTGGTTTGGATCGCAGACCCCACGGTTGTTCACCGCATTATTTCCTTATCAGGACATACAGCGGACATCGACTACTTAAAAAACCTATGGATCTCGCGAACTTTTTGATTCAGTTGCTCAACAGCGTGCAGTATGGCCTGCTGCTGTTCATGCTGGCCGCCGGGCTGACGCTGATCTTCGGCATCATGGGTGTGGTCAATCTGGCGCATGGCAGTTTTTATATGCTGGGGGCCTATCTTGCGTGGTCGCTGAGTACGCAATTCGCAAGTCTCACACTGGCCATTCTTGCAGGCGCGGCGCTGTCAATCATTTTTGGCCTGGCGCTGGAGTGGCTGTTGTTTCGGCACTTCTACAAACGCGACCACCTTGACCAGGTGTTACTGACCTTCGGGTTGATCTACATCTTTGAAGAGCTGCGTTCCATCATCTGGGGCGACGACGTGCATGGCGTGCCGATTCCGGAGCTTCTCAGTGCGTCAATTCCGCTGACCGAGAACCTGTCTTACCCGGTGTATCGCCTGTTCATGTCGGGCCTATGTATTGCGCTGGCCGTCGGCCTGTATCTGCTGATTTCCAAAACCCGACTGGGCATGAAGATACGCGCCGGCGCTTTTAACCGCGACATGGCCGGCGCACTGGGCATCAACATCAAGCTGATCCACGCGGTAGTGTTTGCGTTGGGCGTCACGCTGGCGACGGTGGCCGGCATGATTGCTGCGCCGATTGCCAGCGTCTATCCCAACATGGGCTCGCAGGTGCTCATCATGTGTTTTGTCGTCGTGGTGATTGGCGGCATCGGCTCGGTGCGCGGCGCCATGATCGCCGCGCTGCTGGTCGGCCTGGTCGACACCTTCGGCAAGGTGCTGCTGCCACAGGTGGCCGGCATGCTGGTCTATATGCTGATGGCGGCGGTGCTGCTGTGGAAGCCGGAAGGGCTGTTCAAGCAATGAGCACGATAAAAGCCAACCTTGAAGTCCTGCCGCGCGGCGTGCAGGTCACGCTGGCGCTGGGGCTGGTCGCCCTCGCCGCCTTCCCTTTTGTCGGCACCGACTTCTATACCCAGATGGTCACGCGCATGATGATCATGGCGATTTTTGCCATGAGCCTGGACTTGCTGCAGGGCGTCACCGGCCTGGTGTCGCTGGGCCACGCCGCCTACTTCGGCCTGGCCGGGTATGCGCTGGCCTTTCTCACGCCCCAGGGCGAAGCTGTCAGCCTGTGGTGGACCCTGCCACTGGCGGTGCTGGCCTCGGGTCTGGCGGCGCTCATCATCGGCTTTTTTGTCGTGCGCACCCATGGCATCTACTTCATCATGGTCACCATGGCGTTTGCGCAGATGGTGTTTTACCTGTTCTTCGACAACAAGGTGCTGGGCGGCTCGGACGGGTTGTATATCAACTTCAGGCCCAGCGCTGCGGTGTTTAGCTGGGTGCCTTTTGATTTAGACAACAAGCGCACGCTGTATTACTTCACGCTGGTGCTGCTGCTTGGCGTTTATGCCTTTTTGCGCTGCCTGCTCTGGAGCCCGTTTGGCCGCACGCTGGCGGGCATTCGCGTCAACGAGCACCGTATGCGCGCCATGGGCTATGGTGTGTTTGGCTACAAGCTCTCAGCCTTCACACTGGCAGGCAGCTTGGCTGGCCTGGCAGGCTACCTCTGGGGTACACAAACCGGTTACATCAACCCCGAGCTAATGGGTTTTCACATGAGCGCCCACGTCATCATGATGGTGATTTTGGGTGGTATGGGTAACTTTGCCGGGGCAATTGTGGGTGCGTTTGCGTTTGAATATTTGCTGTATATGTTTAAAGACCTGCCGCAAATCGGCAGCGTTAATCTGGGTAAACACTGGCAGTTGTGGATGGGTTTGTTCATCGTGCTGCTGGTGACGTTTGCGCCGCGCGGCATCCTGGGACTGGTGGACCGTTTTGGCAAGCGCAAGGAGGTCTCGAATGAGTGAGGTTCCGCGCACCGCAGGGCCGCCCCAAGGAAGCGACGCCCCTTCTCCCGGTGCAAGGGGCAGCGTACCGCCGAAGGCACACGAAGTGAAAAGCGTGGGGGCTCTTCTTTCCGCCAAAAACCTGAGCAAACACTTCGGCGGCCTCGCGGCGGTCAACGATGTCTCGCTCGACCTGCAGCGCAAGCAGATCCACGCCGTGATCGGCCCCAACGGCGCCGGCAAATCGACACTGGCCAACTTGCTGTCCGGCGACCTGCCGCCCACGTCGGGCTCAGTCTGGCTCGGCGACCAGGATATCACCGGCTGGAACCCCGAAAAAATCTCGCGCCAGGGCTTGGGCCGCAGCTACCAGAAAACCAATATTTTCCTACCCTTCACGGTCTGGGAAAACGTCCGCCTGGCCGCCCAGTCGCGCCAGCCGCATGCTCTGCACTGGCTCAGACGTGCTACTAATTTGGGATCTGTCAACGCACGTACAGAAAGGGCTATCGAGCTTTCTGGTCTTAAAAACAGAAAGAACGCGATCGCCGGAACCACCAGCCACGGCGAGCAGCGCCAGCTTGAAATTGCCATGACACTGGCCACCGAGCCGCAAGTGCTGCTACTCGACGAGCCGCTGGCCGGCATGGGTGCGCTAGAGGCCGAGCGCATGGTGGCGCTGCTGCTCAAACTCAAGGCCGAGCACGGCATTCTGCTGGTCGAGCACGACATGGACGCGGTCTTCACGCTGGCGGACCGGCTGACCGTGATGGTCAACGGCCAGGTGATTGCCAGCGGCACACCGGCAGAGATTCGTGCTGATGCTGGCGTGCAAGCGGCCTACCTGGGTGAGGAACATTGATGAACAAAGAACTCCTCATCAACGCAAAAGACATACACACCTATTACGGTGCGAGCCACATCCTGCGCGGCATCGATTTTTCGGTCGCACGCGGCGAAGCCATCGGCCTGATGGGCCGCAACGGCATGGGCAAAAGCACCCTGCTCAACAGTATCATGGGACTGGTCACGCCGCGCTCCGGCTCGATAACCATTACTGGCAAGCCCATGATGGGCGCAGCGCCCTATGAAATCGCCCGCCTCGGCATTGCCTATGTGCCAGAAGGTCGCGGCATCTTTGGCAATTTGAGTGTGACTGAAAACCTCAAGATGGCGGCGAGAAGCGGAACACATGGCCAGCGTGACTGGACCTATGAACGCGTGCTGGAAACCTTCCCGTGCCTGAAGGAGCGCCTCGGCCACGGCGGCCAGCAACTCAGCGGCGGTGAGCAGCAGATGCTCACCATAGGCCGCGCCCTGATGACCAACCCCGACGTGCTGATTCTTGACGAAGCCACCGAGGGCCTGGCACCACTGATTGCAAAAGACATCTGGCGCATCTGCGCACTGATACGCGAGACCGGCATCAGCAGCGTGATCGTCGACAAGAACTGGAAGCACGTCACGCAGATCACCGACCGCAACATCATCCTGGTCAAGGGTGAAGTGGTGTTTGAAGGCAGCTCCGCCGAACTGCATGCGCGGCCGGAACTGCTGACGCAATACCTGGGTGTCTGACGGCATCTTCAAAAATCACAGGCATTGTGCCGACCGCTTGCAGGGCATTTTTTTTGCACCTCTCAGGGTGAACCCTAGGATACTCCAATGGCTTTTACATGCATGATCGGCTAGTGATCTGCGGAAATGAAAGACAAGTCATCCCCAGACATGTTTAATTGAACCTTCAAACAGGAGACCCAGCCCATGCGTAAATTCACCAAACAATGGCTCGCCATTGCGCTTGTAGCCACCGGATTGATGTCATCAGCGCCTGCCATGGCAGGTAAAACGCTGGACGCGATCAAAGCCCGCGGCCAGGTGGTTTGCGGCGTGAATACCGGTCTGGCCGGTTTTTCACAGGCCGACTCCAGCGGCAACTGGTCCGGCCTGGATGCCGACGTTTGCAAGGCGATTGCAGCGGCGACGCTGGGCGACGCGAGCAAGGTCAAATGGGTTCCGCTAAGCGCTCAGGCGCGCTTTACTGCCCTGCAATCCGGCGAAATCGACGTGTTGTCGCGCAACACCACCTTCACCCTGACGCGCGACGCCTCGCTCGGCCTGAGCATGACCGGAGTGACTTATTACGACGGTCAGGGCTTCATGGTACCGGTCAAAAGCAAGATCAAAAGCGCCAAGCAGCTCAAGGGGCAAACCGTCTGCGTGCAGTCGGGTACGACGACCGAAAAGAACCTGACCGACTTCTCCAATGCCAACAAACTGGGGATCAAGCCGGTTGTATTTGAAAAAGTCGAGGCTGCAACCGGCGCCTATTTTGCGGGCCGCTGCATCGCCTACACCACGGATGCTTCGGGTTTGGCCTCGGTGCGCAACAAAGAGGCACAAAAACCAGCTGACCATGTGATCCTGCCCGAGTTGATCTCCAAGGAACCCTTAGGCCCGATGGTGCGCCGTGGCGACGACGAGTGGTTCGCCATCGTCAAATGGGTCATCTACGGCCTGTTGGAGGCCGAGGAATACGGTGTCACGCAAGCCAATGTGGATCAGCTGAAAACCGGCGGCCAAGACCCCGTCGTGCAGCGCCTGCTGGGCGGTGGCAACGAGGACACCGGCAAGTTGCTGGGTTTGGACAAGGAGTGGATGGCCCGCGCCATCAAATCCACCGGCAACTACGGCGAAATCTTTGAGCGCAATGTTGGGCCGAAGTCCGCACTGGGCCTGCCGCGTGGCATCAACAACCTGTGGAACAAGGGCGGCCTGATGTACGCCTACCCGGTTCGCTGATCGCCCCCTGATCTCGCTGACATAAGCATTTGCTGTCAGGGAATTATTGGGGTCAGAGCCCAAATTCGCCGAGCCTACGGCTCGCCCAGAGGGTGCGGTGCGATGCACCGCATCGAAATTGGTGTCTGACCCCAATAATTCCCTGACAGCTTTTTTTTGCCTCCATGCTGCAAAATGTGGTTCTTTGAGAGCGCCATAGCCTATGACCCCAAAGTCCTCCCCAAAAAAGAAAAGCTGGTCTTGGCGCGGTAGGGCGTTCCGAGGCCTGATTTATCAGGTCATTGCCATCACCGTGATTGGCATGGCAATCTGGTTTCTTGCGCACAACACCATGGAGAACATGCGGGTGCGCGGCATCCAGAGCGGCTTTGATTTCCTGACCCAGCCGGCCGGTTTCGACATTGGCGAGAGCTTGATTCCCTTTAGTTCGTCACAAAATTATTGGACCGCCTTCCTGGTCGGCCTGCTCAATACCCTGCGCGTCGCCATCGTCGGCATCATTCTCACCACCCTCATCGGTACGCTAATTGGCGTCGGTCGGTTCTCACGCAATGCCCTGGTGCGGGGACTCTGCATCAGTTATGTCGAACTGTTTCGCAACATTCCCATCCTGCTGCAATTGCTGACCTGGTATCTGCTGCTAATCCAGGTTCTCCCGTCCGCGGATGACGCTTGGGTGATTGGCGACTTGTTTCTCAGTAAGGGTGGTCTGAACTTTCCGCTTCCGATCTGGGCCGACGGTCATCTCTGGGCTCTGGCCGGTCTGCTGGCCGGCCTGTGCGCGGGCTGGCTTTACCGCCGCTGGGCGTTCCACAGGTTTGAGAGCACTGGCGGCGTCCGCAGCATGTTCTGGCTGCCCCTGCTGATCACCCTTCTCGGCAGCGTGGCCGGATGGTGGTTGGGTGGCGCACCAGGAGACTTCAATATCCCCTTCAAAGGCAAATTTGCCATCGAACAGGGGGGTGCATTGACGCCCGAGTTCATCGCCGTACTGCTTGGACTGACCCTTTATACGGCAGCCTTCGTTGCCGAGGTGGTGCGAGCGGGTATCCAATCCGTCTCGCAGGGCCAAAGCGAGGCCGCGGCAGCCCTGGGACTGTCCAAGGGCCAGGAACTGCGCCTGATCGTGTTGCCCCAAGCCCTGCGCGTCATCATTCCACCGATGACCAATCAGTACTTGAACCTAACGAAGAATTCCTCGCTGGCAGTGGCCATTGGCTACCCGGACGTGGTCTCGATTGCCAACACGGCGCTGAATCAGACCGGTCGAGCGGTGGAATGTATTGCCATCGTCATGGCCGTCTATCTGACCACCTCGTTGGTCACATCGGCGTTCATGAACTGGTACAACGCTCGCGCGGCGATCAAGGAACGGTAGAGGCGAATCTCCCATGAGTGCTCAAGTCTTTCAACCGATCACCCCTCGCCCCGCCCCGGCCCACACCGAAGGGCTGATCGGCTGGGCCCGCGTCAACCTGTTTTCCGACTGGCTCACCTCCGTGTCCACAGTCCTTGTACTTGCCTTGCTGCTCTGGCTGCTGCCACCGCTCGCCAATTGGGCGCTGCTGAGCGCCTATTGGCTGCCTAACGCCGAGGCCTGTCGCGCCGACGGCGTGGGTGCCTGCTGGGGCGTGGTAGCGGAAAAGTACCGGCTGATCATTTTTGGCCGCTTTCCTTTCGAGCAACAGTGGCGTCCGCTGATCGCCACCTTGCTGATGGTTGGCCTGCTGGTTGCAAGTTGCATGCGCTTCTTCTGGAAGCCCTGGCTGCTTATTCTTTGGGTAGTGGTTTGGGCCGCGTTTTTTGCCCTGATGCATGGCAACGTGATGGGGCTGGAGAAGGTCGAAACCGACCGTTGGGGCGGCCTGCCGCTGACCATTATGCTGGCCTCGTTGTCGATCGTGATGGCCTTTCCAATTGCACTGCTGGTGGCCTTGGGACGGCGCTCGGATCTGCCGGCGATTCGCACCTTTTGCACCATCTTCGTCGAACTCGTGCGCGGCGTGCCGCTGATCACGGTGCTGTTTATGGCTTCCTTCATGTTCCCGCTGCTCATGCCGCCAGGCTTTTCGATTGACGTGTTGGTCCGCGTGCTGGCGGGCATCACGCTGTTTGCCGCCGCCTACATGGCTGAAGTCATCCGCGGCGGTCTGCAGGCGATTCCCAGAGGGCAGATTGAAGCCGCGGCCAGCCTCGGGCTTTCCTACTGGCAGACCCAGCGCAAGATTGTGCTGCCGCAGGCCCTGGCCATGGTGGTGCCTGGCATCATGAACAACTTCATCTCGCTGTTCAAGGACACCTCGCTGGTCACCATTGTCAGCCTGTACGAGCTGACCGGCGCACTCGGTCTGGCCCTTAATTCCGACGCCAACTGGCGGCCCTACAAGATCGAGGGCTACCTGTTTATCGCCGCCATTTATTTCGTCTTCTGCTTTGCCATGTCCCGCTACAGCCTGTGGGTTGAGAAGGAAGTCAACAAGGGCAAGGCACGCTAAAGGGCTCGCCCTAAACCAGAGCCAAGGATCTATCCACCATGTCAGAACCCATCATCAAATTTGACAAGCTCAACAAATGGTACGGCAACAACTTTCACGTGTTGCGCGATATTGACCTTGCGGTCGCACCCGGTGAGCGGATCATCATTTGCGGCCCGTCGGGCTCGGGCAAATCAACCCTGATCCGTTGTATCAACCGGCTTGAAGAGCACCAGCAGGGTCGTCTGTTTGTCGATGGTGTGGAGTTGACGGATGACATCAAGGCGATCGACGATGTGCGCAAGAAAGTCGGCATGGTGTTCCAGCAATTCAATCTGTTCCCGCACCTGACCGTGCTGGAGAACCTCACGCTGTCGCCGATGTGGGTTGGCAAAATGCCAAAAAAAGAAGCCGAAGAAAAAGCCATGCAACAGTTGGAGCGCGTGCGCATTGCCGAGCAGGCGAGCAAATACCCGCTGCAACTTTCGGGCGGGCAACAGCAACGGGTGGCGATTGCCCGCGCCTTGTGCCTGAAACCAAAAATCATGCTGTTTGACGAACCCACCTCGGCGCTTGACCCCGAGATGATCAAGGAAGTGCTCGACGTGATGGTGGAGATGGCCGACCAGGGCATCACCATGATTTGCGTCACGCATGAGATGGGCTTTGCCAAGGCGGTGGCCAACCGCGTGATCTTCATGGACCAGGGCCAGATCATGGAACAAAATAACCCGCACGACTTCTTCAACAACCCGCAAAACGAGCGCAGCCGAGATTTCCTCTCAAAAATCCTGAGACACTGAAGTTACGAGCCCCACGCTCTCATCATTCTGTCCTGAGCGATCCGGCGGAAAATTTTGTCGTTGTTCGGTACTGGTTTACAACAGCGGGAGCAGCTCCCGCGCCGCATCTGGAAAGCCGAACGCTTCTCGTGGTGGCTAACCTCGCTGCCGCATCGCTTTCCGGACACCGATGCAGGCGTTGGAAGTTTCGAACAAAAATTACTGTAGCCCTTTAAAAAAGACGTTACCAGTTACCGAAAACATAGCAAATGACAACACAAAAATCTCCTGCAACCAAAACAAACTCACCTTCCAGGCGAGCCACTTTGCGCCCGCTCAAAGGCGTTCGCGTTCTCAGCCTGGCCCTCAATATGCCTGGCCCTGCTGCGCTAATGCGTTGCAAGGCGATGGGAGCAAGCTGCGTGAAGCTGGAGCCACCAGCACCCAGGGGCGCGCCAGCAGGTGTGTCGGGCGACCCCATGAGCCAGTACAACCCGCAGGCTTATGCAGACCTGCACAAGGGTATGCGCATCATCGCGGCAGACTTGAAAACCGAAGCTGGCCAGAAGGCTCTGCACCGCGAGCTGGCCAAGGCAGACATCCTCATCACCTCCTTTCGTCCATCGGCGATCGAGAAGCTTGGCCTCGGCTGGAAGCCCTTGCACAAGCGCTACCCCACCCTGTCGCAAATCGCCATCGTTGGCAGCCCGGGCGACCGCGCAGAAGAGCCTGGTCACGATTTAACTTACCTTGCAGAAAACGACCTCATCACTGGCCTTGATTTGCCCGCCACGCTGTACGCCGACATGGCCGGCTCACTGATGGCCAGCGAAGCCGTGTTGCAGGCAACGCTTAACCAGTACGTCACAGGCAAAGGCGTGTTGCTGGAAGTTGCCCTGTCGGATGCTGCGGAGTATCTGGCATTACCACGCCATTGGGGCCTGACGAAATCGACAGGCCCTGTCGGTGGCGCGCATGCGGGCTATGGCGTGTATGCGTGCAAGGACGGTCGGGTTGCAGTGGCTGCACTTGAGCCGCATTTTGCTGCCCGTCTGTGTGAAGCAGCAGGCATGGGATTATTGGGGTCAAACGCCAAAACCCTCATTGGCGATTTTTTTCGGAGCCAGACGCGCAGGCAACTGGACAGCCTGGCCGCATCAAAAGACCTTCCCTTGCACACGATGGATAGATGGACGGCAAGCGACTACTGGTGACCAACGTTGCGGACATGAATCCAGAGCAGATGATTGCGCGCTACAAATCGCTGGCCGATATTGAGCCCGGCTTCAAGGTGTTGAAGTCGGAGTTGAAGATTGGCCCGGTGCCCACTGCGTCCTGGTTTAGTGCGCGTAGTTTTTAGTCGGCGTAGTCTGGCTGGCTACGATCAAGCATCCGCTTCAAGGCTGCAAAAT
>Ga0335398_10005929_pt1 | contig 15764 bp, 9 predicted proteins | sample BON03_FD_205742 | JGI IMG/M metagenome (GOLD analysis project Ga0335398, IMG submission 205742) | Freshwater microbial communities from Lake Bonney liftoff mats and glacier meltwater in Antarctica - BON-03 (spades assembly) (version 2) | ecosystem: Environmental > Aquatic > Freshwater > Ice >... | reverse complement strand
CCCCGCCCCCCGCGACCGCCGCGACCGCCGCGACCCCCCCCCTCGTCAGCCGCAGCAGCCGGTGCGCGTCCACCCGCCGGGCGTGGTAGACGCTCCGCAGCGACGATGGAGAGTAAGGGGGCCGCTCCCACCTCGCCAGCGGGTAGTCGTGCGGCGCCCAGATGCCGCTCAGCCCGGCCACGCGTAGGCCCGCCAGGCGCACGCAGCCCGCGTCGCCCAGGTAGTAGATGTTGGGCGCGACCCACCCGCCGAGCGGCAGCTCCTGCATGTAGGCCGAAGCCTCGTGGTTTCCGCCGACGAATACCGTCGGCACCGGCGCCCGCTTCTCGCCAGAGTAGTACCGCCAAAAGCCGCCGAGCGCGCGGTATTTTGGCGGGCAGGCCATGGTCTCGACGTCGTCCAGGTTGCGAAAGGCCTGGAAGTCGCCGGCGATGATGAGCAGGTCGATCGGGGGGCGCGGGGGCGGGCGGGCGCCGTCGCTGGCGCCGCTGCCGCCGCTGCTGCCGGCGCCGGCGCCGGCGGCCGCGTCGCCGTCGCGGGGGGCGAGCCGCGTCGCGGCCAGGTGCTCGAGGGCCGCGTAGATGCGGTCGAGCTCGCCGTGGCAGCAGCCCTGCACGGCGATGCGCAGGGTGCGCCGGCGCTTGGCCTCGGGGGCGGCGGGGTCGGCCATGATAGTAGCAGGAGAGCCGGGGCGACGGGGCCGGCGGCGGCGGCGTGGCGGTGGCGGCCCAGGCGGCGGGGCAGCGTCGGCGGCGTCGTCGTTTGCGGCGCGCGGCGGCGGCGTTGGCAGCGGCGGCGACTCGAATGACGGGGCCCGGGCGGCGCAGCGCAGTAGAGGGGCGCGCTGCCGGGCGCTGAGGAGGTTGTACGGGCGTTGGGCCGCTGTTGCTGCTACTGCTGCTGCTGCTGCGTGTGAAGACGACGGAAGGAGGAAGAGGGGCATCCGTTTTTGCTTTTGGTTCGAGTTGCTGCCGCACAGAAAGAGAGACAAGAGCACCGTGGCCCTCGTTGGTTGGTAAGATGGAGGCGAAGAGTACCAGCGTGTCTGGCCAATGTGGGGGCGAAACGCGAGTCCTCGTTGCGTTGTACGGGCGGCACCGTCAACGCGGCCCAAATGCGTTTCCGCCGTCGGCGACCGTGGCGACGGCGGCGCGCGCTCGGGCGTCGCGCGATCACGCATCAAGACTGCTCATCTGCTCACATGGGCTCTTTGTTGACACACACTTACTTGGACACACAACAAACGATCATCGAGACCTTGCACAACTGCACGAGACGCGCCGCGCGCCGGACAGCAGGGCACCAAACCACTCGAATCGCAAAGACAAACCGACGAAAACCCAAAACTAACGCCAAAAGACATGCCCTCCCGTTGCCTCCGCGATGCCGGCCGCCGGTAAGGCGGTAGCGACCGTCGTCGTCGTCCACCCGCGCCACCCGGAGCTGTGCCTGGGCGCTCCCAGCCAGGCAAGCAGCGACGGCGAAACAAAAACCGTCGACGCGAACGCCGAAGACCGCATCATCGCCGCGACGCTCCGCGCCGCGCACCAGCGGCAGGAGGAGCTGCTGATCCTGCGACGGGGCCGGCTCGCAGCCGCTGCGCACGGCGCCGCTCTTGCGGCAGCGCCGTCGCCGTCGCGGGTCACGGCGTCCCCCTCGCTTGTTGCGCAGTCGCCGTCGCCGTCGCGAGTCGGCGCCATCGCCGCCGCCCGAGGAGGCACCCGCAGCCGCAGCCGCCTGCCGCCGTCGTCGCCGCCGTGTGTCGGCGGCCCCCTGACGGCCAGCTGCCTGTGCAACGTGTCGACGCTCTACGACTGAGCGGAAGCGCAGCCTCGATGGGCCTCTTTTCGGGAGGAGGAAGGAGCAGCGGCGGAGGAGGCGGCAACGCGCCGGCGCAAGCGGCGGCGGCGGGAGAGGCGCCGCTGCCGCCCGTCGTCGGCCCCCGGCAGAGCCGCCGGGCGTTTTCCCCCGCGGCCCCCTCCTACTCGCCTATGGACATCGAGGCGCCGCGCACGGGCGCCTCCACCGCCATGGTGACGGGCGCCTCGTCCCTGGGAGGAGGAGGCGGAGGCGGCGGCGGCGGCGGAGGCGGCTCCTCCTGCTCCTCGTCGGACAAGGAGGACCGAGGGCCGCCGCCCCTATCGCCGCCGCCGCCGCTCGCGCCGCCGCCGCCGCCGCCGCCGCCCTTGCCGCCGCCCGCCCGCCCGCCGCCGCGCATCTACGAGGTCTGGCAGGGCAACGAGCGCTTCTTCTGCCGCGGGCGCTGTATGGCCGGGCCCAACTGGCGCTCGGTCTTCGGCTCCGCCGCCCTGATCGTCCTGCCCACCGCCGCCCTGCTCGCGTGGGTCGCCCCCTACATGGGCGCGCGCGTCTCTTGGGCTTTGCTGGCGCTCTCGTGCGCGCTGCCCGCCGCCAGCGTCGCCCTCCTGCTGCGCACGGCCTGCGCCGACCCGGGCGTCCTCCCGCGCCAGGCGCCCGACGAGGACTGGCTCAGCGGCCGCAAGCCGCGCTCCAAGGACGTCGACGTGCGCGGCCACCGCGTCACCGTCCGGTACAACGACACGTGCCACTTTTTCCAGCCGCCGCGCGCGCACCACTGCAGCGTGAATGACAACTGCGTCCAGCGCTTCGACCACCACTGCCCGTGGGTGGGCACGACCGTGGGCCTGCGCAACTACCGCAGCTTTTTGCTGTTCGTGTACGTGACGACCGTCTACGTGGGGTGGGCGTTCGGGCTGTCGCTGGCGTCGCTGTTTGTGAAGAAGGGCGAGCTCGAGGCGGCGGCGGCGGCGGCGGCGGCGCGCGCGGCCGGCGCGGCGGCGGGCGCGGCGGCGGGCGCGGCGGGCGCGGGCGCGGCCGGCGGCGGCGTGTGGCTCCGCGCCCTGTCGCAGAGCCCGGCCGCCCTCGCGCTCATGGTCTACTGCTTCATCTTCTTCTGGTTCGTCGGCGGCCTCGCCGGCTTCCACACCTACCTCACCGCCACCAACCAGACCACTTACGAGAACTTCCGCTACAACCAGGGCCACCCGCGCTCGAGCAACCCCTACGACCAGGGGGCGCTCCGCAACTGCGCCTCCGTGTGGTGCGTGCCCGTGCCGCCCTCGCGCATCCGCTTCCGCGCCTTCGTGGACGACCCGGAGGCGCGGCCGGAGCGGGTGGAGCTGTCGGCGCCGTCGTGGCGGGAGCCGCTGCCGCGGGCGCAGGAGGGGGGCGGGGGCGGCAGGCGGGGCGGCGACAGGGCGCTTGGCGGAGGCGGCAGGGCGGGGGCGGCGGCGGCGGCGGCGGCGGCGGCGGGCGGCGGGGCGGGGGGCGCGGCGGCGTCGGCGGCGCCGGCGGCGGCGACGCACGCGGTCAGCGCGACGCAGCACATCTACGACCCCCCGCCCCGCTCGCACGGGTTCGTGGGCGGCAGCAGCAGCCAGGGCGCGGCGGGCGTGGGCGCGGGCGCGGGAGGGGAGCCCATGTCGCCGCTCGCGGGCTCGGCCCCGCCGCCGCCGCCGCCGCCGCCGCCGCTGGCAGCCAGCGCGCTGCCGGCCGCCGCGCTGCCGCTCGTCGCGGCGATCAAGCCTCACCACCGCGCGCCGAGCGCTGACGGCGACGGCGAGTGCAGCGTCGGCGGCGCGAGCGCCGGCGCCGCCTACCTGAGCGCGCAGGGGTCGGTACACGGGGGGGCCAGCGGCGGCGGCGGGGCGGGCGGCCGCGGGCCTGCCAACGGGGGCGCGGGCGGCTTGTCTTCGGCGGCGACGATGGCGCGGGAAGGCGACTGACTAGGCTAGGAAGAAGCGATCAGGCCACGACGCTACGCTTGCAAAACAGTCCAAGTAAGGATTTACAAAGAGTCGGGCTTGCCTCGTGAGGGAGGGGGGACGGACAGAGACAAAGGGCAGAGCGGAACAAGAGGAAACACAAAACACAGGACACCGGGCGAGCGCCCGCGCCTGCCCGCCCTTTCTTCCAATATAAATTCTCTTCAGCGCCGCGCCCCCTGCTGCCCCTGCTGCGGCCGTCGCCGCTGGAACGCCAGGCCCCTGAACTCCGTCGTGTCCGCCTCGACGAACCCGAGCTTGCGGTACATGCCCACCACCTTTGGCTCGGCGTACAGCGCGATCGACGACACGCCGCCAGCCACCAAGGAGCGCGTCAGGCGCTCAACGACGGCGCGCCCGAGGCCCGAGCGCTGCCACGCCGGCAGCACCGCCACGTCCCAGATGGTGGCCGACAGCGCCGCGTCGGAGGTGGCGCGCGCAAAGCCCAGCAGCTGGCCCAGCTTGGCCACGCGCGACTGGCGCGTGGCGCGCACCCACACCAGCGCGTGCGTGTGCTCGAGCGCCAGTTGCAGGCGGGCGGGGTCGCGCCGCGGGAAGCCGACGCGCTCGAAGAGGTCGTTCAGCTCGGCCACGCGCACGCCCTCGCGCCCCTCGACGAACTCGACGCCCATGGCGGCAAAGTCGGCGTCGGACTTTGTGACGGCGGGAGGGGGGGGGTCGCTGTCGTCATGCGCGGCGAAAAAGGCGGCGGTGGCCGGCGAGAGGCCGTCCTGGGCGGCGACGGCGGCGCGGGCGGCGACCGGCGAGGAGGACGAGGAGGAGGCGCGGCGGGGCGCGGCGGCGGCGTACGGTCCGCCGCCGCCGCCGCCGCCGCCGCCGCGGTAGCTGAGGCGCGTCTTGCCGACGAGGGCCGGGTTGAGGGCGGGGTCGGCGGGGGAGATGAGCCCGGCGGGGGAGGGCAGAAAGGAGTGCTGCGCGAGGTGATGGAAGCGGGAAGAGGAGGAGGAGGAGGAGGACGAGGAGCAGGAGGCCGCGGCCGAGCAGCGCAGGAGGGACGAAGAGGCCTCTGCGGCGGCGCCCGACATCGCCGACGCCGCCGCGGACGCCGCCGCCGCTGCCGGCGCCGACGGCGAAGCGGCGCTCGTCGCGACGGCGCTGCTGCGCGCGGCCATGGCCACGGTCGTGGCGATGGTCGAGGGGGCGACGGACGGCGACGACGGCGACGGGCGGTGCGCCGGCCGCTGCAGCGTCGGCTTGAGGGCCATCATGCTGGTGAGGCAGCAAGCGCGGGTTTTTGTTTTCGCTGCGCGTTGGCCTCTTTTTCTTCGCGCCCCTCCGCCCGCTTTCAATTTGGCACAGGGGGACCGACTGGCGGGAGGGGGCAGTGATATTGCCGGGGGATTGGGATTGAGGATGTGGATCGGGTGGCACGAGAGGGGGACGGGGCAAAGGAAGACAAGCGCGGGCGCTCGACGGTCGTGGCCGCGAACGACACCAGACCGTGTGTTTTCGCGGTGAGACCGGCGCCGGCAAGTCAAATTGTTGCGGGGGCCGCCAAGCACTCGCTTCCGACCCCCCCTTTCAAATCCCTTTAAACTACATCCACGTCCTTCAAACCGCGACCACCCAATCACGACCACACAATGACCGCGGCAACAGCAGCGCGCGAAGAAAAGGCGGCGACGGAGCGAGCGGCCGAGGCGCCGACAGCGAAACGGGCACCGCCCCCGCCCCCGCGCCGGCGCACGCCCGCCCTCTTCGTGCCTGGGTCGGCCGCTGCCGTGCGCCTCAGCGGCGGGTGCCGCTGCTTCTCGGGCGAGGTGGTCACGCCGCGAGGCGCCGCCGTCTTGGGCGACGTGTTTCGCTCGATCTGCCGCCCGGGCGGCGACGCCCCGTCACCTTCTTCCTCCTCGCTGTTGTCGGCGTCCTCCCGCTCGCCGGCGCCGCCGCCGCCGCCGCCTGCTTCGGCGGCCGGCATGTCCTTCACGCTGCCCCAGCTGCGCGCGGCCCTGATGCGCCGCCGCACCTGGGAGGGTGGCGGTGGCACGCCCTTTGCGCCGGCGGCCCCCACCGGCGGGCTCGGCGCCGCGTCTCTCGCCCAGAAGAGGCGCGCCGCTGCTGCGCCCGCCCGCTCCTCCTCCTCCTCCGCCGCCGCCGCCGAGCACAACGCCGCCGCGCTCGCCGCCTCCATCTTCGCGACGCTCGACCCCTCGGGAACGGGGCGCGTGACCGTCGGCCGCCTGCTGCGGGCCCTCTACCCAGGCGCGAGTCCCGCGCAGCGCCGCGCCGTCGAGCGGATGGCCGGCCTGGGCGACGGCGGCGGCGGAGCGGCGGCGGCGGCGGCGGCCGCCGCCGCCGCAGCGGCCGCTGCCGCCCGCGAGGAGGCCCTGCGCGAGGCCGAGATCGTCTTCAAGCTTTTCGACGCTGACGGCGGCGGCAGCCTCGACCGCGACGAGTTCGTCGTCGCCCTGGGCGTCGCAGGCATCTGCGCCGACGAGGACGAGGCGACGCGCATCTTCTCGGCCGTCGACGCCGACGGCGGCGGCAGCGTCTCGTTCGCCGAGTACCGCGACTGGTACGTCATGGGCCTGGCGGCGGAGGGGGCGGGGGGAGGGGAGGTGGAGGCTCCGGCGGAGAAGGAATCGCAGGACAAGGAGCCGCCGGTCGAGCAGAAGGATCGCCGGCGGGGGGCGGCGCCGGCGGCGGCGCCGGGTGGCGGGTCGGGCGGCCGCGGTCGCGGCCGCGGCGGCGGGGCGGGGCCGCGTGCCCGCTCGCTGTTTTGAGCATGCGAGCATGTGTTTGCGCACCAGTGCGGCGGGCGGCGCGCGCAGTCGGCGATCGCGCCGCGCGCGGACACCCCTGCTGCCTGCTTGCCTGCTGCCCCAAGCGACGAGAAGAGGGGTCGTCGAATGCCGAACGCCGCCGCCGCCGCCGCCCGGCGCCGCCCGGCGCCGCCCGGCGACACGGCGGCGCACACAGGGGCCCCAGCCCCTTGAGAGGGAAAACCCATCTCCTCTCTTTCTTCCTTTTCCCACAACTAAAAGAACTGCGACCCCGTACTAGTACCGCCTCCCCATCAACTCAATCGCCCCGTTGAACCCACGCGCGGCATTTAGCATCGCGCTTCCTCTCGACCAAGACGGAACAAGAGAGAGAGAGCACGAGGAGAAAAACGTCGTGAACTTCCTTTTTCTTCCGGCACCCCTTTTACCCGCGGGGCCCCCTTTCGCCCCTCCCGCCCGCCGCGCCAAGGGGCGGGGGCGGCGCGCGCGCAGGCATCAAGGGGTCTCCCAGTGTTTTACCCCTGGCGCGCGCCCCACCGCGTCCCTTTTTGCGAGCGGCTTTGCCGCAGGAGCTCGGCCCCCTCGGGCTCTTCCGCATCCTCCTCCCTCCCGCAGTTCCCACCCACCTCTCTTGCGAAAAAAAAAGGAAGCCTGCCCCTACTAAAAAAACAAACGGCAGAAAACAGGCGCGCGCTTCCACCGGAAACAGGCCCACTTGTACACCTTCACAACCCTCGCACCGCCGCCCCAACAAGACCCGCCAAAGATGGATCCATTGCCGCCGCTCCTCAGCGGCGGCGGCGGCGGCGGCGGCGGCGGCGGCGGCGGCGGGTCGGGTGGCGGTGGCGGGGCGGCGTCGGGCGGCACGGGCGGCCCGCCCCCCTCCCTCCACGGCCACCACCACCTGCTGCAACAGCAGCAGCAGCTGCGCACGCACAGCCCGGCGCTCTCGGCGCTGGGGCCCCTGACGTCCTCCGAGGTCGCGTACCTTTTCACCGAGTGCGCCGGCGAGGTCGTGGGCAACGCGGCGGGCGGCGGCGGCGGCGGCACGCCCGCAGCGGCGGCGGCGGCGGCGGCGGCGGCGGCGGCGGCGGCGGCGGCCATGGAGCCGACGTCGGCGTCGCCCGGGCCGTACGGCTATGCCCTGGCGGCAGCGGGGGCGCCGGGCGGCTCGATGATGTCGATGCTGCTCGGCGACGCGCAGCAGCAGCTGCAGCGGCTGCACCAGCAGGAGCACCAGCAGCAGCTGCGGCAGCTGCAGCAGCGGCAGCAGCAGCAGCGGCAGCACCACCTCCAGCAGCAGCAGCTGCAGGCCGCGGCCGCGGCCGCGCACGCGCGCGCGCTGGAGGCCGCCGCCGCGGCTGCCGCCGCCGCCGCCGCCGGGCACTACCCGCCGCACCCCCACCACCAGCATCAGCACCACCCCCACGACGCCGGCAGCCATTACGCGACGGCGGCGGCGGCGCACGCGCGCCAGGCGGCGGCGGCGGCGGCGGTGGCGGCCCACTTTGCCTCGTGGGGCGACGCCGGCGGCGGCGTCGCCGCCGGGCAGCAGCAGCAGCAGCAGCAGCAGCAGCAGCAGCAGCAGCAGATGCCGCCCCCAGCCCCCCCGCCGCACGGTGGCGGCGCCCCGTCGAGCATGCTGCCGCGCCTTGCGCTCGCCGACGCGCTGGCCACCGCCCGCAGCAAGCGGAGGGCCGGCGGCCCGCTCTTCCAGCCGCCGCCGCAGCAGCAGCAGCAGGGGCAGCAGCAGCAGGGGCAGCAGCAGGGGCAGCAGCAGCAGGGGCAGCAGCAAGGGCAGCAGCAGCAGCAGCAGCCGGGGGGAAAGAGGGCGCAGCGGCAGGCGCGCAACCCGGCGGGGCCCTCCCAGGCGTCGGCCGCCGTCCGGCGCCGCGCCGCGGCCGCCGCCGCCGCCGAGGCCGCGCGCCTCGCCGCCGCCAGCGCGGCGGCGGCGGCCGCATCGGCCCCGCCGCTGCCGACGCCGCCCGGCTCTGCCAGCCCGCGCCGCGACGTGCCCAACACGGGCCGGCCGATGGCGGACGTGCGCGCGCTGCTCGAGGCGAGCTCCGAGGCCACGGCGCGTCTGCGCGTCGCGTACGTGCAGCACCTGGCCGGGCAGGGCATGGTGGCGGCCGAGGATGGCGCGGCGGCGGCGGACGAGGCGGACGCGGCGGCGGCGGCGGCGGCCGCCGCCGCCGGGGGAGGGGCCGCGTCGCCCCGCGGCAGCCGCCGGGCTCGCGCCGGCGCCGACGCCGACGCCGACGGCAGCGACTTCAAACCCAGCGGCCAGCCCGTCCAGCACCGCCTCTTTGCGGTCGCCGGCCGCCTGTTTGACGCCGGCGCCCCCACGATCATCATGGACGGGGGGGCGGCGGCGGCGGGTTTGGCGCCCGCCGCCGCCCTGCTGCCGCCGCCCACGGCGCCGCCGCCGGCCGAGGCGGGGGGCGGGCTCCACGACGACTGCAACCACGACGACGGCGGCGGGCTGCCTCACCTGTCGCCGCACCAGGAGCAGCACGACATGCTGTTCCCGCGCTTCAAGCACCGGCGCCGCAAGCGCAGCACGCCCAACTGCAGCGCGGGCGGCGACGGCGGCGGCACGAGCGGCAGCAGCAGCGGCGGCGGCGATCCGTCGTCTTTGGCGGCGGCTGGGGGCGGCGCTGCGGGCGCCGGCACCTCGCGCCTGGCGCGCCCCTCTGCTGGCGGGCACTTGGACGCCAACGGCGCCGTGTTGTCGCTCCCGCTGCAGCTGCTGCAGCAGCAGCAGCAGCAGCCCCAGCGGCCTCGGCGCGGCCTCCCCGCCGCCGCCCCTGCTGCCGCTGGCTTTGCGCAGCTGCTGCAGCAGCAGCAGCAGCAGCTGGTGCGGCGGCAGCAGCTGCAGCAGCAGCTGCAGGAGGAGCAGCGCCAGGCGCAGCAGGAGCGGCGGCAGCAGCAGGCGCGGCAAGCTCTCGAGGAGCGGGGGGAGGAGGAGGAGCAAGGCTTGCTCGATCCCGAGGAGAGGCGGCGCCGGGCCGACCGCAACGCGCGGCTCGCGCGCGCAATGGAGGCCGTCGACGCCGACCTCCGCGCGCGCGCCGCCGTCGGCGCGCCGCTGGCCGGCGCGGTGGTCGGCGGCGCGTTCGGCGCCGACGACGGCGGGGGCGAGGCGGGGGGCAAGGGGCGGCTCGGGGACCCGACCGGCGGGGCGGCCCACCTGGCCCTGGGCCGGGCGGTCGCCGAGCACAACGGACGCCTGCGGCCGCAGCTGCTGCGCCGGCGCCCGGGCGGCGGCGACGGCAGGGCGGCGGCGGGCCCCGCGCAGCCGCCGCCGGCGCAGACGGCGCCGCTGGCGCCCGCGCTGCCGCTGCCGTTCGGCAAGCCAGCGCAGGGCGCGGCGGCCGCCGCCTCTGCGAGCGCGGCCGCCGCCATCGCTGCCGCCGCCAACGCCTACAAAGCCGGCGTCGCGCACCCCTACCATCCCGCGTACGCTCCCGGCGGCGCCCCCGCCCACCTCTGCTTTGCGGGCGCTGGCGGCGGCGCCGGCGGCGGCGCCGTGGGGACGGTCGTGCTGCCGGCCATGATCCAGCTCCACGCGCACGGGGGCGGCGCCATGGCGCCCGCTATGCCCGCGCCGGGCGCCACCGCCATCCACGCGGGCCCGCCCGCGCAGCCCGCCCCAGGCACGCCCCCGGCCCCCGCCCTGGCGCTGGCCTCGCCCGGCAATGGCAACGGCGGCGGCGGCGGGGCGGGCCACGTCGGCGGCGGCGGCGACGGCGAGCGCGTGCTCTCGTACGCGGCGCTCGCCGCCTGCTTCGACCTTCCCGTCAAGGAGGCCGCCGCCCGCCTCGGCGTCGGCGTCTCTGCCCTCACGCACGCCCTCGCGAGCTACAACGTGACCCGCTGGCCGCAGCGCAAGCGCGCGTCGCTGCGCGCTTTAGTCGCGGCGCTCGAGGGGCGCGCGGCCGCGGGTAGGGACTGCGTGGCCGGCGCGTCGGCGTCGCAGGAGTCGCGGCGGCTGCGCGCGATGCTGGCGCGCATGGACGCCGAGCCCAACCTGGAGCTGAGCGACCGCGACCGCAAGCTGCGGCAAAAGGTGTTCAAGGACGACCACCGGCAGCGCGCCTCGAGCGCGAGCGCGGCGGCGGCGGCGGGCGGAGGCGGGGGCGCGGGCGCGGGCGCGGGCGTCGCGGGCAGCGCGCCGCCCGACTCGGCGGCGCGCAAGCGCAAGGCGGCTGCTGTCGCCGCAGGCCTGGAGGACGACGCGTGATGCGCGCGTTTCCCCGACCGACCGACTCACTTTGTTTCGGCACTCTCTTCTTTCGATCCGCGGCACAAAACACAAACCAAAACCCCCCCAAACGGCCAGGCGGCGCGCAGATCGCCGCCGACCTCCCGTTCTTGCGACCTCGCGCGCGGCCGTCACTCATCTTCTTCCATCGTCCGACGCTGCCGATTGCACGATTTCATTCCTCTAGTACTTGTTTGAGTTGTTATCCGCGCGATTCACACTCCACACGAAACCGCACTCCACGCGTCTCGGGCCGTGGTCCACCCCCGTGAGACGCACAACGCCGCGCAACACATGAGCGCGTGTAGATGAGGCGGCTGCTGGCGTCGCCCGGGCGCGCCCTCGTCTCTGCGCGCGCGCGCCAGGTGCTCTTCAGGCGCGCGCAGCAGGAGCAGCAGCAGCAGCAGCAGCAGCAGCGACAGCGGCGGCCGATGGCAAGCGCGGCGGCCGGCGGCGGCGGCGGCGATGGGGGCTCGGCGCCCGCCGCTGAAACCGACCCGCCGAGCCCTCTCCCCCAACAAGCGGCACCCAAGTCTGCCGCGCGCGCCGCCGCCGAGCGCGCCTTCGAGTCCGTCGGCGCCGGCGTGTCCGCGCCGCACAAGCTGGGCCGCGCCGCGCGACGCAGACAGGCGGCCGGAGGCGACCCCAACCCGCCGCGACGCGGCGGCGTCGGCGACGGCGACGGCAACGGCGACGGCGACGGCAACGGCGGCCACGACAACGGCGGCGCGGTGCCCGCCCGCCGCCGCCGCTCGACCGACGGCGACGTCCAGGCGCGCATCCGCGCGCAGGCCGAGCGCCGGGCCGCGCGCCAGCCCGACGGGTGCCCGGCGTGCGCCGCCGCCTTCTACAACCCCGCGTCCCTGCGGGCGCACGTGATGCGCTGCTGCCCAGACCTGTTTTGCGGCTCGGCCGCCGCCGCCGCCGCCGCCGCCGCCGCGCTGGCGCTGCCCGCCGCCCCGCGCGCCCCGGCGCTCTGGCCGGCCGAGGGCCCGGCGCCCCCCGCCGCCGAGCTCGGGCGCGCCCTGGCTGCCGCCGCCGCCCTCGAGGCCGCCAAGCGCCGCGCCGCCCTCGAGATCACGTTTCTGGAGCCCGTCGAGCGCGCCGAGGCCTCGGGCGGCGGCGAGCGGCCCGTGTGGGCGGCCGAGGCCGACGACGTCGACGGGTCGGCGGCGGCGGCAGAGGCACCGGCGGCGACCGCGGGCGTCGGCGGCAGCGGCGAGGAAGATGAACGGTACGAAGGAGACGAGCCGACGGGGACCGAGGAGGCCGCGGGCCACGAGCACGCGAGCGCCTCTGGCGCTCGCGCGCGCCGGAGAGGGCGCCCTGCCGGCGCCGCCGGCGCCGCCGGCGCCGCCCCCTCGGCGGGCGAGCAGCAGCAGCGCCACGACCCCCGCCGCGCCGCCGTGTCCGAGGCGCGCCGCGCGCGCATCGCCGCCGCGCCTGCCGACATCGCCGCCCGGCTCGGCCTGCCGCCCGACCGTGCGGCGCGCCTGCTGCGCGGCGCCATGCGCGCCATCCCGCTGCCGGCCGACGCCGAGGGGCTCACGCCCGACGGGTTCCCCTTGGTGTTCGAGGACGCGCGCGCGCTGGCCGTCGCCAAGCCCGCGGGCGTGCGGACCGCGCCCGTGCACCGGTGGCGCGGCGGAAGCATGGTCAACCGGGCGCTGGCGCACCTGGGCCGCGCCGCCGAACTCGCCGCCGAAGCCGACGCCGCCGCCGCCGCCGCCGCCGCCGCCGCCGACGACGCCGCCGACGCCGGCGCCGGCGCGGTCAGAGGCGCGCCGTCCTCCTCCCTCGCCCCTCCTCTCCCGGGCCTCGCCCCCGCGCCGCCATCCTCGGCTCCGCCCTCCGCGCCGCCCCTCCCCCCGATCGTGCCGCACGTCGTGCACCGCCTCGACCTCAACACCAGCGGCGTGCTGCTGTTTGCAAAGACGCCGAGCGCCGCCCGCTGGTTCCACGCCCAGTTCCGGCGGCGCAGGGTCCGCAAGACCTACCTCGCGATCGTGGCGGGGGTGCCGTCGTGGGAGGGAGGGGAGATCGTGGTGGACGCGGCGATCGGGCGGCACCCGGCGCTCAAGGAGGCGCGGCTGGCGCTGCCGGCCGGGGCGGGTGGGGGCGGGAGCAACGGCAGCGGCGCCGGGGAGGAGGACGGCGCCGGGGAGGACGAGGACGAGGGCGACGACGACGACGAGGAGGCGCCCAAGCCCGCGCGCACCTCCTTCCGCGTCCTGTCGTCCAACGCGGACGCCGAGCTCGGATGCGCGCCGGGCGCGCGTCCCGGCCTCCTGTACGGCTGGACGCTCGCTTCTTCTTCTTCGTCGTCATCCTCGGCGCCCTTCTCGCCGCCGCCGCTGCCCGCGCGCGGCGCCGCCCTGGTCGAGTGTTTTCCGCTGACCGGCCGCACGCACCAGATTCGCGTGCACCTCGCGGCGGCGGGCCACTCGATCGTGGGCGACGACATCTACGGCAGCGTGGGGCCCTGGCTGTCGCGGCAGGCGCTGCACGCGCAGGTGCTCGAGATAGAGTACCCCCCGGAAGAAGGACCAGGAGGAAATGGAAAAGGACGAGGCGGCGGCGGCGGCGGCGGTGCGGGCGAGGCGCGGCCCTCGGCCGTCGGCCGCCCGCTGCGACTGGTCGCGCCGCCGCCGCCGGACTTTGCGCGCGCGATGGAGGCGCTCGGCCTGGAGCTCCCGGCCGCGATCGTCGAGGGATGAGGAGGTTGCGGGGCAATGGGGGCGCGGGCGTCGATTGCTTATCCGAGAGAGAGAGGTGAGCGCTGCGGCGCCGCGCCCTACTCTACCCGAAAAAACCGCGAGTCGAAAAAACCGCGAGTCGAAAAAACCCCGAGTCAAAAAAACCGCGAGTCGAAAAATACGGAGCGGAACGCCTTCCCCTCTGCATATCTTTTGTCTCTCTAGTTTTTACTCGGCGATCACCGGCATGTGCGCGCCCTGCACCGGAAGCTCCACCGCCTCGGTCTCGCCCTCGGGCGCCGCCCCCGCCCCTGCCCCCGCCGGCGCGCCGCAGAGGCCGCGCTTGCGCAGCCACGAAACAACCTCGCCCGCCGCCGCGATGGTGGCGGCGTCGGCGTCGGCGGCGGCGGCGGCGGCGGCGGCGGCGGCCTCGGCAGGCGCCGCCGCCCCGCCCGCGCCGCCGCTGCCGCCGCCGCGCCGCAGCGTGCGCACGCTCAGGTAGTGCGGGACGAGGGGCGCGAGCGCGGGCGCCCGCGGCGGCGGCGCGCCGCCCGGCGCAGGCGCCGCCGCCGCCGACACCGACGCCGCCGCGCCGGCCGATGCGGCGGATGCAGCGGCGGCCGGGCGCGTCCACTCTGCCTCGCCGCCGTACGCGCGCACCAGCTGCTGCAGGGCGTCCCAGCTGCGCGGCTTGTGGCGCGCGCCGCCGCTGTCTGCCAGCGCGTCGTTCGCCGCGCGCGTGTCGACCGCCTCGCGCCACGCCTCCTCGCTCGCGGGCACGCACTCGACCACGACGACGGCGACGGGGGCCTTGGCAGCGCCGGCGGCGTACATGGCGTCGGCGCCGGCGGCATTGGCATTGGCATCGGCATCAGCGGCCGGGCGGCGGCCGGGTCCCGCGCCGGTGGCGGCGGCGGCCAGCGCCGCCGCCCTCTCGAAAAGCTCGCGGCGCGCCAGGGGGCAGTCGACGATCACGGACAGGCCGCACGAGAGCTGCGAGGCGGCCACGCGGAACATGATGTCGTAGGCGAGGTCGTTGAGGACGCGCGGCGGCACAACGGCGCCGCTAGCGCCGCCGCCGCCGCCGTTGCCGCCGCCGCCGCTGGGCGCGCCGCCGCCGCCGGTCGGCGGGGGCATGAGGACGGCCTCCAGGCAGTCGCGCGCGTCGTCCTTTTGGGTGCGTGAGTGGTTGTGTGTTGCGTTGGTCTCGGGGGGGGGGGGGGGGGGGGGGGGGGGGGGGGGGGCGGGGGGGCGGGCGGGGGGGGGGGGGGGGGGGGGGGGGGGAGAGGAGGAGAGTGAGGCGCCGGACGGCGTCGCCGCGGCAACAAACCACGGCCGGCGAAGCGAGCGGGTCGTTGGTCGCACCTTGTCGACGACGCCCCACTTCAACACGGACGCAAGGCGCCGCGCGAGGGCGCTCTTGCCCGTGGCCGGGTGGCCCTTCAGGAGCAGGAGCACCTGCTGTCGCGGGTCGTGGTGGTGGTGGTGGTGCTGCGGGGGCGGCTGCTCCTCGTCGCGGACAAACGTGTCCTCGTCGTCCATTGTTTCCAGAGGTCTCGTGATTTCTTCTGGGTTTCGGGCTCGAGCTGCGTCTCGTGTTCTTCTTCTGACAGGCCGTCGTTGGCGACGAGAGATGATGGCGATTGTGGTGGAGGTGAGGTCGCTTCTGTGTTTTGCGTGTCGCTGTTGGGCCGGGCGATCGGTCACTGAAGCAGCGGTTGCTGATGTCCGGCGTCGGCGGGACGGGCTTCGTTAAAACCCGGACGTGCTGCATTAAAAATTTCTTGGTTCCGAGGGATCGACGACGCGATTACAATAAGAACACTAGTAGTGGCGGTCGGCGACGGGGTCTGCGGCCGCGGCCGCCTCGGCGCGCCGGCCAAACCCACCAAAGCACGGGCACAAGGCCGCGCCGAGGCCCTCGCCCTTGTTGGCGTCCTTGTTCTCGCGCCCGCGCGCGCGGTGGTGCGCGACCGGGTCGTAGGGCTCCGACTCGACGTACACGCCGCTCTTGGAGCTCACGAGATGCGCCTCCTGGTTTTGCGCGAGCTGCTGCTCCGTGGTGCCGGGCGCATGCACAGCGTGCGCGGGGCCGGCGGCGGCGGTGCTGGCGGCCTTGTCGGCGTGGGTCTCGCCCATGGCTGGCTTGCTGCTGCTTACGGGCTTTTGTCTGCTTGCTTGTTTTGTTTAGGGTCGGCAGAGGCGGACGAGGCGGAGGCGGGCGGGCGGGGGGGGCGGCGGCCGGACGCCC
>Ga0335398_10005919_pt1 | contig 15775 bp, 10 predicted proteins | sample BON03_FD_205742 | JGI IMG/M metagenome (GOLD analysis project Ga0335398, IMG submission 205742) | Freshwater microbial communities from Lake Bonney liftoff mats and glacier meltwater in Antarctica - BON-03 (spades assembly) (version 2) | ecosystem: Environmental > Aquatic > Freshwater > Ice >... | reverse complement strand
CGATGCTCGTGCTACATATATATATATAGATATATATATATATATATATATATATATATATATATATATATATATATGCACCCGAGCCCGCCCCCCCCATCCCCTCGTAGTGGGAGCTGCTGCTGGTGGTGATCTGCGCCTACTACGTCGACGCCAAGGTGCGCAACTTCATGCTCATGTACGTGGTGCTCTCTAGCGCCTCGATCCTCTTCGACCTGGTCGACCTCTGCTTCATGCCGCAAGACTGGGAAGACTACACCCCGGGCGAGACCTTCACGCACGGGCTCTTCATGATGGTGCTCGTGCTCAAGCTGCTCGTGCTGGGGACCATCTACCTCTACGAGAAAGAGACGGCCGCGACGGGCGGCGCGTGGAGGTCTTTCCCAGCGGACGACGTGGAAGGGCGCGAGGACGAGATTGCAGAGTGAGTGCAGAGAGGGGCGAGGGTGCGGAGTGAGGGACCTTAGAGCGAGGACGAGGACGAGAGTGCGGAGTGAGGTCGAGTGCAGAGTGAGGTCGAGATGGCAGAGTGAGGGGCAGTTTCAGAGTGAGGCCTGGCCTGCCTCCGAGGGCGTGCTGGAGGGCGCCGCAGGCGGAGTGGAAGCGGCCGCGGATGCCTCGGACCGAGAAGGCACCCCATGGTGGGTTGACGTGCCGCGCGCCACTTCGTGCCGCATCGCTCATCTCTGGGCGGTGGTAATGCGGCGATGGCGCGCCGTGGTGTGCTATGGCGCGCCGTGGTGTGCTGCAGAGGAGTGGTGATGGTGACGCGGCGGCCGTCCGAGTGCTGCAAGAAATTTGCCGCGCACGAACACACAACACACCAGCGTGTTTAAGTGTACAAGGACCAAGGACAAGGGGGCCTATGGCGAAAGGACTTGGGTCTTGGGTGGCGTGTGGCGTGCAACGCCAACGCCGCCAAACACAGACACAGACGCGTCACGCAACGGTGCGGTGTGGGTGTGGGAAGCCGACAGCGACAGCGCAAAAATAACGCAAACCGACCGCGAGTTTGTATTATATATTATATATTATAATTATATTATAATATTAATATTTTAACTTTTTGTATTTTATTATTTGTATTTTCATTACTCATTGAATCATTATAAATATTAAGAATCATTATTATTATTTACATTTACTAATATGGCCAATGGCACCAATGTCAATGTGCCACACATGATGACATGCATAAATGCCATGCTACATCACATGCTCCACGTGGCGCACAGCGACGACCCGCCACCGCCACCGCCTGCTTGCTATGCCTATGCCAGCAGGAACTCGCACCTACATTCATCGCATCTCCAACTCTCTTATCCCGCGATCCCGCACCAGCAGACACTCTAACAACTCTAGCAGTAGCAGCACGCAGCACGCGACGACAGTCTAGCTCGCAGAGGAGGCAGAGGTGTGCCAGACGGGGTGCAACAAGGCTCGAAGGCAGGGAATGCCAAAATATGCAATAATAGGAGCCGCTGACAGCTCGCCTCCCCCAGAGAAGCTCGCCGCCACGTTGCAGGCGCACCGCCAGTAGAGCTCACTCCTCCTGCGGCTCCTCGTCGGCCGCCTCGGCCTGGATCCTGAGCTCGTCGATCTCTTTGAGCACCGCGTTCTCCACCTCGAGCGCCACGTCGGGCTGCTCCTCCACCTCGGCCGCCTCGCGCAATATGAGCGGCGGCGCGGCGGGCGTGAAGGGCGCGGCCGTGGCCTCTGCGCCATAGCCGATGTACAAGTTTGCGTGCTTGCCGCCCACGACGGCTGAAAAGGCGCCGGGCCACCGGTTGGATTTGGCAACCACCACCGCCGCGTCGCGCGCCTGCGGGCAGTAGCGCGTAAGGCTCCACGCGGGGGTGGCGGTGCCCGAGTCGGGCAGCGGGTCGGCCACGGGCGCGTCGCCCGAGACTGGCGCCAGCGCGGCAACCTCCTCCTCGGCATCCTCGGCCTCCTCGTCCTCGGCCACGGGTGGGTTGGTCGCCCTCCCGCTCCGCAGTACGCCGCCCAGCCGATGGACCCAGTTATCCGCCTCCTCCATCTCGGCCGCCGACTTGGCCGCAAAGTCCTCCGACGCGACCAACGGCTTTGGCTCCCCCTCCGCCTCGTCGTCGACGGCCAGCTTGCCGGCGGGAACCAGCACCGTCGCCGCAGCGATGCGGGCGATCTGAGCCCGCAGGTAGTGGCGCTCGCTGCCCGGGAAGGCAGGGTAGCTCTTGACCGGCGCCTCGAGCTCGCCTGTCAGGTACTTCTTGATCTGCATCGCGGCGACCACCTGCGCCGGCAGCACGTCGGGCAACCGCACAAAGGCCGCCGACGGGTCGCGAGCGACGAAGTAGACGTGCGTGTTGAGGCCCGTGCCCGGCGCCTCGGCCGGCGTCGCGCCCGCCGCAGCAGCCTCAGCCGCCGTGCCGCCCTCGGAGCCGCCGGCGCGGGTGCCCTCGACCACGTAGTAGTCCGACTTGGTGCCGAGCACCTTGCCGAAGAAGCGCACCGACTGCAGCCCGCTCTGCGCCTTGAGCGCCGTCATGGCGCCAAAGAGGCGCGGCAGCTCCCCGCGCGGCAGACCCACGCCTGCCCACTCAAACCACGACGCCTCCTCGGGCAGGTTGGGCACGCCCGCGTCCGCCTCGCTCGTGTCCACCTGTGCGTGACAGGGGAGGGGGGGCGGGCTGAGCCCGCTGCATTGGTGCTGCGCCTGGCCGACGCCGTGCGCGCCCGCCGCCGTTCCCGCCGCGGCCCGCTGCGCACCGTGAAGAGCGTGTTGCTGGCCTTCTTCCAGGAGTCGTCGACGGTGACGGCCGGCGGCGCCGGATTCTGCGCGGCGCAGGGTGGGGGTGAGATCGCAGCGTGATCAGGGTGCTGCGCGGCAGTGGTCTGGGCACAGCGGCCGCACCCGCTCCCCCGGCTCGGTGGCGGCGAAGCGCTTCGCCTTGACACCGAGCGAGATGTTCTCGAGGTTCAGGAGCGCGTTGGCGTCCTTGTCGGTGAGCAGCGAGTGGATGAGCTCTGTCAGGTGGCTGTGGATGCTCACGCCGTCCTTGTTGCACGCCAGCAACATGGCCTGCGGCAGTGGAGCCACGCACGGGTGAGTCAGCCGGTTCCCTGCGGGGTCCTCTGCCGTCGGGTTGGCTTGGGTCGGCCAGCCAGCGCAGACCTTGTCCATCGCGCGCTGGCAATGTAACTGACAAACAGTTCCTCAGAAACTAGAATAACCTACGTACTCGACCTGCCCGCCTACAGTAGCTCTACCCTTGTATGGTCCACTGCAGCCCTGGCGCGTACGTGTACAGCAGGGGCTTGTGGCGCGCTGTTTGGCCTACTCACCTTTCCGCGCTTTCCCCCTCTCCAGCCGCTCCAGCCTCCATCCCTATTTAGCAACCTACTGCATGGCCGCCGACACACCGGATTTCGACCCGCCGACTCTTTTGTCTGGTCTCTGCGCCGCCTTGGAATTGGAGCCTATGACGCATGGCAGCGCAATGGCCGACCTCTTCTTCCGCGCCGACAAGGTGCTGTCGGACGCTGACCAGGCGCGGACCAGCGAGCTGCGTCGAAACTACCGGCAGTGGCGGCAGGGTGATGAGGGCGTGGAGCCACACGCAGACCCAGTGGCGCTCAAGCACATAGCCACGATTGAGGAGACGCGCTCCAGAGCGAAGCTGCGGCGGGTCAAGACGTATGCTGGCAACAACCTGGGCGCGATGGGCGGCGCGTCCAAGGCGTCCTTCTCGGCCGCCGCCAGCCCGCTGCGTCAGGGCAGCAGCAGCAGCGACAGGGCGCAGGTGCGGCGACATGCAGCCCTGGCGGTCGTGCCCCGCGGGGCCTGGAGCGCGCGCCAGGCCGCCTCGCGTGCCTGCGCACCTGCCGCGCCGGCGCTGGGGTTCGGTTACCCGCGTGCCCCTGCGCAGAGCTGCTCCTCACCGCAGCGCGCGCGCCCTCCGTACCCGCAGGTGTCCGAGCCCGGGCCGAGCATAACGCCGTTTGTCAAGCGCGAGCCGTCCGCGCCGATGCTCGCAGTGGGCGGCTGCCCCTTCCCGCAGGGCCAGCTGCCGCCGCCGGTGGGGCTGGCGACGGGCAGGGACCCGGCGATGATGGCGGCGGTCCCGGGCGGCTGCCCCTTTCGGCAGGCGCCGACGGTGACGCCGCCCCCGACGGACGCCAACCTGTTGAGCGTCCAGTCCGGCTTGGTCGCTCCCACGGCGGGCCTCGGCGGCGGCGCGGCGCCCGCTGCGGCGGGCGTGCCGGAGCTGACGGCTGAGCAGCTCGCTGCGTTTCAGCAAGCCTACATCAAAGCGCTGCAGGAGCAGAAGGATATCATGGCGAAGAGTATGCGCCAGGGGGCGGGGCGGGGCGGGGCTCAGGGGGGCGCTCCCGCGGCGGCGGGCGGCCGGCCAACACCGCACCAGCAGCCGCGGCCGCAGCAGTCGCTGGGGCAGCAGGGGGCGCCGCGACAATGGATGGGGCATTCGCAGCCGCAATCGCACGCTCACGGGGCTGCGGGCAACGGGGTGGCCTGGCGGCCCGCCAGCTGTAACGGCGCCGGCTCGTCGGAGCCGTCACCGCCCGCGTTGATGACGGACTGCGAGGACGACGACGAGGCGATGGAGGGGTCGGTGCTCGCCACCTCGTGCGCGCACGGTCCGCTGGTGACGCACCCTCACCTCTCGTCTTCGAGCGGGATGCTCATGTCGGTCTTCCCCTCGTCGCACGAGTCGTGGCTCTACGTGCTCATGGCGGGCGAGTTCGGCGCGCCTTTCAACATCGGGCTGAGCGCCAAGGGGGTCGTCTACGGTCGGCTCACCTTCCGCGCGAAGATGCAGCAGTGGGTGCTGCTGCACGTCGAGCCTGCCGAGTGGGAGGCTGTGGCGCTCGAGACGCTCATCCCGGCGTCGGTGCACACGTGGGGCGAGCCCATCCCGCCCAAGGGCGACTCGCGCTGGATCTGCTTTCCCTACCTGGACAAGGAGCCCGCGTCGGTGCTCAACCTGCCGCGCCTGCTCTCGGCCAACGCCTACTGCCTCGACGTCAAGCCCAACGTTGGGCCCATCGTGATGCAGACGAGGCTGCCGCTGCCCGAGGCGACTTTCCAGCGTGACGTCAAGGCCATCGGCGCGCGGCCCGCCAAGAAGGAGGCGCCAAAGTCAGCGCGCAAGCGGCCCATCAAGGCACAGCTGCCCGTGTGCGTGCCCGCCGCTACCAGACCCGGCATGAGCGTGGCCGGCACAGCCGCCATGGGCATGGCCGGCATGGCCGGCATGGCCCCCGCCGCCGACGTTGGCCTCGCGCCCGGCCAGGCCGCCGCCGGGCTCGGCACCCCTGCCAAACGCGCGCGCGGCCCCGCCGTGGCCGTCGCCACGCCGTTCGATCCGCGCAGGCAAGGCGAACACTCCGGCGGCGCGTTGCACGCCTTCCCTCCCGCCCCTGCCGCCAACGGCTACCCAGCCGCCCACAGCACTGACCTGGCCATGCGCCAGCTGCTGCAGGGCCTCGGCTACATGCAGCGCCAGCAGCAGGGGCCAGGCGTGCCGCTGCCGCCCAGCGGCAGCCGGCCCATCCCGCCCTCGCGCTCGATGCTTGAGCTGCTGCATTACTTAGAGGGGGCCGCCAAGTCAATTGGAGCCGCGCAGCAGCAGCAGAGCCCGCACGGTCAGCTGGGCGGCAGCGCGAGCTCAGAGTCTCTCACGCACTCGATGCCGGGCCTGCCCGACTCGGCCTCCGTGATTTCGCTACTCGGGCTGCTCCGCTCCGACTCGATGCAGCAAAGCCTGGCCGCGCTCGAGTCGCAGCGCCCCGAGGGCGCGCCCGCCGGCTCCTCCGAGCTCAGCCTCGCGCGGCTCGTGCGCGCCGCCTCGCAAACCGACATGGCCAGCCACACCAACGGCGGCTCGTCGCACGGCGGCATGCCGCCGCCCCAGTTCACCCCCTGGTCCAACGGGCGAGGCCTGCGCGCGCCCGGCTCCTCGTTGCCCGGCGCGCCTTCCATGGAGGACTTTGCCGAGCTGCAGGCGCTGTCAGGCTCGCTCAAGGAGTCGCCATCCGTCACCTCGCTCATCGACCTCGTGCGCTCGAGGTGGGCGCGCCGCCTCCTGCGGCCCCTCACACCGCCCCTCTGCTCGCAACACGCGCTGGCCTGCTGCTCCCGCAAACCGTCCACGCGCGTCCGACAGGCCCAAGCAAGCGCTGCCTCCTGCTCCCGCACAACGGGTTAACCACAAGGCATACACAACCCCAGGCCCTAAACCACCCCCGCGGACCGCCCCGCGTGTGCTACCGCTGCGCACACTAACAGAGGATGCGCGGCAGCGCCTCGGAGCCCACCAGCACACGAGCCGGATGGATTCGCCACTCAGGCACTGCCCCACGCGCGCACGGCCGGCAAGCAACACGCCTTGCCTCCCTGCCGCTGAGCATCCCGCGGCTCCTCCCTCGCCCCCCCGCAGCTCGGCAAGCTCGTTGATGGAGCTGATGAACTATTCGTACAGTGCGTCCAACCTCGCCGGCATGGAGTGAGTCGTCGCGCCGTCGTTTTGACCTTCACGGCCACGCCATTGGTTGATGACCGCACACCGTGGGTACGCCGTCGTCGAAGGGTAGTTAATTGTCTTGTTTGATTTTATTGTGTGCCTTCCATGTGGCATGTGGTGTTTATGCGAGTGGCCGTGGTTCATTAGAGTCGGGGGTTCCCCGTCCCCGTGTATGTGCTGGCCCGGCTGCCGCCGTGGGCTGTGCTCGCAGCAGCGTTTCCTAACTGCAACTCGTCCTATTTCCCCTGCACGAGGAGGGGGTGTTCGTGCTTTCTTTCTTGTTGTTCTTGAACCTCTTGTCTTTGTGGTTTGTGGCGGGGTTGCCCGCGCGCAGCACGCCGGCGCCTGGAGCCCCCGCGTGTCCGTGTCCCCCGCCCCTCGCTCTCTATCTCTTGTGTTATTTTATGCTTGTGCTATGCCTTGACCTCGCGCCCCCGCCCACGCCGCCGCGACCGTGACCCGCTCGGCGGAGGGCCAACCCCAAATACCATAAAAAAAAATTCCAGCAGCCAGCAGCCAGCAGTCAGCAGATCGTTGTCTCAATTTCGTTGTATATAATATGTATATGTATATGTGCTGCTGTAGTTGCTATGGCTAATACTATATATAGCTATAGATTTTACTGCGAGACTGACTGAGAGACTGCTATGTAGTACCAGTAGTACGTACTAGTACGTAATCATCGCCCACCCGTATAGTGTATAGTACCGTATAGTTTTGTTATTAATTATTAATTAAGAACAAAAATATTATATAATAATATATAAAAAAATTAAATAAAACGTATATTATATACACGTATTATACACAGTTTATATGATATGTAGTGTATTTGTATAGATCATATTTTCAGTAGATTTCCTAGTATCTCTAAAGAGGCATCAGCAGCAGCAGCAGCAGCAGATCCACCCTGCACCCTGCATCCTGCTCCTGCTAGCGGCTGTATCCCGTATCCCACAAAAAGTATATCGTATTATATGTGTCCGTTCCTAGCTGTATGTATCCGCCGTCCCCATCCGTTGTATCGTATCTAGCGGTATCCAGCTGTATGCTGTATCTGCTGTAGCTGTAGCAGCAAAAGGCTAGCAGTACTAGCAGCTATAGCTATAGCGCTACTAAGTGCTACTAGCTACTAGCTACTAGCGCCGCTAGCTAGTACCTAGGGCTAGGGCTAAGACTAGCGCCCCCTCACGCTACATCTAATAAACAATTGCAACTGCGCAATGCTGGTGCTACACCTAGACTAGAAACAGAAATGAGAATTCAATGCGCCCAGATACCCCCTCACCCCACACCTCGCCGTGCTGTGCGATGTGAGAAGAGAGAAAGACACCAGTCCGCGATCTACACCGTCGGCCCAGTCAGCCCGTCGCGCGCTCTCCCCAACCTCACGACTCGGCTCTGCCGCCCCCCGCCGCCGCATCCGCGTCGTCCGCGCCGGCAGCCGCGTTCCGCCGCCCCCACGCGTGCTGGGCGACGAGGGCGAGCGTCCCGATCAGGAGCAGGCTTACGCCGACGCAGTCGATGGCGTAGCCCAAAGAGAGGTGGTTGAGGCGGTAGGGCAGCGGGCAGGCGCTCTGGTGGAGCAGGCAGGGCTGCTGCAGGCAGAGCGGCTCGAGCACGGCGGTGGCGACGATGCTGAGCAGCTTGAGCGCGAAGGACCACCAGAGCCACCGCGCCGCGCGCGCCTCGCCGCCGCCGCCACAGAAGTGTGCCCTGCAGCGGCACCAGGCGGACGCGCCCGCGGCCTGCTCGGCGGCGCGAGCGAGCAGCTCCGTCTCGAGCTCGCGCAGCACCTTTATCGTGGCGTAGGCCCCCGCGAGCGCGATGACGGCGAGGTGGACGCGGTCGCTCACGCCCGTGAGCAGGACGTAGAGGAGGATCAGCGCCATCGCGTCGAGCCAGACCAGGCTGCGCTTCTCGCGCAGCCCAACCCTGCCGCCAACCTCGCCGCGCGCGCGTTTGAAGCTCTTTCCCAGGCGCAGGACGGCGGTGCGGCTGCGCAGCTCCGCCACAGAGAGGCTGCGCACCAGCGCCACCAGCGGCTCCGGCGCCTCGGCGAGGCCCGACCGCCTGCTCGCGCCGCGAAGGCTCTGCGCGCTGGTCCATCGGTGGCTCGGCACGCTGGTGGGGTCAAGCAGGGTGCGGCGCGGCGCGCGGTTTCGCTCGAAGAGCTCGCGCAGCGCGAGCGCGAGTCGGTAGACGCCGACGTAGGTGCCCACTTTGGCCACGTCGGAGAAGGCCATCACCAGCCGGTAGCTGAGGTGGTAGTGCGAGACGTAGAGGCGGACGCTGGCGCGCAGACCGAGCGCGACGCTGAGCAAGCAGAGCTGGAGCAGCACCGCAGCGAGCACCCGCTCGAGCCCCGCGCCAGCCAGCCGGCGCGCGCCCACCACGCACGCGGCTGCGGCGGCGGCGGTGGCGGCGGCCGCCGCCTCGGGCAGCGCGGTCTGTATCGAGTGGTCGTAGCACCACTCCTCGGTGAGGACGAGCGCGGTGCAGATGAAGCCGAGGGTCAAGAGGCCGAAGAGGAGCACGGTGCCGGCGAGAAAGACGAAGAGCGAGGCCGCGGCAGCGAGAGAGAGCCTGCTCGTCGCCAGCGCGCAGCGGACGAGCCGCGTCGAGAGGAACCAGTCGAGTCCGTCCACCACAGAGCGCGTCAGCACCGGCGCATCGCCCGCCTGCGACGAGCCACCGCTCGCCTCGTCCATGCTGCGTCGGTCGCAGCCAGCCGGAGGAGCGTCGGCTGCCTGCGGCCCGTCGCCTCCAGACTCCCCGTCCGCCTCGCCCAACGAGAGCTCTTGGCAGATCTCGGCCTGCAGCCTTGACCGCAGCTCGCCCTGCTGGAGCTGGAGACGCAGCACGGCCTCCTGCTCGCGCAGCGCCGCCGCCGTCAGCTGTGGCTCTTGGCGCCGCTGGAGCGACGCAGAGAGCCCAGGCAGCGCGAGGTAGGTGAGCAGCAGGCTAGCGATCGCGGCGGCGAAGAAGAGCACGCGCAGGCGCTGCGGCGTGAGGAAGAGGCTGGCGTGCAGCACGTACCAGATGTCCTGCCCCGCGCGCGTGACGGAAGGCACGATGGTGTTTGCGCAGAGGAAGGCCTGCGCGTCGGGGCAGTGGGGCGCGACGGGCACCGCGCCCAAGAAGTCGTTGAAGTAGCCCGCGCCGTCGCCGTAGCCGAGCGCGCACGAGGCGATGGACTGGAGCAGGTAGCGCGCGGCGCGCATCGCGACCGCCGCCTTGATGTAGGTGGGGTGTGTCGCGTTGAGCGAGGGGCGGCCGGGCACGGCCTGCGTCTCGACCAGCACGTCGTCGGCGTCGAAGCGCACGCTGCCCAGCCGCATCGTGAGCTGCGGCACGGCGTGGAACTCGCAGACGCTCTGCGCGTCGAAGAGCTCTCGCCCCTGCATGTCGAGGCTGCTCAGCTCGAACCACGACTCGGGCGCGAGGGTCATCTCCCAGCTTCCCGTCAGCGGCGCACCAGTCGCGTTGGCCTCGACTAGCCCGGCCAGCGGCTGCAGCGGCTCGGCCAGCTCCATGAGCCACTCGCCCCTGCAGCTCAGGTCGATCCCGAGCGCGCGGCCGCTCACCTCGAAGGGGAAGCAGTACTGCGCGTCGACGGAGCGCATCGAGAAGGAGTCGCACTCGACCGACGTGATGGCGAGCCGCGTGATGCCCGCCTCGCCGGGGGGCAGCCGCCACCAGAACTCCTTCACCAGGTAGCCGCCGCCCCAGACCTGCCACTCGGCCATCTGCGCCAGTGCATCGGGCAGCCCTTTTGCAAACCAGGGGCGGTACTCGTCGAACGACCAGTGGACCGTCCACCACCAGCCGGGGCTCGCCAGGTACTCGCGCAGCTTTGCGGCCACCCAGGCGCCCAGCACCGGGTGGTCGATGCATGCGAGGTTAAGCACGTCGCTCAGCAGCCCGTGTAGCGGCGTCTGCGGCGGTGGTGGCGGCGGCGAGGGCGGCGTCGGCGGCACCGGCGGAAGCGGGGGGACGGGCGGTGGCGGCGTCGGCGCGGCCGTCTCGGTGCAACAATGATAATCAACACAACCCATGTCACCGCAGCCGCTGAAACCCTTGCGGCAGCAGACGCCCGTGCCGCAAAAGAAGTTTGAGCAGTAGCCGGCCACCTCGCCGCTAGCGGTCGAGTAGAAGGACAGGCGGCACGGCTCCAGGCAGTCCGCCCCTTCGTGGTGCAGGTTGGGTGCCAGCGGCGGCGACGGCGGCTGCGGCGGCGGATGGGGAGGCGGCGGCGAGTAGGGCGGCGGCGGCTCCAGCGGGAGTGGCGGCGGCGGGCTTGGCGGCGGCGGCTCCAGCGGCAGTGGCGGCGGCTGGCTTGGCGGCGGCGGTACAAAGGGTGGGGGCGGTGGGGGCGGCGGGGGAGGAGGCGGCGGGGGAGGAGGCGGCGCATCCGGCGGCGGTGGTGAAGGCCACGGCGGCCACGGAACTGGCGGTGTGAGTGGCGGCGCCGGCGGCAACGGCGGCGCCGGCGGCGGCGGCGGCCAAGGAACGGGCGGTGGCTGCGGCAGCGCTTGCGGTAGCGGCGGCGCCGGCGACCGCGGCGGCCAAGGAACGGGCGGTGGGTGCAAAAGCGCTGGCGGCAACGGTGCTGGCGGCCATGGAGAGGGCGGACGGGTTGGCGGTCTAGGCTGTGCTAGTGCTGCCGCTGGCACGAGCAGGTGCTTCATCAACACAGTTTATATCAACCGCAAAGCGGGATCATCATGCCGTTACGTTCACGGCGATTCATTCACGTGAGAAAAACCAATGGAAAAACTAGAAATCTTCATCCTATAAGGATGCTACACGTCACCACAGCGCCTCGGGTTAACCCCAGGGAGACACACATCAGGACGCGTTATTATAGCTCATACGCCGTGTGCAAGGGGACGTAGGAGATCCACGTGTTCCTGTTCCCGTTGATCGTTTTTTTCAGCACGAGCGAGATCGACATAGACATAGACATAGATAGAGTGGCTATAGATAGTCCGTAGTCGTGTCGTATGTCGTGTATGATACGTGTATGTGTAGATGATGATGATGATGATGATGATGATGATGATGATGATTGTATGTGTATGTATATCGCACTTTTTTTCTAACCCAGCCGAGGTCGCGGCCACAGCAGCTACCACTGGAAAGAGGGGCCGAATGGCGAATGGATGGTTTCTAGGGTTCCCGACACCTCACTCACGAGGTCGCCGGATGGCTCAGAGTGACGGCCTCGTCCGCCTGACCATTTTGTCTGCTGACGGGCACCCAAAAGGAGCACGCGTGGTCACGAGTTATCGCGTTCCCAACAGCTCCCAACAGCCGTCTCCCCCCCAAAAAGCGTCGCCTCCTTTTTGCGTCTTTTTTTCAGGGAATCTGAATCTGAATCTAGTCGAAAACAGTCTGAAAACAGAAAATAGAAAAACACAAAACACGAAAACTCACACCGGTTTTAGCGGAGAGTTTTTCGATTTTTCGAAATAGAGCTGCGATTTTGGGTTTAGCCTAGTTTCTAACTTAGTTTCCAAAAAAAAGTGCCATGTATACTACTACTACTACTACATTCCACATTATGTATTATGTATTATGTATCTATATACCTATAATACCTATACTCTATAGCTATAGCTATATTATACCGCTATAAAGCCGCTATACCTACTAGGAGACAACCTGCTATATGCTATATCTGTACTATATATATATATCGTATATCTATATCGCACGGCACAGCACGACACGCGTGCACGCGCACGGCCAGCAGCCAGCAGCACGCAGCACACTGGCACGACCGAGACCGAGACGGGTCAAGCCGTCGGGACACAAACACAAAGAGCAAAGAGACAGAGACCCAGACTCCAGACTCCAGACTGTACACAGAGCAGAGCAAGCAGGCCAGAAAGGGACCCCACACTAAGCAACCACACGCTATCCTAAAACCTAAACACTAAACACGACTCTAAGCTCTGCTAAGCTCACCTACTCTTAACTCGCCCTGGACCCCTACTGCACGGCACGCCTACCTCCGGGCTCGTGCGCCTACCAGCAGGCAGCCGTCGCCGCCCAGCGGCTAGAATCAGCCTAGTCGACCTGCCTATTCTATGCGCGCTACCCTTTGCCTTGTTTGCTCAATCGCCCGCCGAGCCCGCGAGCAGCGACAGGAGGAACATAAAGAGGTTCACCACGTCGAGGTAGAGCTCGATGGCCGCGATGATGAAGTCGTCGACGCCCGTGTACTTCATGATCATATGCGTGTCGTAAATGATGAAGCCGACGAAGAGCAGCGCGAAGAGCAGCGAGAGAATCATCTGCCAGCGGAAGCCGTTGGGCATGAGCCAAAAGGTGAAGAAGGACCAGAAGAAGAGCACGACGAGGCCGGCGAAGAGGGCGGGGCCGAGCCAGGTCCAGTCGGCGCGCGACTGGAGCGTGAAGGCGGTGAGCGCGAGGAAGATGCCCAGCGTCAGCGCCGCCGCCATGACCACCTGGACAAAAAGCAGCACAATCAGGAAGCAGCGTGAGGAGCGCGCGGAAGGTGGAGCGGAAGACGCCCCAGCCGCCATGGCGCCATGCGCGAGGGCAGGGAGGCCTGCCCTGAGTGACGTACAGGTACGTATCCTCGGCGGAGAATACCCCAAGGGGGCCAACGCCCGACTCCCCTCTGCGTACCTGGTCCCCATAGCAGGCCCCGAAGTAGAACGTGCAGAGGACGCCGAGCACGCAGCCCTCGATGACAGTAAAGAGAAAAAGGAGGATGTAATTCCATGGGTAGGAGTTCTTGACGCACTGCAGCACGCAGAGCACGGCGATCAGCGGGATGAAGGCGACCAGCATCACCCACGGGTTGGCGTACAGGCCGTAGAAGAAGTCTGTCGGCGCCGACGGGTCGAAGCCGTCAAACGCCGCAGAGATGAAGGCGATGACGATGCCCATGGTGATGAGCACTTGGGTGGAGAGGATCGCGTATACCTGTATTTCAACACAAGAGGTGTGAGAACACTCGCCCAGCACCGTTCTCCATGTGAACGGGTCCTCAGGGTTAGTGAACGGGTCCTCACCTTGCGCAGGAACGCCATCCGAATCTGCCGGTCGATGAGCGCCATGTCCATGCCGCCTCCGGCGCGGCCGGTGCGCGCAGCCCGCCACGCCGAGTGCGGGCGGTTCACCTTGCGGAACCAGCTCTTGCTCTCGCCGACGGTATTGAAGCCGGCCTCGAGCGAGACGGCGGTCACCTCGGGCGTAGTGTGGCGGCGGTCGCGGACGCAGATCGCCCACAGCACAAATGCCATGACGACGAGGTACAAAGGACCGAGGATGTAGAGCAGCAGCATCCAGTTGGTCGTGCCCGTGCACACGGGCACGTAGGTCTGGCCCGACTGCTGAAGGGCGCGCTGGTTCGGGCCCATCGCGCGAGGGGTTGGGGCTGCTGCGACAAGCGGTGCGGCCGCTGCCAGCAGTGTGTACGATAGCCAAAGCATGGCCGGACCGACACAAAGAAAGCGCTTTCGGCTGTTACGATACGACACCCTGGGGGGTCTCTCGTTGCGATGGATGTTCGGGCCGAAGACCCCGGGCTGTACGTGAAGAGCGCCAAGAAAGGCGTTGGCGCCAGCGGCTATTACCTAGGACGCTTTTAGAGAGCAAGCCTAGAAGTACAGGTCAGAAATTTTACAAGAAAACTCCAGCATGGTGACTTTCGCGTCGGCCGCGTGGCGCCCGTCGCTGCGACGCGAGCGAAGTGGCTGGGGAACGTCCGCCTCACGCACCCCTGTCCTCTGCGCTCTGACAGACTGGGGAGGGGCAAGCAGGCGGTGGCCAGCTGGCCAAGCGGCCGGGTGGCTCTGGCGGCGCTGCTGGCGGCACCATGGCCAGGAAGGCTGCGGCTGCGCGGCGCCCGGCGGCGCGCTCGGGCGGCGGTGGCGGCCAGGGCATCCTGAAATTCTACACCGACGAGGCTCCGGGCCTGAAAATGTGAGGGCCCTCGCAGGCCCTGCCGTCCTGCGCTGAGCGCGGTTCTGCCTGCGCTGTGCGCCCGGCGGGCTCTTTCGCGTGCAAACTGCTCACTGCCAGCTCCCCCTCTTCCCTTTCCCTGCGCGCAGTGGCCCAACCACCGTACTGGTGCTCAGCCTGCTCTTCATCGCGTTCGTCGTGCTGCTGCACATCTGGGGCAAGTTCCGCAAGGGCTAAGCGCCTAGCGGAAATCTCGTGGCTTGTGCAGAAAAGGGGAGGGGGGGGGCTGGTGCAACGTTGGTGGCTGCCGCAGGACGATAGCCCAACGCTGCGGCGGCGCTGCTGTCCGGCGTGGAGTTGCGGCAGTCTCGCAGCTGGTGCGACTCGAAACCGTGTCAGCGTGAGGAAGACGTGGCGAGGCTGAAGCGACGAAGGAAGTGGCGAGCCGCAGTTGGCGTCGCCACACGCCGTGCAACGTGCCGGGCGCCGCCGTGTGCTGACTGACGGGGAGGTGCGTCTTTGCCGCACACGGAGGTCGGCTGTACGAGGCGCTGCTGCTGCTACAGCGGACAGCGGGGAGACGGCCAGGCAGCTGGGGCGCCGGGGCGCGGGGAGAGTCCAAAATCAGTTACGCTGCTGCGGCTGCTCTGGCGCAAACCGGGCGGATAGACGCACGTGTATGCGGCGCTCTTCGCCTTTTTCCTTACCACCAGCCTGTTGTCGTTGCGGCGGTAGTTGGCAGCCGCAGCGGCAGTTGGTGTATTGATTGCTTCTCTTCTTCTTATCACCCTATATCATACTATATCTGGCATCTGCATCTGCATCTGGGACACGTCACACTGGGAAGCTGCCCCTGCCCTTTTTGCCGCCTTTGGGCCTTTTAGACATTATTTATAATAAAAATATTATAATTATTTTTATTTAAATGTAAGCATTTAAAAAAAAATGAGTTTGAGTTTGTGTTTGTGTTTGTGTTTCTGAGAAGTTGGAGTTATATATATATATATATATATATATATATATATATATATATATATATATATATATATATTATAATATGATTCAATATTATAATAAATTATATTATTATTACTATTTTATCTATTATAATATATATATACATATATTATAATATCATATATGTGAGTGTGTGATTGAGTGTGTTGAGTGTTAACCCGTATTTCGTATTTAACTGTATATGTACTATGGGGCCAGGGCCAGGGCTGGTGGCACATGTCTTGTGGCGGTATTGCATGCGGCTAGCGTCATCGGGTGTTGGGGGCGTGCGGCGGGTGCAGCTAGCGTTATTG
>Ga0335398_10005918_pt1 | contig 15776 bp, 16 predicted proteins | sample BON03_FD_205742 | JGI IMG/M metagenome (GOLD analysis project Ga0335398, IMG submission 205742) | Freshwater microbial communities from Lake Bonney liftoff mats and glacier meltwater in Antarctica - BON-03 (spades assembly) (version 2) | ecosystem: Environmental > Aquatic > Freshwater > Ice >... | reverse complement strand
TGACGGCTTGTGGACAACCAACTACATGAATAACTATATTTAAATTCTACATGGGGGATTTTTATTCTTAGCTCGATTCCTTCGTAGAAGTAATTAGGTAGCGCCAGTCGAAGACAGCACTTCATTTTCCCCCCTCCCATGCGCCCCACCCGCTTTTTTCTTTTGAAGCCTTTTTCCCCGAAAGATTTTTTACTACGTCAAGGCAGCGCGGCTACGGGGGTGTCGTCAGTTGTCCAGCATTGACTACGACTCCCGCCGCCGCTGGCCCGTTTACTCCAGACAGGTGCGTGGGAAGCATCCGCGACACTTGTTGCTCACCAACCTCAGATAGGAAAGTGGTGGCCCTTGTCGCTTAAGCCACCTAGACTCGATCGGACGGGAGGAACCATCATGATGTTCACGATAGGGGGCGGTCGTTGATGAACTTATTCAGAAAAAAGGTAAATGGTTATGTGATCAAGCGCGGCACGGACCTGCGCGGCACGGACCTGCACAATGCAGACTTGCGCAGTGCAGACTTGCGCAGTGCAGACCTGCGCGGAGCGAACCTGGCTGACGCAGACCTGACTGGTGCGAACTTGGCTCATGCGAACTTGGGCGGCGCGAACTTGACAGATGCAGACTTGTCCGGAGCAAAACTGAATTACGCAGACTTGACTGACGCAGATCTGACCAATGCAAGACTGTCACACGCAGACTTGTCCAACGTTAACCTGACTGGTGCGTCGCTATGGGGTGCTGCGTTACTTCGCGCGGATCTCACGAATGCCAACCTGACCGGTACGAACCTCTCCGGTGCGAATCTACAATCAGTTAAAGGTAGGGGCATCACAACAACGCCTGGCTTTCTCCCTGAAGGATGGAAAGTCATTAATGGGTATTTGATTGGTTCTGGTGCGGACCTGACGGGCGCGAAACTGTCCCGCGTAAACCTTTCCGGTGCGGTGTTGACCGGTGCGGATCTCTCCCATGCGAACCTGATTGGCTCGGTGTTGTCGGGCGCGATTCTCTCTGTCCGGCGTATGACCAATGCCACGAACTTGTCCTATGCGAATCTAACTCGCGCGGACTTGTCGGGGAATGACTTGCACCGCGCGAACCTGACAGGTGCGAATCTGACAGGTGCGAATCTGACTCGCGCGGACTTATCCGGCACGGACTTGACTTACTCGAACCTGACCGACGCGGACTTGACCGGTGCGAACCTGCCGGACTACGACCCAGACGACGTGAATTTTCTATCCCAAGTGACATACAGCAACACCACAATGCCCAATGGAAGAATTAACAGTTCCGGCCGCCAATTATTTTGAACCCCGAGCAGGCGCACCCTGTTTTTATGAGTCTTTCATTCTTGCCACGAGTGGCAGAGTGGTTGGTCTTTCTAAACCGTGGGTGTTGATGTTGACTTTGTGAGCGAACCCTTGACGGCACGGTCCCGATCGACTACTTCGCAGGTAGTTCCTTTATCCGCGTTGCGGTGAACCCAGCGGTTCCGGCTTCCCTCAATGTTGTGAGCGGTGTGCCCGCGATGCGGTTTCCGAGGCGGTCACCGCAAACGTGGAGATTCGTGTGGTGTGAAACTGACTGGGACGATTAGTCCCGTCAACAAGAATTATCGCTACCCGCGGGTGTCACCGACCCTGTTTTTCTTTCAATCTTTTTCCCCGAAAGATTTTTTGGTGCACGAAGGTAGTGCGACTACTGGGGGGTGTGACGTCAGCTAGGTGGCTTGCGTCACTTAGACGCCTAGTTTCATGGTTGTTGCTCGTGCACCGAGTGCTGGGGTAAGAAATTTGTGAATGGCAGTCATCCATGTTACGCACTTTTTGAGTGCACCCTTATGCACGGTCTAAGGTGAATGTAGGCCGACACCTAATGCACTTCGCTGCATTTGGCCACCGCTAGGGCCAGGATCACCATGTGGTCGTCGTCAATTGTCACGATGATCCGGTAGTCCCCGACGCGGTATCGCCAGTGCCCGCGCCGGTTGCCGGTTAAGGCTTTGCCCCGGCCTCGAGGGTCGGGTAGTTGCGCCACATCGAGGAGGTACGCGGCGATCCGCCGTTGGATCGTGGAGTCAAGCTTGCTGAACTCGCGGTCAAACCCCGGTGTGGTCTCAAAGCGCCAAGGACCAAGGTCGGTCACCGGCTGGCAGAATTGTTGATCACGCGACCTTCGGCGATCTCTGCCTCACCCAAGCCATGCTCGGCCAATAGTTCCGTTAGTGGGCGACTTGCCCCGCCGGACTCTTCGAATACTTTCAGCGCTTCGTCGGCTGCGTAGGCATCCTCGAGGTCTTCCAGATGCGACTGGATCGCTTGCCGGACGTAAAAGCTTTTTGTCCGGCCTGTGCGCTGGGCCAAAGCGTCCAGGCGTGCTTCCTCCTCGACTGTGAGGCGCACCGTAACCGTCATTGCCCACCCCTCGTGTAAGACATGTACACAGCGTATCCGCCCACTGTGCATAACACAACCGGAGCGCGTTCCCTCCGAAAGATTTTTTAGTGTCTAATTATGATGCGGCAAATTCATGAGCATGTCGAGGACAACAAACTATGTCTTCCGTCTCCGACGGCTAGGGCCTTTACTTGCTAGGGGTGTATGGCTGTGGTTACGTTCATTGGTGGGTTTATTTGCGAGAACGCGGAAATGTGAGCAGTGGGAACCCTAGTTCCTTGAGGGCTGTTCGATAGGCAACGGAGATACGGTCGAAGGCCATTTGGAGTTCGATACCGAGATCAAGGGGAAGCCATTCTGGCCGTTGACGTTCGACTATGTGCTGATCTTCTTCAAAGAAGGGAAGAAAACCTTCTCGTAACTCATCTGTGGTGTAGATCAATGAGTTGGGCATGGTGACCACCCAGAAGATACGTGTTTCCCCCGCGGACACTGGGCACGCTGCAATGTAAGTGTAATAGGCCGTTTCGTTAAGTCCTGTGCCCTTAATCCATGCGGCGAATGGTAGTTCAGCTTTATAGTCGTATGTCACGAACCGAGTTGCCGGCTTTCCATCTACTTGAGGTGACCATCGATCGCGGGTGAGGTATGGAAAGGTGAAGGTGATAGCGAATTCCGACATCGACGTTACCGGATTGTACTTATCAACAATCTCGACGTCGGGGTTACCAAAGTTGCTCGCGTGCAGCACCCCAAAGTGCGAAATATCTAGGAAGTTCTCAACCATGCGCGGTGCCTGGCAATGCCAAGTTTGAGGATCACCAGCGTGGACCCACCATTCATCCTCACCGAACATGGGTAGCGAAGGAATGCCGCGTACTTCATCCTCCACCGGCACAAGGCAGGTCCAAATAAGCCCCGCATATTCAACAGCCCGGTAGGCGGGTATCGCCACTTTTTCGCAAAGTTTCTGGTTCGTCACCTGAGGAATTCGGGTGCACTGTCCTACCTTGTCGTACTCCCAAGCGTGATAGGGACAGGAGATCGTCCCCTGAGAGGTGACCAGACCTCCCCGCGAAAGCATGGTGCCACGGTGAGCACAGATGTCATCTGCAATCGCGAGTACTCCGAGTGCACTGCGCCAGATGACGAGGTCTTCTTCAAGGAGTCGTACTCCCATCACACTACCGGGGTCGACGTCTTGTGATCGCGCAATGGGATGCCAATAGCCACGGGCTGCGTCCAGAAATGCAATCTCATCCGTGCGCGATCGTTCCGGTGTCCTCATCAGATTTGTCCACAATTAAATTCTGTGCCGAGATTCAGGCAATATTTTCCACGACGAATCAACGCTGAGACCCATTGTTGACGGACGGTCTCACTTAAAGTTTTTTTGCCTGTTATAGCTACATGCCACGATTCAAAAACAAACATAGCTTTCTCCAACTTCAGTAGTAGGAATTCCAAGATTAGCGCGGCCATCCAACCCCGTCAGTTGATTTGCGAGAATATGTGTGGCATCACTTACGTTCCATAATTTTGCACGAAATGTGCATGGAACCTACCCGTAGTCAACCCTTTCCTGTAGTCGCATTCGGAGCGGCCCTGTGGGTCTGAATTGGGCAACGACTTTCACTTCTCTATTCGACTGGCATTTTCCATTCAGTCTTAGTCGGGGTCGAGATAGCCGTAACGGTTCTCACCTAGTGGGAATGCGGAACGGTGCGCTTTGATCCAGCCTATGGAAGTTTAAATGACTCCATGCAACTGTAGCCGCGTAATTGTCGAGGGAACATAGTTTTTTGTGAGTCGACGAGAAGAACTCCGTCGCCAAGGATCACGAACGGGGTGTGAAAGCAAGTAGGCGGGTAGATGGATTCGGTCAATTCTGCTCGCAGGCGCACGGATTGATCTGACGCTCAAGATTGTTTGCCTCGAAATGCGGGAATTTCCAAGACTCAAATCGTGCTTAGGCCAAGACTTAATTGTTGTTCAAATAGGCGTTAGCCAAGGCGCTCCTGTCAATAGCGCTTCACCGCAGATTGGCCATGACGCGGAGGGTGATCAATGTTGAGCTGCGCTCTGCCCAATCTTCCACAGTAATCACGATTCCAATAATGCACAGGTGGTCAACTCTTAAGTTGCCGTCAAGAGCTGCAATGTGTCTGTGATAGGAGACAACAATCCCGCTGGACCATCGTGAAGTATGTGACCGAACGGTGAGAGCACCAACGAACCCTTAAAGTTTCGCACGGGTCAGGGTTCACGGCCGGTCCTTGCAGAGGCGCTTCCGCTTGTTTCATGAATTCGATAACACCCTAATGACACGGAGCGCGTTCATCCTAGATCTAATCAAAAATTGCGAATACGAATGGGGACATATCAAGCTATTACGAATTACTGAAGTTGGCTCAATTGTTAAGTCGGGGTGGTCCATAGCGTGGATTTGGTGGGTACTCAGCATTCAGGATGGAGTCGTAAGTTTCACTGTAGCCAAGCTCCAAATGGGCCTCGATGAGGTGGATGAGCCGGTCGGTATCTTTGTCCTTGGCGGCTTCAACGAGGATTCGATGCTCGATAATCATCTGATCAATGTGTTCGCGGTCTCGGGCATACTGTTTTGTAATTAGTCGATTGACCGGGTTGTTCCACAATGTCATGAGGACGTCGAGTAAGTATTGGTTCCCGCAGGGCTCGATCATGGCTAGGTGAAAGTCTCGGTTGAGTTCGAACCAGCCTCGCCCGTCGGCTCCTACGCCCTCCGGCATGCAATCAACTAATAATTGAAGTTGTGCGATTTGTTGGTTTGAGTGCTTTCCTGCAGCCATTCGGATGGCAAGGGTTTCTAGAGGCCTGCGGACTTCGTAAATTTCTTGGATGCTTTGGTCGGATAGTTTGTTAACGAGATATCCGGTGCCAGGAATCCAAGTGACCAAGCCTTCCAGGGTTAGTCGGCTGAGAGCATCGCGCACTGGGGTACGGGAGACACCAAGAAGCTCTGCCAATTGTTCCTGAACCAGTTGGGTGTCCGGCTTGAACGCTCCGTTGACTATTCGTTCTAAAAGGGCTTCATAAACCCTAACTGGTAGGGGCCGGGGGTCATCGACAGTCTTGGCCAACGGCTGCACAAGCCCGAGGGTATCAAAGGAGTTGGTTTCCATATATTTTTCCTAAATCGCTTGACAGGTGCGGAGACTGATTCTAGGTTAGCGGTAAGTGGGCATTGGATACATTGGATAAACTTTTCTGGAGGGAAAATGTACATCTACAACACTTGGTACGTAGCCGCATGGTCCACAGAAGTTAGCCGCGAGCCAGCCCGACGGGTAATATGTGAAATTCCGATAGTTCTTTATCGCACCCAGGCCGGAGACGCTGTGGCGCTAGAGGATCGATGCGCCCATCGAGGATTCCCACTCTCGCCAGGCAAAGTTGTTGGAGATCACATCGAGTGCGGTTATCACGGTTTCACATTCGATTGCTCGGGGACATGTGTGCGAGTGCCAGCGCAGGACTCCATCCCGGAGCGGGCACGCGTTCGATCATTCCCAGTCTTCGAAAAAGACGGATGGGTTTGGGTCTGGACCGGTGAAATTGACAAAGCGGACAACGCAAAGGTACCGGACACCCACTGGATGAATGATCCTGAGTGGGCGACCGTCACTCACAGTTTTCATTTTGCCTGCCGCGCGGATCTCATAAATGACAACCTTTTGGATCTCACACACGAATCCTTTATCCACCTCACCACTGTCGGGGATGACTACATCTATAAGCACGGCGTGACCGTTGAAGTTGACGGCGATGTCGTGAGTGTGGATCGTTTTATGCCGGGAGTCGTTGCCCCACCGCTTTATGCGAAAACCATGGCAACGGAAGGTTTGTGGGATCGATTCCATTGCACTGAGTTCCATATCCCAAGTTTTCACGTTCTGCATTCGGGGATTACCTCGCAAGGCCGCCCACGCGAGGAAGGTTACCTGATCAAGGTGCTGAATGGAATCACTCCAATTGATGAACATAACTCTTGGTACTACTATGCTTTTTCGCGCAACTTTGGGCAAGAATTTGAGTGGGCCACCGAGGAGCTGGTCGAAGGCTTAGGCGTTGTTCTCACCGAGGATAAGGATGCCCTCGAATGGCAAGAAATTGGTCTGCAGTCACGTCCGGACAATGTCTTTGACGTCCTGATCGCCCAAGATGCCGGCGTCGCGAAGGCGCGACGAATAACTGCCCAACTCATGCAGGCAGAGAAGGAAGCACGCCAATCTCAACCAACGAAGGTCTAGCTAAGACTTCCCAACTTAACCCAACAGAGAAGGAGAATGCATGTACGCTCTAAGAAATCGACGAGTTGCAATTTTCGGCGTATCTCTCGCCACCGCGGCGGTCGTATTAACAGGTTGCAGCAGTAATTCGACGGATTCGAATTCAACAGCTGAGACGGCCTCGGAGAGCGTTGCCGAGTCAGCACCAGCGGTGGTGGAAGAAAGTGCTGCGGCACCAACAGGGGCAGCAGATTTGGTTCCAGCAGATATTGCAGAGGACGGCATCCTATCCGTGGGTATGGAAATTGCTTATCCACCATTTGGTTACTACGACACTGATAACATAACTCCTGTTGGGTTCGACGTCGACCTCGCAAATCGAATCGGCGAAATTTTAGGGCTCAAAGTCGATATTCAAAATGCAAAGTTCGACTCAATTATACCGTCACTGCTAAGCAATCGATATGAACTCGGTGTATCTGCATTCTCAGTCTCTGACGAGCGTCGTAAAAAAGTCGACTTCATTGAGTACTTTGCTTCAGGCGACTCGGGCTTAGTTCTAGCCGGAAACCCAAAGGCGCTCGCACTGGATACGACCCTGTGCGGTCAGAACATTGGTGTTCTCAAGGGAAGTACCCAGGAAGCCGTCACGATTCCAACGCTTCAGCAGGATTGCGCAACGGCCGGCCTTGCAGAAATCAATGTCTCATCGATCGTATCGTCTGATCAAATGCCGATTTCGCTACAAAGCGGTCGTATCGATATTGCACTCGGTGATAGTGGGAACGCGGCATTCATTGCATCCCAGTCAGACGGGGTATTCGAAGTAGCAGCTGGACCACTTTTGAATTCAGGTCCTGGCGGAATGATTGTCAAGAACGACAGCGCGCTAGCCGACGCTATTGCTGCCGCTCTCAACGAAACGATAGCCGATGGTTCATATACAGAGATCGCAACGAAGTGGGGCATGAGTTCCGGCTCAGTCGCAGAGGCGGTCGTTAGCCGTTAACTAAATGGGCGGGAATCTGGCACAGGTGACCGCCCATTTCGCCATCGATCTCTATCGATTCTCAATTTCACGGGAGAAGTCAGGTGTCTATGGATGAATTATTGTTGCCCACCAGAATTAACGTAAACGTTGACTTGCATTCCCAAGGTAAAAATAATGGATTTTTGGGTCTCATTCATTCAGACGGGTCTGCGATTGAATACGGTTTTGTTCCCATCCCGATCTCGGTGATCAACAATGGTTCAGGTCCAACAGTTTTGGTGACGGCGGGAACACACGGTGACGAATATGAAGGTCAACTACTTTTGCACGAATTGGCGAGGGAGCTTGATCCCAGCACGGTGACCGGGCGGCTAATTATTATGCCCGCATTGAATCTCCCTGCGGTTCTCAATTCCTCACGTTGTTCACCGATTGACGGCGGAAATCTGAACCGAGCTTATCCGGGCGACCCTGATGGTTCGCCCACCTTTCAAATCTCTGATTACATCACGCGATACCTACTACCTGAGTGTGATTTTGCTGCCGACTTGCATTCCGGCGGACTAACAACTGAATTTTTCCCATGTGGATTCATGACTCGTATGCCACATGGTCGAAATACTGCGGCGCAGGTGTCGGCTCTGAATGCCTTTGGAATGCCCTACACCGTGGTCTACGACGAATCGATTGAAAATCGAGCTATAGACTCCGCCTGCGATCAAGCTGGTGTTGTGATGGTGTCAACGGAACTCAGTGGCGCGGGAACTGTAAATGTTGAAACGCTCCGCCACGCAAAAGCAGGATTAATGCGAATGCTCGCCCACTGGAAAGTGATTGACGTCGCGCCAATGCCGAATCCGGGAACCACCTTTGTCGACGTCAATTCCGCCCATTCACATGTGATCGCGACTACCCCGGGGTTATTTGAACCCAATGTTGTGCTGGGTCAGCAGGTTAGTCTCGGAGATGTAGTTGGGTGGATTTACTGTGTTGATGATTTAGAAAAAGGAAGTACTGCTTTGCATGCGCATATGGACGGAATTGTCTACACAAAACGTGTCCCTCCACTTGTTCGTCGCGGCAATATCGTGTGCAGCCTTGGTACTGAAGTGTCAGAGACCGAACTCTAATGAAATCTGCCGAGTCGGAATTAAAGACCCCCACCCCTATTAGGGCAGTTCCTGTCCGCCGACCATGGCGTTGGGTGAGTGTAGCTTTTCTGACGCTGCTCGTCGCCATGTTCATCAACATGCTGTTGACAAATCCATTGTTTGAATGGCCTACGGTTGGTAAATATTTTTTCGACGGAACTATTCTTCGCGGTGTTGTTCAAACGATTGTGTTGACAATCGTTGCGATGATGCTGGGAATAGTTCTGGGCACGATTTTGTCGATCATGCGCCTTTCTACCAATCCAGTTCTCTCCACAACAAGTTGGTTCTATATCTGGTTCTTCCGCGGAACTCCGGTACTTGTGCAATTGATTTTCTGGTTTAATCTCGCCGCACTCGTCCCGGCCATTTCATTTGGTATTCCATTTGGCCAAGTGTTTTTCTCCGGTGAGACAAATGTGCTGATCACACCGTTTGTCGCCGCACTTTTAGGTCTCGGGCTCAATGAGGCCGCCTACATGGCAGAGATTACGCGAGCGGGGATTCAGTCCGTTGACGAAGGACAGGAAGAAGCAGCGACTGCCCTAGGCATGAAGCGTGGTCAAGTCCTACGCAGAATCGTGTTGCCTCAAGCCATGCGAGTAATTATTCCTCCCACAGGCAACGAAACGATCGGTATGTTGAAATCAACCTCGCTTGTCAGCATCGTCACTTTGCCCGAGTTGCTTTACTCCGCACAGATGATTTACTCCCGAACATATGAGACGATCCCACTCTTGCTGGTGGCAAGTGGCTGGTATCTCATTATGACCACGATTTTGACTATTGGCCAGTATTACGTTGAGCGTCATTACGGTCGGGGGAGTTCACGTAAGCAACACATCACTGCTTGGCAACGATTGCGACGCAACTTTTTCAAGTTCCATGCGCCGCCACCTGAGCCTCCGCACAGCTCTCTGATTAGTGGGAAAGGGAGTAACTAATGAATCAGCCCATGGTAAAAAGTGAACAGGTTCATAAGAGTTTCGGTAGTTTGCAAGTACTTAAGGGGATTGATCTTGAAGTGATGCAGGGGGAAGTCTTCTGTCTGGTAGGTGCTTCAGGCTCAGGCAAATCAACGTTCCTACGCTGCATAAATCATCTGGAAAAAATTGACTCAGGTAGATTGTCAGTTGACGGGAAGCTAGTGGGGTATCACGAGCGCGGAAACAAACTACACGAAATGCACGAGCATGACGCAGCTGCATCACGTCGTGACATTGGCATGGTTTTTCAGCACTTTAATTTATTTCCACACATGACGGTGTTGCGTAATGTCATGGAGGCCCCCATATTAGTGCGGAAAGAAGACGCCAAAGTAGTCAAGGGAAGGGCAGTTGCGCTGCTCAAGCAAGTTGGATTGAGCGCAAAGGCGGATTCATATCCCGCACAATTATCCGGAGGACAAAAGCAGCGAGTCGCTATCGCGCGAGCGCTGGCAATGCAACCGAAACTTATGCTTTTTGACGAACCAACTTCAGCGCTCGACCCAGAGTTAGTTGGTGAGGTCCTCGACGTGATGCGGGCACTCGCGGAAGGTGGCATGACCATGATCGTTGTCACGCACGAAATGGGATTCGCTCGCGAGGTGGGAGACACCCTTGTGTTCATGGATGGTGGCGTCATTGTGGAGACCGGGCACCCCCGCGAAGTACTGACGAACCCGCAGCATGAACGTACTCGAGCATTCCTTGCCAAGGTGTTGTAACAATGCAAATGTTGATACGTCAACCAGGTTGTACTCTACTTGAGCGAGGTGAATCCGTTGAAATAGCGGCATGTCCTGACAGCCCGGGGCGAGAGACGTGGCAATGGGATATTCACCTCGAACAAAATTCGGTAGCTGGAGTAGGAACCGCGAGTGCTGTCCTAGAGGGTTTGGAGTCTGGCCCCCACTTTGTTAACGTCCGATTTGATGAGCGTGTAATAGAGGCTGAAATCGAAAGCAGACTTATCAGCAAAATTGACTGGCTTGAACGAGAAGAACATGACCTTTGGGTTGCAATTGTTGAGTCGGGCAAAATTTTTGAAGGAACTTACGCGGTGAATCCAGGTGACGTCATGGTGTGGGAGGGCGACGATCCGTTGCGGATCGCAGTATGCCTCCGTGAGGGTGCCCCTGCGGGAATCGTAATAGTTCGGATTCGGCGACGTGACGGTAAGAGTCTCAGATGGGTGCCGTAACTCGCCGCGAGAGTAACTCGCACTCAAGGGATTTAAAGGTTCGTGTTCGGCAGATCCGCTGGGAAGCTGAAGGTGTCGTGTCACTTCTCCTTGAGAACTCAGATGGATCGCCCCTGCCAGAATGGGAACCGGGATCACATTTAGATCTGAATTTACCAAATGGACTAGTGCGAAATTATTCATTGTGCGGCGATGTTGATTCAGATACGTGGCGAATTGGTGTGCTGCGTGAGGCCGCGGGTGGTGGTGGCTCGGCCTTTATACACGATCTCCTGCGTGTTGGATCAGTGCTATCCGGTCACGGTCCGCGTAATAATTTTTTTCTCGAGACCGCACAGTCCTACCTATTCATAGCTGGTGGTATCGGTATTACACCAATGCTGGCCATGATCGCCTATGCGGAGAAGTTGGGTATTCCTTGGCGTCTCCTCTACGGAGGACGAGAGCGCGTATCCATGGCCTTTACCTCTGAACTTCAGGCCTATGGAGAACGAGTTCGTATCCATCCGCACGATGAATACGGCCTGTTGCCACTCTCAAAAGTGCTCAGTAAACCCACACCGGGCGAACTGGTTTACTGCTGTGGTCCAGAGCCGTTGCTGAGTGCCGTTGAATCAGCTATGAAAAACTGGCCTGGGGGCTCACTTTTCGTAGAGCGCTTCAAGTCGGCAGCTGTCCAACCCAAGACTGGGGGCCAAATCGAAGTTGTTGCGCAGGCTTCTGGAATTACTGTGTTCGTGGCTCCAGATCAGTCAATACTCGCTGCCCTCGAAGCCGCCGGAATCAATGTTCCTAATTCTTGCCGTGAAGGAATTTGTGGCACATGCGAGACCAATATTGTCGAGGGAATCGCCGACCATAGGGACTCGCTGCTCTCTGATTCTGAGCGTGAGTCAAATTCGACCTTGATGGTTTGCGTATCACGCTGCACCGGGCCGCGATTAGTTCTTGATATCTGACATGTCTATGAAAGATCCGAGCATAGGTCGGGAATTGGCCTATGAGCCGACCTCTGAAGGTGAATCTCAGTATTAGCAGCCCGCTTCGGGGTGAGCTTCAGAGTGTGTCAGTAGGACGGTGGCTGAACTAACCTTTCTCCAAGGGTTTGGGTTCTGGGCGGAAGGAGTGGGAACGAAATGAGTAGGACACGCGAATTTCAATGACCGGCAATGCGTACCCCTTTGAAGTCACTTTGGTTAGTCAAATCAATTTCGCAGAGGCTCATACTGTTAACGCTCGTTGAAAACTGTGCCAATTTTGCTCGTTGAAAGGTGGACCACTTTTAGATGATCGTTGACAGCCCCTATTTCTTTGAGTATCGCCCAACTGGCAACTCGCCGATTAGCTTTCCGCCACGCATGCGAACCGTCAATGGAGTTGTGCACGATGTCGTGACAAGACCGGCATAACAGAATCAGGTCGTCATCTATTTCGGTTCCTGGAATCTCGGGGTAATGCAAATGGTGCACGTCATCACGTTCCGTAACTGCTTTCCCGCACCCTGGACAGTGGGTGTTTGCTGCGGTCGCTATCCACCGCGCTCGCCTGACCCACCAGCGTCCATCCGTGCGATACGTATTCCACTGCGCCCGTCGCTCGGCCTGTTGTGGTGAGGTCCGACTGGTGAATCTGCGTGGTCGAAGGTGCATGTCATATTTTCGTATTCCACAACACTGCTTCGCCGTGGGTGCGTTGCGTGTGAACGAGCCAGGACGTGCGTCCGCCTTGCGCCGTTTCCACACTCCACAGCAACTGGCCGGTGCGCGCGGTGCGGATGGCGGTTGTTTCTACTTCGTTGAGGTGTAAGAGTCGTTGCGCGTCGAGGGCGTCGTCGTAGTTGAGTTTGCCAATAATGTGTACGTCGGAGAGGTTGAATACTGCTTCGACACTTGCCCGGTGGGTGGATCCTGGTTCACCGAACATGGAAATGTCCGCGGGGCGGTGCAGGATCATGACGGTGGAGAGCCCGTACGCCCGGGCCAGGCGTAAGCGTTCGGCGTGGGCGACAGCTGCTGCTTCGTATTTGAGGAGTTGCCATGCTTCATCCAGGATCAGGATGCGTTTGCCGTTTTGGGCTGTGGTCGCGGCGTGGATCCATGATTGCGCCGCGGCGATGACGCATTCGCGTAGGTCACTGGTGACTTCTAGATCACCTAGGGACACCACGAACAGTGGCGCGTTTGGGTCAAAGCGCACGGTGGATTCCCGGTCGAGGAGTTGCGCGTAGGTGGATCCGGGTGTTGTGATGCGTGAGAGTGGGGCAAGGAGCGTGCGCCCAACATCGACGAGTTCCTGTGTTTCGGCCTCCGTTGCGCCAGTGGGGCGCGCGACGCGTTCACGAACGTCACTCAGGCGCGCGTCATCGGGTAGGCGCGTGGTGGCGCGGGAGAGCGCGAGCAGCTCGGTGTCGGTGAGTTTGCGTTCGGCAACAATTTCGAGTAGCACGCGGGTGGCACGCATCCGGTGATCCGATGCCGCTGCGGGATCCATTCCCATTGGGACGTCGAGCATGTTGATGGCGGTGCTGGTTCCTTTAAATCGCACAACAGTTCCACCGTACGCATCGGCGTAGCGCCCCCAGTCGCTTTTGCCGTCAATAACGAGTACGTGTCGGTTGGTGTGTGCGAGAGCTCTTAGTGCGATGGCGCAGGCGGTGGTGGATTTCCCTGATCCGGTGGCGCCAATGATCGCGATGTTCATGGCATTGGTGAATCCTGCTTCATACCAGGCGTGGGGGTCGTAACAAAAAGCCGCACCGTCATCGAGGAGGCCGATGAGGTGACCGCCACTGGTGGGTGGGTTGGGGGTGAGCCATGGCCACGCCGTTGCTGCCGCTACCGATGGGATCGCCGATGTACGTAATGGTTTGTCGGTGCGCGAATCCCACCCGGCGTTGGGCCGGTAAGCACGCGTGACTGGGTATTTCGGTGCGCGGACTCGTATGTTTTTTGTGTTGTTGTTTGTTAGTTTTTTCATTCTAGGCCACGTTCGTGTCATAGCAACCCACCTAATGGTGCGCGGGTGAACATTACCGTGGGTGTGGGGTAGGCAACTGTCGTTAAGTGCAGTGGCGCGGCATCACGCACCAGTGCAGCGCGCACGGTGCGTACTCGCTGCGGGTCATCACCAGTGATGGTGACGGTGATGACGAGTTCTGTTTCCACACTGCCGCGCGCCGCGTCAGCCCCTAATGCGTACAGGGTTTGCATTTCTTGATCGAGTTTGTGCGTGTCGATCAGTAGCCCGGTCATGGATGAGTTTTCGGCGGCGGCGCGTTGCCGGCGTAGTTTCACGTGCCTGGCGCGGGCTCGCGCTTGTGTTTGCTCGGTAGGTAGGGGCCGAATTGTGAGTGCGACCGTTGTTTCAACACCGGTGCGTGCGGTGAACAGGGGCGCAAGCACGTCTCCGGTGACTCCAACACTGGTTGCCGTCAGCGCAACGACGGCGCTGTGGTGCACCCAGGTGCCGTGCACGTTCATGACACTCGTCATGTCTGCGGTGTCGGTGAATGCGGGAAATACCGGTGCTACCGCAAGGGTGGTGATTAACGCTGGGCGGTCGGTGAGTCCTCTGGCTAGGTCAAGGATGCTGTGTTGCATGTCATGAGCACTCAGGCGTGCGTGCAAGGTGAGTCCAGCATTGCCCAAGATGGGTGGTACTTCTTCGACCAATGCTGGAATGCCGTCGAGTTTTCCGGGGGTTTTCCTGGGATCAAAGGTCACGGCGATGACACACGATGGGTCGCGGGCATCCACTGTTGCTAGGAGCTCGGCGTATTCGCGCGCGGCGACGGGGACACTGGCGTCATCAGCGTTCGCGTCATGCCAGGTGTGCGCGTGGGTGAGCCCTGTTGTGGTGTCGGCGCGTTCATGCACACTGACCCCGACGATTCCCGGTAGCGCCGCGAGGCGGTTGAGTGCGATGGCCCACGCATCTATTGCTGTTTCTTGATCCCGGCCAGGCAGTAGCGCGTATCCGGGTCCGGTGATGGACCAGGCGGCGGTGACGCGCCCAGGTTTTGTTTGCCCACCGGGTCGGGGGAGGATGAAGAGGTCACCGTGTGGTGTTGTGAGCACGGTCGCTTTTCCCACGCGTCCTGGTGCTGCTGCAAAAAGCGCCCGCACTTTCTTGGTCGCCTCACCACGAGTGTGATTTGGTGGGTTGTTGTCCGCGCTTGGGGACGGCTTGAGCTCTCCGGGGGCTCCACCCGACCACAAGCGCTTTCCGTGACTATCGGGAATCACTAGTGGAGTTGGTGTGATCAGTGCGGCTTCACTCGGTGGAATGTAATTGGCGGCCTGGGGTGTGTCGCGCTGCACACTGCGCCATAACCCGGCGAGTAACGCCCACCCATTGCGACCCTTGATACGTATGGCGCTGATGAGCGCAATTTGCCATATCAGCAGGATGACGAATAGCCAGCCGGGTATCTGACTAATGCCAACGAAGACTGGCAGCACGATTGCTGCCAGTACCGCGCCGAGTTGTAATCCAGAAACGGGACCGACGAGGTAGGTGGAGCGGGCGGATGCGAGTAGTACCGCGCGGGGTTCATACCCGTTGTCATAGGTTCGCTCATGGGTTCGTTGGGTTCGTTGGGTGTCGTGTTGGCTGGTGTGGGTGCTCATGCGGCTTTGCTTCCTATTCTGATTGCTGCGCTTTGTCCGGCGCCCATGGCGCCTTGGCCGGCACCGATTTTTGTTGCATCCGATGATGTGCCACCGTGGGGCACGTATTTGTTGATCAGGGCAATTGCGGTAATGGGTGCGAATGCGGCGAGGAG
>Ga0335398_10005916_pt1 | contig 15780 bp, 15 predicted proteins | sample BON03_FD_205742 | JGI IMG/M metagenome (GOLD analysis project Ga0335398, IMG submission 205742) | Freshwater microbial communities from Lake Bonney liftoff mats and glacier meltwater in Antarctica - BON-03 (spades assembly) (version 2) | ecosystem: Environmental > Aquatic > Freshwater > Ice >... | reverse complement strand
GTGGTTGTTCCTTTATCTTGGCCAATACTGGGGCTATCCCCCTGAACCTGGGTCTTGTTTTTACATGAAGGACATTGTCTTTCCAATCCCGAGTCTGTATAGAACAGGCGGGGCCCGCATGTCTACCGAAATTCCTTTCCTTGCGCGACGTTAGTATTCAAAAAAGATCAAAATTGACGGGCTCGTTAGGGCATTGCATTCAGTTTTCCAGCTTTCAGCACAAATTTGAGGATATAACGCCAGTAGCAGGACTGATTTTTGAAGCAAAAATCAAGCGATATTTTCTGGAGAGCTTTTTTCGGGAGAGGAATTTTTGCCCAGAACAGCTTTCCCGGGCACAAAATGTCGCTCGATTTTAATTAATCGAGTAATCTCGTTACATGGATCAAGGGCCGTTGGTTGCCCACTCGGGAGAGAATTTTCTGTCAAAACGTGTTCTCTCCTTGGGGGCTTTCTTCTTTCGGTTTAAATCAAACTATCTTGACGAGGAAAAGAAAAAAAACAAAACAAAGGGGGATTTATGAATCCACAGCCAATCACTGGGAACAAAGTTGTAGACAAGTAATGCTTCTCCCGAAATATCGCTCCCGAAAAAGGCTCTCCTAAAAATATCGCTCGATTTTTGCCTCAAAAATCAGTCCTGCTACCGGCGTAAAGTGTACAAAGTTCTCTTGTGTCTCACCTGCAGCCTTGTGTTCCATTGGCAAAGTTGGTGAGCACGCATGCATGAGTCGTGCATTTACGAGGACACCTGATCGGGCAGTGCTTTTTGGATGACACTAACAATAGCAAATTTGAAAAATGATTGATCTTGTCGAAAGTGCATGTGGTGCAAAAAGTGGAACGAACGGATTCGAACAAGGGATTTCTGTCATAGAGTGTACCCGCTGCGCCGACTACGCTATGCACTGTGATTCATATCAACGAGCATATTTGGGTTTATATAGCAGGACCAGTAGACGAAATTTCCCAGGTTGTCAGCAAAACGTACTCTTCTCTATTTTCAGCCAAATTCGGACCTTTTTCGAACTCGTTCAGGGGCCGTGTGTCGGCCGTGCACGATAAACATGCGGAATGAACCTGTTCAAGAAACGTTTTGTGTAGTAAAATGTGAAACCCCCCCCGTATTGGAATAAATTTGATTGTGTGGAGGGGGTTACAAAGCCATGAATCTGCATGATTCCAAGGTCCGGAGACATGATAGCGCTGCAGCAACAGGGCTCCAGCGACAAGGCGCATGTGCTCGCCGCACCTGTGATCACCTTACCCGAAATGGCAATTTGCAAGAACGTCGGCGATGTATGCTGTGCAGAGAAAGGAAATTGAAAAATCAGCAAAAGACTGCGGAGATGCCAAAAACGTTGCCACGAAGCGACCGTCACAAACTGTGCTGGGAACATATGACTAGAACGGAAAAGCCACGGGAGCATCGAAAGTGTGAAGATTGCCGGCAGCAAGCTGTGGTTGAAAAGCAAACTGCCGTGTTACTGGCTGCGGCATTGGGAAACAATGATGCAGAAATGTGCGGCAATCATCAGGTGGGAACAGCAGAAAGAGAGTGTCATCTGAACTTGCAAGTGGATCCAATAAATCAGGATCATGCGCTTCGTGGCGGAAAATGGACTGTTTCCAGCCAGAGGTCGGGGCACATTATGATGGGAAAAGACAGACAGGATGTTAAAACGATGCACAGCCTCATTCACACAGCCGGCAATCCAGAGCAGATGCCGGTGGTCGGATGGCAGCAGCAGGAGAGAAAGGAATTTGACCCAGTCTCTTATGCACAGAGGTAATAAAGAGGGAAGCACAAGAAGTATGACAGCGCAGTAACAGGGCACAAGCAACACGGAAGGTTTGTGAGCACCTGACTCGTGATGGCAACGTGTAAGAACGTCGACTATGTTTCCTATGCACGAAAGATACCAAGACTGGCAAAGGAGGACCAAATCCGTTCCCAAGAACGTTGCCAAAAAGATAATACAATGCACAAAAGCATCATCCAAGCACGGACCCAAATCGTGCATAAAACATCCCACAAGAACGTGAAAGCCACGGGAGGATCGGATGTTTCAAGATTGCCAACAGGAAGCTGCGACTGCCAAGCAAATTGGCCTGTAACTGCCTTTAACGTCGAGAAGCAATGATGCAGAAATGCCTGGCAACCATCTGGAGTCATGTGGTGGAGATAGGCCCTTGCGACTGGCATACCCTTGGTTGTGATGTTGTGAGGATGCACATTAGAATTCGTTTTCACGTGGAAAGATTGCGTGTTGACCATCGTTATGAGACTGCCTGATTTTTCAAGAATGTCACTCTCCCGATCATCAAAGGACATAAGCTTCTGTGTGCTGGTACACCCTTGAGCGCTATAGGGATGGTGCAGGCATGTCGCCGCAAGATGTTGCATTATGCACCGTGTCTGATGATGCAACCTGTGATGGCGAAAGATCAGATGATTGCGAAGTCTCGCGGGCGAGGACGAGGGCTTTGGCCTTTTAGTGTAAGATGATGGTGAATTCACGATGTTTCGTCCTGTCAGGAGGAGAGGAAATGTTTCTGTACCATATTCGTTTCTCGTTGACTTCGTCTTTGACTATGTGTTACTGTTTAGGTCTTTCATCCCTTTTTCCACTCTTTCCGTCTCTTCTTATACGACAAGGGAGTGTGACTGCTGGTGGGATTCAGGTGGTTGCACTATCAAAATTATCATTTTTTCGTATCATTGTCTGATATATACTAAAATTTCTGTATCTATCCTACCATATCAAAATTTATAAAAAAATAAAATTGTGATCTCATCCAAATATCCGCAGTTTCATCAAAGTGCCATTGGCCATTGGCGATGGGACAACGTCCACGGGAATGGAATTGACATGACCGTGACTGCATTCATAGACTGATTTTGATTGAGGGGTTGACTAATTCACAAGGTGGCTATTTGTACCAGGATTACTCTCTTATGACGAGATACAAACTGGGACTCAAAAAGCTTGTGTCCCTTCACGAAATCACATTCTGCACCAGAATCAGATCTCAAAACCAGTCTACAGCACAGCAACAAACAACAGGTGCTGCGTGTGTTGAGACGCCAGCGGAAATGGCTCCGACCACGTACTATGTTGAATTAAGAACAAACTCCCTTGCATAAATGCCCCAGGTGCGCTTTCCTTTTTCCCTGAACTTGAACTTGAAATACCTCGATCTCGCCTAAATTGGCCAGAGATCCTTCATATAATCCACTAATCATGATTGAAAGTAAGAGGGCCATCACGACACACAACAAACAAAAAATCCTGATCACATTTGTTTGATCCCCCAATCTCAAGTCGAAATATGCCCTGCCACCTCCTTGTCCAATATCTTTCGAGTCCTTCCACTTCCCTTCCAGTGGGGTCTGCTTTGACATTTCACGAAAGATAGTTGTGTGCCTGTTCGAGAGTCACAGTGGTTCTTGTCAACGTTAATAAAATGGACATGACGTGGTCTCGTGAACATTCCAGGCATACGCAAGGAGACTGATGACTGAGACCACTATCTAGCTGGAGTGGGCGAGGGTGGGGACAAATGAGTTTGTGGTGTGGTTCCCGCGGAGAGAATTTCCTGGGTTTGCCAGAGTAAATTGATAGTAACACCCACATCTTCAGGATATTCAAATGTCAGTTTCCAATGACAACTTCACGTACCCTATGAGACTATCTGGAGGTCAAGCCTTGTTGCAAAAACCTCGGAACGAATTGAATACTAGTAGGTGTGTTGTACAGAAAAGTTGAATACACTTCTCTTTCCTATGATGTTAATTCCGAGTCACTCCCCTCTTTACCAAATGATTTGTCGAATTGGCTGAGAAATTTACGGGAGATGCAGCCGAGTGTCTTTGGGGGTTTTGTTTTGTTGAAAACTGATAGTGGGCATCCCAAAGAATCGTTGGTGTGTTACCCTGGCAAAAAATTGAAATTCCCTCCGCTCTAACAACACATTGGTCAGCTCACCAGCTTCCAAAGTAGCCCGTTTGAAGTAAGAAATAGAAATAAATCAATTTCGAAGAAGAAAGACCGTGTTGGGGATCGTCATGTAAACCCCTCGCCTGCCCTGATGTCGTTTGCTCCAATCGCCAGCATGCACGCTTTCTGCCAAACTACCGACTCCCTCAAAAATTCTACCAAAATCCAAGCGCCTTGCAAGCTGAGGTACATACCCTTGGAGTGCATCCGTTGAATCAGTTATCCTTGGGGTCTTGAACGCTTCTCTGCCCTATGTGTTTCTGTTTGCGAGACTGTACCTTGACGCAGGGCTACCAACACAAGAAGAGATGCACTGTACAGAGACATGCAAACGCAATTAGGAATGGCAACGCAAGAGGAGATGGTAACACAAGATGAGACTGCTGAATGAAGATTGAATTCAAATGGACCTCACAATGGAGGTGGAGCTGATACTTCAGAAAGAAAGCCTGTCAACACTGGAGCATTCGAAATCGCATGCAAATCAACACATAAAAAACAAAAATAATGGCTTTTTCGAAACCCCTGCCCTCCTCCGCGGCCGGGGGGGTCAACACCAGCCCAGCCCAAATATGCCCCCATCCCACGTGTACTCACCCTTTCCCACCTCCGACCCCCGCTCGTATCCTATCCTCGAATTCTTCCAATTTGAGTACCTTGGCCTTATTTTGGATCCTATACTCACTATGCACCTTGCAACTGTGGAAGCCATCCGCCGTGCTTCCAAGGGTCAGGCCCTTGCTGTAGCTGTCTCTTACTCGCTCCGTTACTACAAGAACTCCTCCCAACTTACCCCCACACAAAACCTTGGATTATGGAAATCAATAGTATTACCTCACTTTCTCCAGAACCTGCGCTACATTCGCAGCGACACAGACATCAAAAAGATGCAAACCAGTCTCATTCTGTCCCTGGCATGCGTTCTCCATGTATATGGCGTCCACACAGGACTCTTGGCAGACACAGGAATGCCCCCCTTTTAACTCACGAGATACGTTCACCTCGCCCAACTGCACTTGCGACTCACCATCACTAGACCCGACACTCTTCCCGCTCTTCTCTTCAACAAACTGAACTCGTCCCTGGCCCTCCCCAACCTCCACACCTCCACCCTCGATTACCACATACGATACGCAACCCATACCTTCAAGGTAGACTCACAAACTGATCCCCTGCCTGACATGACCTTGCAGCCCACCAAAAATCGCGAACGTGCAATTCGAAACATGGTGAGAAAAACTATTAGCACCCTCTGGAGAGGGCAACTCTACAATGATGCTCGCACACATGCACTCCACTCCCCTGGGCGAAAGACCTCCTACATTCGAATTGCCCACACTGATTTGCAACGCTTAGACCTTTTTAAACCAGCCCAGTTTTTACGCATTCCTCACAACCAGCTCCCTGTTCTTCGACTTCGAACTCAACCCACCAACTTCATCCCTACCCACCCCCATTTTAGTAACACTCACAAGCACACCCCGTATGCCGAACGATAGTGCCCCTTGTGTCTCCCCCTCCAAATCCCTGGAGATGAAACTCACGTCCTCCTCTATTGTCCCCACTTCTCTCCAATCACCAAACCCGCAATCGATAGCGTCATGCTCAACCTTCGACAATTTGACCTCTGGGCATGGGCAACTTACACATACACCCAAAAAGTAGCTATGCTACTTGGAGCTATCCCGCCAAAACTGGATAGACAACATGAGAAGGCATGGGTTCTGTTAACCTTCCCCAAGTCCACGCAACTTATCTATTCACTTCACTCTCACACTCGCCTTACCCACCCCTCTGTTAACCCCGTTCCCTCCCCCCTTTCCACTAGCTCCCTCCCCCCCCCATCAGACGAGATCCATTGTCAAGTATGCCAGAGCCCATTTGACGAACACCATATGCTCCTCTGTGACATATATAACGCAGGATGGCATATGGACTGCCTTCTCCTACCCCTTGACACTTTCCCACATGGACTCCGGAAGTGCCCCCTATGTCTCCAACGCCACCTCCTTCCCCAGCCAGCCACTCTCCACCTTCGCCTTCCTTCCCCCATCTTCGATTTCGACTCTGATTAATATGTTGTCCAAAAACAAAAAGATCACCTGCCTCTACTCTGCCCCCGGGTTACCCCTTACCACAACAAAAAAAAACGCACATAAAGACGGGAAAAATAAACAAGACACATACTTCCACACACTCCCACCTGCATTCTGGTCCAACACCCACATACACGCCTATTCATGACGGGTCTGAGTCTGAGACCCAAGTTTGGTACATAGCTCGAGCGCAGCTCTCTGAAGAGGAACTTGGGACCTCAAACCAGTCAACTTCTTCCTTTCAGATTTTTTTTTCTTAGATTTTTTTTTGGGGATTGGTCCTTGCGGACTGGTCCAACCCCCTCCCCTAGAAGTGGAATTCCATTCTCTAGTTACTGCCGTGTTAATTACACCTAAGGGTACTGAGTCACCAGGCAGTCGTCGTATAGGAGTAATAGGTGCGCTGGTTCTTATCCTTCCATCCGAGACCGTCTAGGACAAACTTTCCTCTCCCTAGCCGGCCTGGTAGCGCACTGAGACATTGAGAAGTAGCCGATTGCCCTGAGGTAGCGGGCTCCGTCGATACCAGAGCCTGCCCACAAACGACAGCTGATATCGACGGTTTACGCTACTCAGCTGATGACCCCCACTACGGCCCTGGGCCTGTCCATACGTCTCTTTATGTTCGTGTTGCGTGAGACTGGTGACTGGGACATCTTCCTAGGTCCCCCGGAACGCGCGGAGACTGGTGGAGCTGACCAATGGGTATTAAAGCGGAGGGAATACTCAAGGTTTGCCAGGGTGAATCAAGTAACTTCCGCATCCCTTAGATACCCACTTTCAGTTTTCAATCAAAACTCTACTCTCAAAGGACCCTCGTCAAGGAAAACAACAAAACGCCGAACATAAGACGTTGGTGCGCATATGACGACGGGTCAGGGATTTAACTGCAAGTTTGTGTTCCGTGGTTCGCCATGGGGGGGACTTGGGACCGTGATCCAGACGGGTTTCTCCTTCGGGGTTTTTTATTTTTAACGGGATGTGTCCTTGCGGACCGGTCCCCCCCCCTCCCCTGGAGTGGCTTCCTTCTCCGCCTCTAGTAGCTGCCGTGTTAATTACACCTAAGGGTGCTGAGTCGCCAGGCAGTAGTCGTATAGGATTGTTAGGTGCGTTGGTGATTTTTTTCACCTGAGGTCGTTCAGGATGAACTTCACTCTCCCTGACCGGCCCAATAGCACACTCAGACACTGAAACGTTGTCGATTACTCTGAGATAGCGGATTAAGTATATGCCAGAATGTGATCCAATGAAAAGACGGCTGACATGGACGGTCTACGCTACTCCCCTGATGACCCTTACTACAGACTTGGGTCTGTCCATACGTGTCTCTATGTTTGAGCATTTCGACTGGTGACTGGGACCTGTTCCTAGGTCCCCTGGAATGGGCGAGGGCGGAGACTGGTGGAGCTGACCAATTTGTGTTATAGCGGAGGGGATTCTCAGGGGTTGCCAAGGTTGATTCACTCCCGTTTCCTTGGGATAACCACTATCAGTTTTCAATAAAAAATCTTCTCTCCAAGGAACATGTAAATAATTGCCAGTAACTGGTCACTTAATGGTCAGGTGCTGCGTTGCAATTTTATCTCTGCCCAACCAAAAGAGACCGAAATCTGTACAGATTATAACGCAAATTAATACGTCGTCAGACATTGATGTTAATAATGATGAATGACAGTGTGGTAGGACATATAATGTACGGTATCATGGTGGACAAATCAAGTCTTTTATTAAAAGAACTACATTTCGGATGAATTGTTTTGATTGTACCCTCCTTTCAGAACTATCAGAACGCATCAAGTTATATATAATGTCCATCCGCACGACCCTATGGATCATATAAAATATTTAAGGGCCGGCCCCGCCAAAATGACTTTTCAAAACTGGTACACCGCCCGTACAAATCATTTCCACACGACAGATTTCTGTTTTGCAGAAATCAACAACACTATTGGGTTGAGTAAAAAACCCAGTACCGCATAATCTTGTGTGGAGGATCAGATTCTGGAGAATAAAATCTTTGGAACAGGATTTTAAATTATTTTACTGAAAGATGAATGAAATTTTTTTTCTGTAAGGGAACACAAATGTTTGATTGGGTTGGGCGGCAGTATTCATGTACCCTTGTTCCTGTGCAAGGCAAATTCATTCTAGCGACCTGGAAAGCGTGACACGGAATGAGGACCACGCGAAGACATGAACAGTGGGAGACATGTGGGATTCAGGACTCATGAGCCTGATTTGCACCACGCTTCTTCTTTGCAGGATAGCAAGAACTGAGATTCGTGTCGTTCCGAGAAATAAAAGTGTCCTGAACTATTTTAGTCCAAACTATCTCGTTCGTGGACCAGTCACGTTCGTGAGCGGCCTATGGCACGCGACAGCGGATCTTGTTTGTGGGCGTGTTGTCTATACGCTTCATAACTGATAAAAGCGTAGGGACAACCCGCGCATTCACACGATCTACCGTTGTGGGCGTGTTGTTACAACGCTTTATAGCAATTTTGATGAGAATGTGTACGTTGCCGTGTTCACACATCTGTGTTCGAGCGAGAGTGTATGATGATGGATGTGAGGAACAGTGTTTGCGTGGTCGAATGTCATCACCCCCTCACCTTCAATCCCCGCCCCCTTGCTGTGTCAATTTGTCATCGCCTATAAATATCAGGATACGTTTGAATAGACATATCTGTATATCCGTATATGTGAATATACATATATGCACTTCATGGATCTCAATTTAAGAACATATAGTTCTTTACAGTTTCACGTTTGATAGAGTTCCACGGAGAGGTAGTGACGCTCAAACTCGTGTGCAATTTCAATTGGTTCGGCACATGCTACCTGGTATCATACAAATCGTGTTAATTGAGAAGCACATACTATTTTTTCTTTGATATTCTATAGTATTTCATAGTATTGGGTCCACATTGTGGTTTATCATAATAATTCAATCATGTTTTGACAAATCTTGCAAGGGCATATGGTGTTGAAAACAGATGGTGCCTAGGCACATTGATCATAAAGATACAGTTGCATGCACGTGCAGATTGTAGGTGAAAAATATACCTCCTGACCATGTGGCATGATTTCAAGCCAATATTCATTCCCAGGTCGAGATGACCATACCCCTGTATCATACAAGGATTCAGATGTCCACGCATAATTTGGATTCTCAACAAAAGGAAAGCAAATCCTCAACGAAGACGAAACAAATCTTGTAGATTCATCAAAAATGCAGTTTCTTACGTATTGTTCGTTGGTAGAACTGAGCGGCTGCGAAAAGAGTGAGATGGCAACCCCACCGGGGGTTACTAGCATTGCTCAAACTAACTTCATCGCAAAATGTCGGCCTGATATAGAATCATGTCCCATAGTTTACGTTAACATGGCAAAAAAACGTATACAATACTTAAATTAAAACACAGTATTTTTTGGAATGGTAACATAAATTGCAATGACATACAGGCAATTGGAAATCATACCATTCAATGTCTTGAAGAAAATCTCTTATTTTCGCATTATTTTCGAATTCAAAATTGGGATGTTTTTGCAGCCACCCTCCCACATCCTGTCTGACATCAGTATAGTGTTTTCCCACCTGAAATCATTGTGTGAATTGAAGTGATTCAGATTACATTCAAATAGTGACTATATTTCAAATTGACCTCATTTGCCGTCGCAAATTTTTTTTTTCTTGAAACTCCCAATGGTCCATTACGTTGTTGCACTGGTATATTATGCCCTAGGATCGGTACCAGTAGAAAGAAATGCTGTAGCCGTTGAATCATAGTCAATACCAAAAGGGGTCATGATTAGCAGAAACAATGTACAGTGCAAAAAACACTTGATCAGATGCACACAGATCACCTTCTTGCCAATGGCATCAAACTGGCAGTGCCCTGAAGTATCGACTTCTTGTAAAATCCTTTGGAATTCAGACAGGCGAGTAGTCAGACGAGTTCTCTCGTGCGAGGAATTTCTTGATGTCCGGATTGCCTGAATGCATAACAAAGTAATAGTATGAGTTCGAATCCATTGCCAGTAATACGAAACAGAAATATTTGTTCTTGGAAAGGTTGTCTAAAATATCTATGCAAATGCGTACCGAGGCAACGGCCTCCTCATCTGATATACGCAGGAATTTTAAAAATTCTGTCAAGTGCATAGATGACCGTCCGATCTTGGGATCAGCGTTATGTTCGCTCACCCTGTCCCCCCTCCCCCTCCCGCCCTCCCCCTCTTCTTCGCGTCTTTTAGTGTTTGAACTCACAAGGTGCAACATCAACTTCTCTGTCCCGCACTCCCCCCTTTGCCCCTCCACCCCTCCTCCCCCCCCTTCTCTCTCCCCCGTCTCCCCCCCTTCGGGCGTACCAGCACTGCCATGTTGTGATGTGTCACGTTCGCTTATTACTTTGATTTCAGGCCATGATTTTGCTTCGTTGAACCTGTCTTGGCTTGTTACAATATTGATGAGTTCATTAGCAAACCCATGATCAAAGTAAACAGTAGCAACAGGATCCTGTGCTTGCCCTTCAGACACCTGAGGAACGCGCAGACTTTTTTTTCGTTCGATTTTGTAAGCCGATGCATGAACAAGTGATGTGAAAAACTCTGACATCCCTGAAATGTGGCTTGGTGTTCTAAGAGCATGGGAGTCAGCACGTCCTGGTTTTGCATGCAATTTGATGCATTTATTGACTTTCAGCAATTTGATCACAGACAGCACACACATCAGACACCGATTGTTCTCTCTGAAAAACGATTTTGTCTCTCTATGACGATAGATATCGTGTGGCCACACTGATTTCAAAATAGAGGGTTTTGAAAGCTTCTTGGTGGTACATTCCAATTGCTTGGCAGCTGATTCGTGTATTGCAGTCAACAGTTTCCCGCAAAAAGATTTGACGTTGCTCATGAGTTCCTTGTTCGTTTGAAAAAAGCTTAATCGCTGAGTGTGAACTGTGGGCGTTGCCAGTGCTGCAACATCTCCAACAATAGAACGAAACAGTTTGTCCTGTTCAAATAACTGCGACATGGCATAGACTTGGTGTGCTCCTCCATCGTGTGAAGATATGATCCGCACAGAATCCTTGCACCTTGGATCAGCAATCAACGTCAACGACATTTCTTCTGTGTGGCCAAGGCTGGCATGAAAGGACTCGAGCTTGGTCTTGTGGTCACCCCCTGCACGCTGACTCCTCTTCCTTTTACGTTCTTTCTCTTTGGCAAGATTTTCAGAATCACATTGTGCACTCTTTTGCTGTCTTTCGAAAATTATAGGCCAAATTTCGGCATCTGCTTGTTGTATTGCGAGCGTGAGTGCAGGAGAGGTGGTGTTGGAATTGTAGTGCATTAACACGAGGGCCTCAGGCTGATCCACATCCAGCGAGTCTGGGGACCGTTCTAATTCTTCAAATTGCTTCAAAAATGCATCAATCCATTTGCTGCGAGTCGGACGATTTCCCGCTGAGATACCATTGAAGACAAAATCTTTCCGCCCATTCAACCGTTTTCGCTGGGGGTGAATAGCCCGTATGGTGGCACTGATTTCCATATTCTGATATTTGACTCGACCACTGTTAGCAGATTGCTGCTGAATCTGATTCAAACGTAATTGAAATGCCGCCTCCTGGCCAGTGCGATCCAGAAAATCATTACCTTCCGACTCAGGCATTGAAAAATACTGAATATTCTCATGTTCATCACGCACTGTAGATTTCATCGTAGCATCCTGTTGTAGTTTTCGCAGCTCATCTTGCAAAGTCCTGATGTATTTGGTCACTTGTGGTGAGGCGCCTTTTGTTTCACATGATGCATTCGAATTGAATTCTGTGAGGGTTGACTTCGCTGAGGTTCGATGTGTATGCTTATTGGATTCGGTCGCTAGAGTTGAATTGGTAGGCTGATGGTTTTGTTGTGTATATTGATCTGTTAGTGCCTGTTGTTGTATCTCATAACGGATGTTCGTGCCCTCCTTCAATTTGCTTCTCAATTTTAGGTCTGGTAAAGCGCTCACATTCCATTGCAGTAGATCTTTCGTGTTCAAGCTCGCGAATTTGAATCCATTACAAATCGCACAATCAAGTTTACATGTCTCATGCACTTTTTGCAACCCTCGTACAATTAGCAGTAGTGTGTCATTATTCTTAGTCGTGTGCACTCCCTTGAGTGTGTGTTGAGTGTGGTGGCTGGCTGTCTTGGTGGATGCTGTGTTGGGTTCCAGAAGCTTGGAAACAACAGTGGGTGCCTTTTTTGCAATATTGTTTGTTCGCTGAAACAAAGGCACTTTTGTGGGTTTTGTTGTGATGCAATCGAAACTTTGAAAGCAAATTTTTTTTTTCCCGCGTGTTTCTGATATCCCGTATTCGTAGTGCTGGGGGTCATACCAGGCCATTCCTTTCAAGTTTGTCAATAGTGGCCGTATTGCGCAAATCACGCCCGGGACATTTGTGCCTTGTTGCTCTTGATGTGTCGTAACAGATCCCATGTACAATGTCAAATCAAGGATGTTTGACAACGCAACTTTGCACTGTGTATCACCATCGTTGAATTGCACATCATAGGAGTCGGGCGTGCATGAATGGATCTTTGTCACCACACCAGGGTAATATGTGTTTTGATCCCACAGACAAACAATTTGTGATCCTGCGACAATATTGGTCCCAAGAGCCGAGAAAGATGTGGTCGATGTTGATGACATGTCTAGTTTCAACGGGGGTAGTAGTGATGTCGGGCTGTTGTCTGAGCATGCTTGGCGTTTTCGAACTGGTGTGGTTTCCTGATCAGCCCAAGAGACTTTCTTACATTTAACCTCCAAGCCGCGGTTTGTCGCCGCGAGGAGTGCACTCCAAGGAGGAAATTGAGTCACAGAATGCTTTTTGGTCGTTCTGCAATGCTCATTTTCGGTGCGTGTGGAAATTGTGCGGCTCATGTGGCACAGCATACAGGCATCCTCTATACTCTCCATCTGCTGTTTAACAGCACCCTTGGCCCTGCAAAGCAAGCACGTTTCCGATCACCAGTTGTGCTATGCGTTCGAGATCTCTACCTTTGCCTGGCCCTGTGCCACTCTACTTGTGCTCGCCCTGCGCCTGTCCACCGCCTGTCAGCCTGTGAATATGTCGTTAGGAAATTGTGTGGTAACAACTTCAAGAACATTTTTCCATCCGTTGCATGTTTTATTAAAAAAAACAAAAACATCAAAGACCTGAATGTACTGGTACAAACTCAAAAAAGCACTTTACTAGTTTATGAGCTCAATCTTGCTGTCAAATGTATTTTTTTTCAGATCATCATGTCAACATTACTGATGTGCATATCTTTATGCAGACTTTACTACACGATTTGAACATCAATACCTACCCAGCAAATGTCTCTGGGGTTTTCAGTAGATATGTATGGTTGTTTGTGTTGTTGCTGCATGTGAACCTTCGGCGTGTAGTAAAATATTTTTTTGTCAGCATCTTCGTCGAGTTTGTTATCATCCTGTAGGACGGGCAGTGGATTGAGAGAAGATCTGTTGGCGAGAACTGAGGTACATGGCACGGAGCTCAATGGTGTTTTGCTCACGTGTTGAATTTCATATGGCAATGGACGACGCACTCTGTCGTTTGGTCTTGCTCTTCTGCAGTCGCCGTCGATAGCTCTCATTCTCGCTCGTTGTCGTTTTTCTGTCAGTCTCGCTCGCTCTATGGCTTGCTTATGTGTTGTGTTTTGCTCACTTTCTTCTTCTATGTCTTCTTTTCTCTTTTTCCCCTTGTGTTTTCCATTGTCTCACTTTTCTCTTCTCCTCCCCTCTGTTTCTTTCTTTTTCTTTGCTTGTCCCTGTCTGTCCCACAGGAGACAACGACAAGATAAAGTCTCTCTCCTCTTTCTCTGTCTTCACGGAGAACCTCCTTTTCTCTGTAACTTGGATTTTTTGTCGCTCGCTCTCTTTCCCTCTGTCTCACTGTGTCCTACACTCTTTCACTTTGGCTTGTCGCATTTCTCAACTCTTCTCCTCTTGCGCGCGCGCGCTGTGTCTTCTTTTTTTCTCTTGACCAATGCTCTTGCTTCGAGTCTCTTCTTCTCGTTGTAATTTCTGATCACTCTTTATCTCTCTCTCCTGCTCTCTTTCTGCTTGTCAGGTGGGAGGTACAGTGGATTCAGAGGCTGCTGCCGCCGTGAATACATGCTGAGGTACACGACATTGAAATCATGTCCCATTGCTGATGCACTAGCAGCAATTCGTACTTTGTTGAATGGTCTCAGTCAGTAATCTATGTCATAATTTGAATCTGTTATCGTTCTTTGTTCTACGCATATCAACAACATCATCAGTGGTGCAGAGACGAATCAGCGCTTGAGCCCAAAGTTGTTAATTACAGTAGACTCATTGAGCTTGGAGAGAATGAGATGCGAAAAGGTGTCCTTGAGTGGGGACCCCAAGGGGCCTTAGATCCAACGACTCGAAGTTTGATCCAGATTGCTGAAAAGCACGAAGACAACTACCGAAGGCAACCCAAGAAGATATGCATTGAAGTGGAAGATGATGTCAAAAATGATGATGACAATGTGTGCAATGACCTTACGTCACAATTGGTTGTCCTCCACGAGCGAGGTGAGGATTGATGCTGTGCTTGCGTGTTAAAAGAATATGTACGGCATGCTCGCTTGTGTTAGTATCATGCTGACAATCTACAATGACTTTTACGCATTCACAGCTCAAGTCATTCAAGTGCAATTTTTGGAAGTGCAGAAAATCCAGAATGCAAACCTACTGGCATTGCGTGATGTTAATCCAACAACCAGGACGCTGCGGGAGCTTGCCTGCAGTTCGAATACAAAGATAAACTGGTAAATCCCTGACGCTCATTCCCTCCCTGTTGGCTCATTTTCTCATTCAGTGGCTAATTTGCTCATTGTCCTACAATCTTTGGCGCAACTCCAACAATTTGTGTATGGCCTTCTAATTTATTGTGATGTATGTGCTGTCCATTTTTCCCCTCCAGTGCTCTTCTCGACAATATTCTGAAGAGAAATCCTACCGCGATCGTGGCATATTTGCCGACGGAGAATTTGTTATTGCCCTCCGAGGTGGTTGTAAGAAATATGGCAGGTCTACAGCCGAAGGAATGGTTGGAAGACCAGATTCTGGATTTTGTGTTGTGCTACTTGTCGAAGGTCACCGGAGCTGGTTTTGAAAAGGTGCGAATAAAATGAATGGCTGTTGTGACATTATATAATTCAAGTAACGGCTGCTGTGATATTTTATTGTGACGGAGTATTGGATTATATGTTTTTATATACATAAATATTTCCAATATACATATATAAATAAATATTAATATATGTATACATACATATGTACATATATGCATACATGTATTTATACATAGAAATATGCATATCTATATATGTATATATATATATATATACATGTATGTATATATATGTATATGTATTTAAGTATATAGATATATGTACATCATTATGTTTATATTCATACATATATGTATCTATACATATATTTATGTGCATATGCATACAAATATAGACAAATGTATATACATACATATGTATTACATGTATATACATGTGTATATATATATGTATACATATATATATATATATGTATATATATATGTATATATGTATATATATATATACATATATATATATATATATATATATACATATATATA
>Ga0335398_10005912_pt1 | contig 15792 bp, 18 predicted proteins | sample BON03_FD_205742 | JGI IMG/M metagenome (GOLD analysis project Ga0335398, IMG submission 205742) | Freshwater microbial communities from Lake Bonney liftoff mats and glacier meltwater in Antarctica - BON-03 (spades assembly) (version 2) | ecosystem: Environmental > Aquatic > Freshwater > Ice >... | reverse complement strand
AATACGCTCATGTTTCTCCTTTACTTTTTATCAAGAAAGTGGCCATGAAAACACGACCACCCCCCTACCGTAGGCGCTAGATGTTTCGTAAACAAGCTGGTTTCATCACATCCCTGTAACATGCTGGGCGGTCATCGAGCGTGCCAGGCGAGGGATCTAGGGCAATTCTTGGGGTCTGGCTAACCGGTTCCGACGTGAGGTCAGCGCATCCACGCTCAAAAGCACCAGCGCGACCCAGACCACCCCGAAACCTAACCATCGTTCTAGGGGCATCGGTTCCCCCATGATGAACACTCCAAACGTGAACTGCATGACAGGCGCGATGTATTGCATGAGTCCCATAATGGTTAACGGCAGGCGCCTGGCGGCCGCTCCGAAAAAGAGCAACGGAATACTTGTCACCGCGCCGGCCGTCAACAGCAAGGCGGTATGGCCCGCCCCCAGTGTGCCCATGGTGAGTCCCTCACCACGGGCGACCCAAATCAGCAAGCCGACAGCAACCGGAGTAAGCCACAGTGTTTCCAATGCCAGGCTGTCGACCGATTTAACCCTTGGCCCCATGCGGTTTTTCACAAAACCGTAAAAGCCAAAAGACACTGCCAAAGTCAACGAGATTACCGGGACCGACCCGTACCCCACAGCCAGCACCACCACAGCAACCACCGCCAGACTCAGCGACGCCCACTGCAACGGGCGAAGTTTTTCTTTAAGCACGATTACGCCCAGTGCGACGGTCACAAGGGGGTTAATGAAATACCCGAGCGCTGCCTCCACAATGAAGCCGTTCAAAGAGGAATAGACGTATACCGACCAGTTGACAAGAATCAGCAGTGCGGCGATCGCGGAGAGCCCGCGAAGGCTGCGGTTGCGCAGTAGGCCCAGGGTGAGCGGGATCCTGCGCAAGACAAGGAGGATTCCCAGGCAGAAAATCAGCGAGAGGGCAATCCTCCAGCCCAAGATTTCCAACGGCCCGCTTGGGTCAAGAGCAACAAAGAAAGCTGGAAGCAGCCCCCAGAGGCCATAAGCGGCAAGGGCGGAAAGAAAACCCTGTCTTGCTTGCTTGGCGTCGTCCACCGACACAGGCTATACCCGGCACCAGGTGGTTAAAACACGCAGGCCCCACACAGAGTGTGGGGCCTGCGATGAAATGCTGGAGTGCGCTTAGCGCTCCACAATCGCAAGAACGTCGCGAGCTGACAACACGAGGTACTCGTCGCTGCCAAACTTCACTTCGGTTCCACCATACTTTGAGTACAGTACGACGTTGCCGACGGCAACATCCATGGGCACGCGGTTCCCGTTGTCGTCGAAACGACCGGGTCCGACGGCGACAACTTCGCCTTCCTGAGGCTTTTCTTTAGCGGTATCAGGAATGACTAAACCAGAAGCAGTGGTCTGCTCTGCTTCGAGCTGCTTGATCACGATGCGATCTTCGAGCGGTTTGATGGACACCGACACGGTTGACCTCTTTCTGAGACTTTGAGTTAGCACACTCACTATCCGAGTGCTAGCCCAACTGTAGCGAACGAGTTAGCACTCGCGCAATACGAGTGCCAGAAATCTCTCTACTGGCAGAATGGTGCCATGGACCGCAGCGAGCTCGAAGCACTGCTCCACCCTGACTCTCTGCGACTGCTCTCTGCGCTTCGGGACGAAAATCCCCTCGGCGACGCATCTTCGCTTGTCACCTCTCTGAGGAAAGCGGGGCATTCTCCAGAAATTGTTCGCGCGGTGGTCGGCCAATGGGGACTCCGTGACAAAGCCTTCGACAAATTCGGCGACTTTGCGGCCCGCATGCTTTTCACGAAGGACGGACTCGAGCAAGCCACGCGGCTTGCTGTCTCCAGCCATCACGCGGGTCGATTCCAGACCGCTGGCATCGCCTCCGTGTGTGACGCTGGATGTGGAATTGGAGGAGACTCGGTCGCCTTTGCGGGAATCGGTTTGAGCGTTCTCGCTCTGGAAGCTGACGAGATCACCGCCGCTCTTGCCGCCTACAACCTGCAGCCTTTTGAGGGCGTCGCGGTTCGCCACGCAACGGCACAAGACGCTGACGCCTCGGGGTATGAAGCTCTGTGGTGTGATCCTGCCCGACGCTCTAGCTCGCAACGTCTCGCAGACCCTCACGACTGGTCACCCCCTCTGGAGTGGATCTTTGAGCAAGCGCGCCACAAATCTTCCGGAATCAAACTCGCGCCGTGGATGAATCGCGATCTGATTCCCGAAGGCCTGGAAGCTCAATGGGTGTCCCATCATGGCTCGGTAGCGGAAATGGTGCTTTGGTCGGGGACGTTAGCCACAGAAAACGTCACCCGGAGTGCACTCGTTATTTCTCCCCGTGGGACCGCGCAACTGGGAGCGGCCACAGATTCCTTGGACGCCGAGGTCGGAGAGCTTGGCGACTACCTCATCGAACCCGATGGCGCTGTTATTCGTGCGCGCCTTATTGGCGACCTTGCCAGAATTCATCACGGGGTCATGCTGGATGAGAGCATCGCCTATTTCAGTACCCACAAGCCCGTGGTGACGCCACTGGCCCAATGTTTCCGGGTAGAAGAGGTCGTTCCGTACAATCTCAAACGGGTCAAAGATCTGGTGTCCCGCGCGAACCTGGGATCTCTAGAAATAAAGAAGCGAGGGATCGATGTTGATCCGCACGCCCTGCGCGCGCAATTGAGCCTGAAAGGTGAGGGAGAAAAAACGCTCATCCTCACCCGTCATCAAGGCTCGCGCATTGCCGTGTTGGCAACTCGAGAGTATTAGCCCTCGAGGATGTAGCCGGCACTGATGAGAAATGCCAGCGACAGTGGCAGCGCCACGAGGACGAGGACTGCGGTGCCGATGATCAATGCCGCGTACCCCACGCCCACCGCGATGGTCGAACGTAGGCGGCCTGCGGGGGCCGCCTTTCTGCCGATATGTCCCATAATCACGGCCACAATTGCCGGCACAATTCCCAAACCAAAAATCGGGGCCAAGATCAGGGCGCCAACCGCGGTGCCCAAAGCTGCCTTCGATAGTGTCGTCCCCGATCGCACCGGGGGTGGGGTGGGCAACACGCCTGTGGTTTCCACAGAGATCTCGGTTACCGATACTTCCGTGATGGGCACAGATTCTGTAGGACGGAGAGGGCCAAGGGAACTCATAGAAAGTACCTTACTGGCCTACTCCATGAGTTGAATGGTGGAAGGGCTCAAGCTGGAGAACACTCCCGCGTTCAAAGGTGAGGCACCAAAACCACTCTGAATGCGCAGTGCGCCCAGCGCGGCAATCATCGCGCCGTTGTCAGTGCACAGCGCCAACGGCGGCACACGAAAATCAACGCCCGCCCTCTGGCACTCTTCTTCTGCAAGGCCGCGCACCCGTGAGTTGGCAGCCACCCCGCCGCCTATGAGCAGTCGGGGAACGCCATATTCCTCGCAAGCTGAAAGCGCTTTTTTCACCAACACCTCGGCCACCGCTTCTTGAAACGAAGCGGCAATATCGGGCACACTCACCTCGGCTCCCGCCGCGCGAGTCGCCTCAACGTAGCGGGCCACCGCGGTTTTGAGACCGGAGAACGAAAAGTTGTAGCGGTGGCGCTGTTGATCTTTATGGCTCGTCAGCCCCCGTGGGAACCACACTGCGTGGGGATTACCTTCCTTCGCCACTCGATCAATATGCGGTCCACCAGGATAGGGAAGGCCTAACACCCGCGCCACCTTGTCGAACGCTTCACCGGCAGCATCATCAATGGTTTCTCCCAACAATTCCACGTCTGAGGCCAAGTCCTTCACCAGAAGGAGCGACGTGTGTCCGCCTGAAACCAACAGGGCAATGGTAGGCATGACGAGGTCGCGCTCCCGGTTCACGTACTCCACCCCAACGTGTGCAACGAGGTGATTCAGGGCATAAAGCGGAAGGCCCAAGCTGACAGCGAGCGCTTTGGCGGCCCCCACGCCCACCATGAGGGCACCAGCAAGGCCGGGGCCCGTGGTCACCGCAATGGCGTCGAGGTCACTGAACCCCAAGCCCGCCTCGGCAAGTGCTGAGGTGAGCATGGAGGGAAGAGCTTCGACGTGAGCTCTCGCGGCCACTTCGGGTACGACGCCTCCATAGAGCGCGTGTTCATCCATCGAGGACGCCACGCAGTGGGCCAGGAGTATGTTTCCGCGAACAATGCCCACTCCGGTTTCATCACAACTGGTTTCAATCCCCAGTACCACCGGCTCAGCCATGGTCACCCGCCCTTTTCCCCTGCGAGTCCTGGTGACGGCGCATCACCAGAGCATCGATGCCCTCGGGTTGGTAATACCCCACACGCCTGTCGATGACGAAGAACGATTCAGACCCATAGAGGCTCTGCGCGACAGGGTTATCGGCTCGAACCTCTAAAAACACATCACCCGCCCCTCGCCGATGGGCTTCTTCCAGCAGTGCCCGCAGCAGCATTCGGCCCACGCCTTTTTTCCGATGCTCCACCACGGTGGCAAGTGTCTGAATATCACCGGCATCGGCCAGGCTCAGTGCCGCGCGAAGCCCGCCATATCCTACCAATTCGTCGGAGCCGCTCGCCCTGGCTACCAGGTAGTAACTGAAGGGGTGCGACACCTCCTCCACCATGAGCTCGGGCGACCAGGCATCAGCACCAAAGAGCATCGCTTCTTGCTCAATCATCTCCGGCAAGTCCTCCAGCCCAGCGCGCGTAAGCAAATAGGTCACCTCGGCACACTCACATCAGGCGCCCGCAAATAGCGGGGGGTGGGCTCGGGGAAGGCGACTCCGCGGTGCTGGTAGTCCAAGGCCACCCGAGCCAGCTCTGCTGCTGGTATCTCAGCGCCCAGTATCCGAGGAACATCCCGGGCTTCGGCCAAAACATGGTCCAAGTCTTCAAGTTTCACCAGCGCGGGTCCCAGCACCCGACGGCTTTCATGCGCTCGGCGGTAGACCGAATACGCCACTTCGCCCCGTCTGGCGTCGGTGACGACCACTACATCTCCGGCGGCAAAATAGCCCAGAGCATCATGAGAAATGACGGGTAACAGGGGAACCTCTCGGGAAAGCGCAAAAGCCGACGCTGCCGCCATCCCGACACGAAGCCCCGTGAAGGGGCCCGGACCGATTCCCATCACGACGGATGTCACCTCTGCCGGGCGCACACCAGCTGTGGTAAAGACGCTCTCCAAGAGAACCCCGATAATCTCAGCGTGCCCTCGGGGGTCCACACTCGATGCTTCAGCGCGCGTGACGCCCCAGGTGTCCACCAGCGCCACCTGGGTGCCCAGAGAGGAATCAACTGCGAGAAACATCAGCGACTTCCAGAGCCGGAGCGATGCGGGCAAAGAACTCTGCACTGTCTCCGTGGCCTGCCACGCTGACAGTGCGAGGTTGATCTGCCTCGAGATTGTCGGCCTCGCCGTGAGGTCGCTCAAAACTTAGCTCCAGCCAGCTATCGCTCAGCACGAAGGCGAAAGGAGCGGCCCACTCGGCGACCACCACAGAGTAGGGAACATCGATATCGAGTTCGTCCAGTTCTTGCGCGGAACCCACCCTATACGCGTCAATATGCACCAAAGGGGGTCCCCCCGCAGTTCTGGAGAGGTGCTCCCTCGCCACGACGAACGTGGGACTCGACACCTGGGTTTCGAGGTTCATGGCCTCCCCAAACCCTCTACTGAACGTCGTTTTTCCTGCCCCAAGTTCACCGGTTAATACAAAAACGTCACCGGCTTGAGAAAGCACAGCAATCGAAGCGCCCAAAGCTTCCATCGCGGCGGCCGTGGGGACGACGTGTTTCACGGGACCACCACGCGAGGGACGCGGGGGCCCAACCGGGTCACAATCTCGTAGGCAATGGTCCCCGCCGCTTGGGCCCATTCATTGGCGCTTGGTTCACCTTCGCCGGGGTCTCCCCACAATACGGCCCATTGGCCTTCGCGAACAGGAGCATCGTGGACGTCCACGCTCAACTGATCCATCGAGATGCGCCCGGAAACGACGAAGCGTTCCCCGTCGATTGCGACCGGTCCTGCAGACGACGCATGACGGGGAATCCCGTCGGCATAGCCCAGAGGAATTAATGCCAGCGTCGTTTCCGCGCCGGTCCGATAGGTATGCCCATAACCGACCCCCAACCCCGCGGCGACGCGCTTGGTCAAAATCACCTGGCCGCTCACGCGCATTGCGGGAATCAAGCCCACCTCGTGATAGCGACTTGTGACGGGAACCCCGTAGGCGGCGGCACCGACCCGAACCATGTCGTAGGCAAGGCCCGGAGAGTCACTGGTGCCAATACTCGAGGTCACATGCCGAATCTGCGGCTCAACTCCATACTCTTTGGCAAGGGCCACGCCGGAATCAAACACCGCACCTTGTGCGGCATCGGCTTCGCCGGAAGCGCCGGAAAGGTGAGTGAAAATGCCGATGGTCTCGATTTTTCCTATTTTCTGGGTTGCCGCGACCCGAGTGAAAAAGTTAACCCAGTCACGGGGATCGACACCATTTCTGCCCAAGCCACTGTCAATTTTCAGGTGAATGCGTGCCGGTGTGCCGTGCGTGGCAACCGCGGCGACGCGTTCCAGCTGGGCGATAGAAGACACCCCCAGGTCGATACCGTGCTCATACGCAGGCGCAATGTCCTCCCGCGGACCAAACAACCACGCCAGAATAGGCGCGGTGATTCCCGCTTCTCGAAGCTCGAGCGCTTCTGCAAGATCAGCGGTCCCCAGCCAGCTTGCACCGCCTTCGAGAGCGGCGCGAGCGGCTGTCAGGGCGCCGTGTCCATAGCCGTTGGCTTTGACCACGATAAGCATGTGGGGGGTGCCCGCCATGATGCGCAGCAGTTCCACGTTGTGCGAAATGGCGGAAGGCCTGATGAGGGCTTCGCGCATGGGCTGGTTCACGATGCGCCCTCCATGACAACGAACGCTATCGCCATCCCCCCATCGTGAGAGAGCGACACATGGTGACTCACCACCAAGCGTGCGCTCGCTCTCGCTTCCACTCCGCCGGAGAGCACCAGCTCGGGGCGTTGCCCTGCTTCGCGGGTGACATGAATGTCGTGCCAGGAAAAGCCCTCGATATTTCCACCCAGCGCTTTGAGTGTTGCTTCTTTGGCGGCGAATCGGGCAGCTAAAGAAGCGCTGGTGAGGTCCTCGCCGCTCGCATCCGCGTCGCTAAAAAGCCGCTCACGTAAGCGAGGCGTGCGAGCGAGAGCGCGCTCAAAGCGCGCAATATCGACGATGTCGACTCCGACTCCCACCATCATGCGTGTGACCTTCGACTATTCCACCGTGACGGACTTCGCCAGGTTTCGTGGCTGGTCAATGTCCAGCCCCTTGGCCCCGGCCAGTTCCATACCAAAAATATGCAGGGGAACAACAGCCAACAGCGGTTCCATGAACGTCGATGCCAGGGGAATGGGAATCACCTCGTCTGCATAGGGCAAGACAGCGGCATCGCCTTTTTCGGCAATGGCTATGACCCGCGCACCCCTGGCACGAATCTCTTGGATGTTCGAGACGACCTTGCTGTGAAGGGAAGAAGGGTCACGCGGGCTCGGCACAATCACAAAAACAATCTGGCCAGGCTCAATCAACGCAATAGGTCCGTGCTTAAGTTCCCCGGCGGCAAAGCCTTCGGCATGAATGTAGGCAAGCTCTTTGAGTTTGAGAGCTCCCTCCAACGCAACCGGGTAGCCCACATGGCGACCGAGATAGAGCACCGATCGGGTGTCGACCATCCACCCCGCCATTTGTTTAATGCGCGGACCCGTTTCGACCATTTCCTGAATCTGGTCGGGCAATGCGTGTAAGTCAGCGGCGAGGCTGGCCGCCTGTTCATCGCTCACGACGCCTCTTTTCTGACCGAGGTAGAGACCCAGCAAATAAATTGCGACAACCTGCGAAAGAAAAGCTTTCGTGGAGGCAACAGCAACCTCTGGGCCCGCGTAGGTGTAAAGGGTTGAGGTAGATTCCCGCGGAATTGTTGCCCCCTGTGTGTTGCACAACGAAAGTGTCTGGGCTCCAGCCTCCCCAGCAAATCGCACTGCCATCAACGTGTCCATCGTTTCGCCCGATTGACTCACCGACACGACGAGAGTTCCCGGGCCAACGACCGGGTCGCGGTAGCGAAACTCGTGCGAAAGCTCAACAGTGGTGGGAATGCCCGACCATTTCTCCATGGCGTAAGCCCCCAACATGGAGGCATACGCCGCCGTTCCACACGCGATGAAAATCACGCGATCGACCCGCTCGACGGCAATGTTTGCGAGCTCTGGGAGACTGACGACTCCGTCGAGCGATAGCCGCCCACGAAGCGTGTTGGCTACCGCCTCGGGCTCCTCAGAAATTTCCTTGGCCATAAAACTTGACCAGCCGCCCTTGTCCGCCGCTGAAGCGTCCCAATCAATGGTGAATTCGGGAGGGCTTACTTTTTCGCCGTCAAAAGACACCACGTCAATGGAGTCCGCCGTGATGGTCACAATCTGGTCTTGCCCGAGCGCGAGAGCTTTTTGGGTATAGGCGACAAACGCAGCCACATCAGAGCCCAGGAAGTTTTCCCCCTCGCCCACGCCGATAACTAAAGGCGAATTACGACGCGCTCCCACCACAACACCCGGTACCTCTTCGTGGACCACGAGAAGGGTGAAGGCCCCTTCTAGGCGCCCCACCACCTGCATCATCGCGGCGGTGAGGTCGTGGGTTTCCCGATACGCCAAACCCACGAGGATCGCTGCAACCTCGGAGTCCGTTTCACTGGCAAACTTCTCGCCGGCAGCGACCAACTCAGCTTTGAGTTCCTGAAAGTTTTCGATAATCCCATTGTGGATAAGGGCGAGTTTGCCGTTATCGGCCAGATGCGGGTGGGCGTTCGCATCGGTGGGTGCACCATGGGTGGCCCATCGGGTGTGAGCGATGCCCGTGGTTCCCACACCTAACGGAGTCGCCGCGAGGTCACCGGTCAAAATGCCGAGCTTGCCTGCTCGCTTATGCGACACCAGGTGCCCAGTGTTCTCGATGATGGCCACACCAGCTGAGTCATAACCTCGGTATTCGAGCCGGGCAAGACCACTCAAAAGGACGTCGGAACTCGAACGCTGCCCCACGTAACCCACAATTCCGCACATGGAAAAGAGTCTAGGCGATGGCCCCCAGACGCCGAAGCCCACTACTCTGGTGGCTATGGCATCCGCGGGGCTTAATCACGAGGGTGGCACTCCTTTCGTCGAATACGACCGGAAGACATGGGCTGATCTTGCCCCCAGCGCACCGCTTCCCCTCTCAGAAGAAGACTTAGCTCGCGTTCGGTCCGCGGGTGACATGTTGGACGCTGAGGAAGTGTTGGAGGTTTATCAACCTCTCGCCCGGCTGCTCACCCTTTATGTGGAGGGCGCTCGCCACATTCACTCCATTACGCGGGAGTTCTTGGGCGATGGCATGTCTCACACGCCCTTCATCATTGGGGTAGCAGGCAGTGTGGCAGTGGGAAAATCCACCACCTCCAGGGTGCTTGCCGAGCTCCTTTCTCGAAACCCCGACACCCCACACGTGTCCCTCATCGCCACCGATGGCTTTCTTTTGCCGCTTAAGCAACTCACCCACGAGGGACTCCTCGACCGGAAGGGTTTCCCCGAGAGCTACGACCGCCGGGCGCTTCTTCGATTTGTCTCCCAGCTGAAGAGTGGTGTTTCTCCGGTGATTGCCCCGGTGTATTCCCACCTGCTTTACGACCGGGTAGAGGGAGAAACGACAGAAATTGCGACCCCCGACATTGTCATTATTGAAGGCCTCAACGTTCTGGCGCCCCCGGCCACCAATTCGGCTTTGGCGCTGAGCGACCTTTTTGATTTTGGAATCTATTTGGATGCCCGCACCGTGGATATTGCCCGCTGGTACGAAGAACGATTCGTGGCGCTGCAAAAGGGAGCGTTTAGCGACCCTCGAAGCTACTTTCACCGATATGCATCACTGGGGGAAGCACAAGCCCGAGCAGAAGCCCATCGCTTATGGCGAGGGATAAACGAACCTAACCTGACCGAAAACATCCTGCCCACCAGGCCCCGAGCGTCGCTCATCCTGAGGAAAGAAGCTGACCACCGGATTAATACGGTGTTGCTGCGCAAAACCTAAGTCCCAGCGAGCTCGCTCGTGATTACGGCGGCAAGCGATGACGCAATACGTTCGGCCGTTTCATGATCTCGTGCTTCCACCATGACCCGAACGAGGGCTTCCGTTCCTGAGGGCCGCACCATCACCCGACCAGAGTCGGCTAGTTCCACGCTGGCAGCTGCGACGGCATCGAGGACAACCTGGTTGCTTGCCACCGCTGTGCGGTCAACGCCCGACACGTTGTGGAGTACCTGGGGAAAAATCTCGATTTGATCTGCCAGGACGGCTAACGACTTTCCGCTGTGATGAATTTCTCTTGCCAACTGCAGGCCCGTCAGAATCCCATCACCCGTGGTCGAGTGCTCCGGGAGAATGATGTGGCCCGATTGTTCGCCCCCAAGGCTAGCGCCACTGCGCGCTAGCTCCTCGAGAACATAACGGTCGCCCACCGCGGTTTCTTTCACGGTTATTCCGTGCTTTTCCATGGCCTTGCGGAGGCCCAGGTTTGACATCACCGTGCACACCAGCGTGTTTGAAGTGAGTGTTCCCGCCTCTTTCATAGATAACGCCAAAATAGCCATGATGCGGTCGCCGTCGATAATTCGGCCGGTGTGATCCACTGCGAGGGCTCTATCGGCATCCCCGTCGTGAGCAACACCGAAATCCGCACCGAGCTCCACGACCTTCTTTTGGAGATTATCCAGGTGGGTGGAGCCGTAGCCCAGGTTAATGTTCAGACCATCCGGTTCGTTTCCGATCACGGTGACCTGTGCTCCGGCTCCCAGAAATACCCTTGGTGCTATGCCAGAAGCTGCACCGTGAGCACAATCAAGCACTACGTGTAGTCCGGTGAGATCGCAGTCCAAGGTCTGCAACAGGTGAATGAGATAACGGTCTTCGGCGTCCGCAAACCGTTGAATGCGGCCCACATCTCCGCCGGTGGGGGCAAGAGGCGGCTCGTTCATCATTTCTTCGATTCGGTCTTCAACCTCATCCGGAAGCTTTGTGCCCCCGTACGAGAAGAACTTGATGCCATTGTCTGGCGCGGGATTGTGCGAGGCGGAGACCATTACCCCAAAATCAAAACCGCCCTCTCGGACTAAGAATGCGGTGGCCGGAGTCGGAATAACCCCGGCATCGAACACATCGATGCCGGAGCTTGCTAATCCCGCCGCCACAGCGGCACCCAAGAACTCGCCGGAAATCCTAGGATCTCTGGCGAGGACTGCGCGGGGGCGACGACCTTCTGCCTTCAGCTCGTCCGCGTGACGACCTTTGGTCAATACCAAGGCCGCACTCTGAGAAAGGCGAACCACCATGTCGGCCGTGAGTTCGCGATTCGCGAGCCCCCGAACCCCATCAGTGCCGAATATGCGACCCATGAGATGGTGGCGGGACGTCTAGCGCTTCGAGTACTGAGGTGCCTTACGAGCCTTCTTGAGACCAGCCTTCTTCCGCTCTTTCACGCGGGCATCCCGTGATAGGAAGCCTGCCTTCTTGAGCAAAGCGCGGTTGTTTTCTTCATCAATCTGGTTCAAAGAGCGGGCGATTCCCAAACGCAATGCGCCGGCCTGGCCGGAGGGTCCACCACCGGTGATGCGAGCGATTACATCGTAGCTTCCGGCCAGCTCAAGGACCGTAAAGGGGTCATTGATGAGCTGCTGGTGAAGCTTGTTGGGGAAGTACTGCTCGAGCGAGCGCCCGTTGACGGTGTAGGTGCCAGCGCCAGGAACAAGGCGAACGCGGGCAATAGCCTGCTTGCGTCGGCCTACGGCGTGGCCGCTTACGGTCAGTTTGCCACGAGGCTTCTTCTCGACGGCCTCTACCGCGCCTGGGGTCTCGGTACTAAACGACGTGGGAGCTTCTGCTTCCACTGCGGAGTCTGGAGTTTCTTCTGTCATAGCCACTGTTTTCGTGTCCTTAGCTTGAGCGCTACTGCGCAATCTGGTCGAGAGAGTAGGGCTTAGGCATTTGAGCCTGGTGGGGGTGTTCGCCGCCGGTGTAGACCTTGAGCTTGGCCATTTGTTCGCGTCCCAAGGTGTTCTTGGGCAGCATGCCTCGAATAGCTTTTTCGACAGCGCGAATGGGGTTGGTTTCCATCAGCTTGTCGTAGGTTACCCCGGTCAGGCCTCCCGGATATCCCGAGTGTCGGTAGGCAATCTTCTGGGCTAACTTGGCGCCTGTGAGGACCACTTTGTCGGCATTCACAATGATGACGTGGTCTCCCATGTCCATGTGAGGGGCGAAAGTGGGCTTGTGCTTCCCACGCAGCAAAGCTGCCGTGTGAGAGGCGAGGCGACCCAAAACCACGTTCGTGGCGTCAATGATGAGCCACTCTCGCTGAACATCAGCGGGCTTAGGTGAAAACGTGCGCGTCATGCGACATTCCTTGGGGTTCGAGGTGTTCGTGAATCCCGCTCCGTGGGTGTTCTGAATCAGAACCTCCCGGTGGAGGGCTCAACCTGGTACTCAATCGGCGATTAGCACCAAGTCGCTATCTTAGGGCACAACGAATGCCGGGTCAATCCGCGCTCCGTTTCCTTTTCGCTCTTGTCTGCTCAGCTCGCATCGCCAACTGACCATCCTCCGGATAGGTCACAGACACCAGCGTCAAGCCTTTCGCCGGCAGAGTAACCCACAAGCTGGTTCTCTTTCTCGCAGCTCGGGCAGCCAGCACCTCGTCGACGCTAATAGCTCCTCGGCCGAGCGCCACCGCTGCCCCTACCAAAGACCGCACCATCGAGCGGCAAAAAGCGTCAGCAGACAGATTGGCCACCAGCACGCCTTCGGCATCGCGCGTCCATGTGAACTTCTGCAATGTCCGAATCGTGGTCGCACCAGCTCTCAGCGCGCAAAAAGCTTGAAAATCATGCAAACCTAGAAGGGCCTCTCCCACGTCGTTCATAGCGTCGACATCGAGATCGTAGGGTGTGCGGGCAGTAATATCCCGCTTCAGTGGGTTCTTGAGTGCACGCCGATCGGCGAGCCGGTATTCATAGTGCCGAGACAATGCTGAATACCTTGCATTGAACCCTTCAGGTGCCCGGCGCACAGAATGGACCACAATCGCGTCGGAGCCCAGCGCACCGTTGACCCTTTTTGGCAAGCTGGCAAGGCCCGCAGGGGTCAAGGTGATTGCATCGGAAAGGTCCACATGGCACACCTGGCCCAGGGCGTGAACTCCAGCATCGGTTCGACCGGCCACCACGGTGCTGACATCTTTCTTAGCCGCGTGTAAGACAGTAGCGAGAGCCGTTTCCAGTTCTTCCTGAATGGTGCGCTGGCGTGGTTGTTTCGCCCACCCGGAATATGCCTTACCTAGGTATGCGCAGTCCATCCAAAGCCTCGTTGTCACGAAAGCCAGTGTAAACACTGTTGGCCAGCTCCGCGTTATTTTCCTCGGAGACGGCGCTGCTGCGTCACCGTCTCAAACCGGGGATATGCCAAGCCCCACACAAGAGAAGGCCATGGTGTGGCGTTTTAACCCATGGAGAAACAGCTGAGGCACCCAGCCGTGTCAGGCTGGGTGCCTCCAGGTAGCTTTATTTAGCGTCGCCCTTGTCGGGCGCTTCGGCAACATCGTCGATGTCACCGTCTGCGGGGACGTCCATCGCAACCTCAACGGACTCCGTTGCCTCTGTTGAGGTCTCGAGTGTCGCGGGGTCCTCGGTGACCGTGACGGCCTCTTCCACAACCTCTGGCGCTGGCGTTGCCTGCTCTGCCACGGGCTCAGCCTTCGTGGTCTTGGGCTTGGGGTTCACGGGCTCCAACACAAGCTCAATGACCGCCATGGAGGCGTTGTCGCCTTTGCGGAAGCCAGTCTTGATCACGCGCGTGTAACCGCCTTCGCGCTTGTCAACCTGGGGCGCGATTTCCGTGAACAACTTGTGTACAGCGGTCTTGTCGCGAATGATTGTCATCACCCGGCGGCGAGCGTGTAGGTCACCGCGCTTTGCGAAGGTGACGAGTCTCTCGGCCAGCGGGCGCAAACGTTTTGCTCTGGTCTCCGTGGTCTGAATACGACCGTGGGTAAACAAAGCGGTGGCAAGGTTCGCCAACATCAAACGCTCGTGGGCAGGCCCGCCTCCGAGGCGGGGTCCTTTTGTGGGCTTAGGCATTGTTGTGTTCTCTTCCGTGTTTCACAGGGCTTGGCAGCGGGGAGTGCCGACCGGATTTAGTACTCTTCGCCTTCTTCGAGACCGCTGTAAAAAGCGGAACCGTCAAAGCCGGGGATTGGGTCTTTGAGCGACAAACCCATTTCCACGAGCTTGTCGCGAACCTCGTCCACAGACTTCTGACCGAAGTTGCGAATGTTCATCAACTGGTGCTCCGAAAGAGCAACCAACTCGCTGACGTTGTTGATGCCTTCACGCTTAAGGCAGTTGTAGCTGCGCACGGTCAGGTCCAGGCTTTCGATGGGCATAGCCATCTCACTCGAGAGGACGACCTCAACCGGGGCGGGGCCGATTTCGATTCCTTCTGCTTCCGCATTCAGGTCGCGAGCCAGACCAAACAATTCGACCAGAGTGCGCCCCGAGGATGCCACCGCGTCGCGCGGGCTCATTGAAGGCTTTGTCTCAACGTCAACCACCAGGCGGTCGAAGTCAGTGCGCTCACCGGCGCGAGTTGCTTCCACGCGGTAGGTGACTTTAAGAACAGGAGAATAAATCGAATCGATCGGAATCTGACCGGCCTCGGCGTACTCGTTACGGTTCTGAACGGAGGATACATACCCTCGTCCACGCTCAATCGTGAGCTCCAGTTCGAAGCTGGCCTTGTCGTTTAAGGTGGCAATGTGGAGCTCGGGGTTGTGAATCTCAACACCGGCAGGCGCCTGAATGTCGGCGGCCGTCACTGCTCCAGCACCCTGCTTACGCAAGTAAGCGGTGATGGGCTCGTCGTGCTCGCTGGAAACAACGAGATTCTTGATGTTCAAAATGATTTCCGTGACGTCCTCTTTCACGCCCTCCACAGTGGAGAACTCGTGCAAGACGCTGTCTATACGGATGCTGGTCACGGCTGCTCCCGGGATGGAGGAGAGCAGGGTGCGACGCATCGAGTTGCCAAGCGTGTAACCAAAGCCTGGCTCAAGGGGCTCAATCACAAAGGCTGAGCGGTATTCGGAGAGGGTTTCTTCTGTCAGGGTGGGGCGCTGTGCAATGAGCACTGGTGATTCCTTTCGGCTAAGTGTCCGCTATATGACACCTGGTTGACGGCCGGCCTAGGCCGTAACTAACTATGTGGTTGTGGGGGTGATGGGGTGAAACCTGGGATATCCCAGGGCTAAAATCCCGCTATACGCGACGACGCTTGGGTGGACGGCAACCGTTGTGAGCCTGAGGCGTCACATCGGTAATCGAGCCCACCTCAAGGCCAGCGGCCTGGAGCGAACGAATGGCTGTCTCGCGACCGGACCCCGGTCCTTTGACGAAAACTTCTACCTTTTTCATCCCGTGCTCTTGAGCCTGCCGTGCGGCAGATTCTGCAGCTAGCTGAGCGGCGTAAGGAGTCGACTTACGAGACCCTTTGAAGCCCACGCCACCGGAGGACGCCCACGAAATGACGGCGCCGGAAGGATCAGTGATCGACACGATGGTGTTGTTAAAGGTGGACTTGATGTGAGCCTGGCCCACGGCAATATTTTTCTTGGTCTTACGCCGCGGCTTGCGGGCGGTCGACTTGGGTGCTGCCATTGTTTTTTCTC
>Ga0335398_10005907_pt1 | contig 15804 bp, 12 predicted proteins | sample BON03_FD_205742 | JGI IMG/M metagenome (GOLD analysis project Ga0335398, IMG submission 205742) | Freshwater microbial communities from Lake Bonney liftoff mats and glacier meltwater in Antarctica - BON-03 (spades assembly) (version 2) | ecosystem: Environmental > Aquatic > Freshwater > Ice >... | reverse complement strand
TCAAGGGCATATTTTTTTAAATTCTCGAAACTTGGAACAAACAATGCAGTTACATATTTCTGCCGGTCACCTATCACTGAAATTTGTTCAATAAAGGCATCGTTTATCAATGCCAGTTCTAGTTTTTGAGGTGCAATATATTTTCCGCCAGAAGTTTTCATTAAATCTTTTATTCTGTCGGTAATAATTAGATTCCCTTTTTCATCTATCATTCCAGCATCACCAGTTTTAAACCAACCGTCTTCAAAAACTTCGGCAGTTTCTTTTGGTTTTTTATAGTACCCTTCCATTACGCCAGGTCCTTTTACCAAGATTTCATCGTTTGCTCCTATTTTTATTTGAGTGCCATGAATCGCTTTTCCAGCAGAATTAAATTCGAAATGTTTATATCCAAATAGCGAGACAGTTGCTGTAGTTTCAGTTAGGCCATAGCCGCATTTAATATTCAAACCAAAAGAATGAAAAAAGGATACCATATCTGCCGCTAAAGGTGCTCCTCCACAAGGCATGAATTTTATACGTCCACCAAAAACTTCTCTTAATTTACTCAACACTAACTTATCTGCGATTTTGTGTTTCAAGTTTAAAACCAATGGTACTTTTATATCATTTCGTTTGTATTTGTTATGATAGGCGTTTCCAATACCCAAAGCCCAACTCGCTAATTTCATTTTGGCGGGGGAAGCTTCTTTTCTTTTATCTTGAATTACAGCAAAAATTTTCTCGAAAATACGTGGCACTGTACACATCACTGTTGGTTTTACCTCTATTAAAACCTTGGCGATTAACTTTGGATTTTGGTTGAAATATACTTTTATGCCTCGGTGCAAACAAAAGAAAACCCAGCTTCGCTCATAAATATGACTCAACGGCAAAAAGCTTAGTGAAGAATCTTTTTCTGATACATCTAATTCAAAATCGTGCGCTACCAGTGACTGTATAAAGTTTGTATGATCTAGCATGACTCCTTTTGGTTCTCCGGTAGTACCTGAAGTATAAATAATACTTGCCAAATCGGTTGATTCGCATTCCTGATATCTTTTTTGAAGTTCTGCTTCAACAGTTTCACTCGTATTTAAGACTAAAAAATCATTTAAATGAATGGAGTTCTCGTTTTTCTCGATCTTGATGTCTTCGGAAAGACTAACTATGTATTTTAAATGGTTATTAGTTTTTGAAATTTGCAGTGCTTTGTCATATTCTGCCTGAGCACCCACAAAAACCAAATTTATTTCAGCATCGTTGACGATATATTCAACTTCGTTCTTTGAATTTGTTGCATAAATAGGAACTGTCACCGCCCGAATGCTCATTATGGCAATATCGGCTATAATCCATTCAGGCATGTTTTCAGCGAGTATGGCAATATTTTGATGTTCTTTTATTCCATAATTCAATAATGCTTTTGATAGGTTTTGAATTTTGTCTCCAAAATCCGTCCACGAAATTCCAACCCAGTTGTTCAATTCGATATCCTTGTAATAAATCGAATTTTCACCTTGATATTGCAGTACTTTGTTTCTTATTTCTCTGCCAATATGATTATTGTCCATTTATAATTTTGCCTTTTGTATTTTGAAACCTTATGTATTTGTATTAATGTAAAGTTACAGGTATTTACTGCCATTTGAGAAGGGTAGCTGGAATAATAACTACTTGATTGCTGCATTAGTTTTGTTTGTTCTCAGGGCAAACGCATTTGTTTTTATGAAAAATATTTAAAATATCCTTCTACTTATTTTACGATAACTCCATAAGTGTTACTGTTTGATTACCAAAAGGGTCGGGACGGTTTGGGTCCCTTGGAAATGCTGTCCGGATTCAAGGGTATTCTCCAGATTGATGGCTATACGGTCCATGAATCGCTTTACTGGAATTATCCGGATATCCTTTTGACTTTCTATATAGCCTGCCTCGATTATGTCGTGGGCACATTCCAGACGTTACTTTGTCAATGCACTCAGGGATGATGCAAGTCAGGCCAACTATGTGCTCGATGAAATGCAACTGCTCTATGCACTGGAACAACGGATGAGGGAAGAGAAGTTGGGCTGGGAGAAACGAACCGAGGAAAGAAAAACGCATGCCCGCCCCGTTCTGTACAGGCTGGAAAAATGGATAAAAGAGAACGAATACAAATACAGACCCAACAGCCCGATGGGAAAAGCCATCGACTACATCCTGCCCAGATGGGCAGGACTGAATTCCTACGTGCATCATGGCAAGACGGAAATTAACAATAACCTGATAGGAAATGCAGTGAGACCCTTGGCAATCGGTCGCAAGAACTTCTTTTTTTGCGGATCATATCAGGCCGCACAGATGGTTGCCGGGATGTACTCCTTTAGGACCAGCTGCAAAAAGAACAAGATCAATGAATTTGAATTGCTGAAAGATGTATTGGAAAGAATCCAAAGCTATAAGCAAAAAGACCTGTATCAACTTCTTCCCTCAAATTGGCAACCGTATCGCATTAACCCAATCCTCAGAAATTCCTAAGGCAAATTATATGGGTTCATCAGATGGATTCGAATAAACAATTAACTAGCTATGAGCTATATATGTTGTTGGCAATAATTTGCTTTAGTTAGAACAATTATTATTGACTAAGTCATTTAAAGAAGGATTATAGCTGTTAAATCCAGCTGAAAATAAAACCTTTTGGCTATTTTCTTGTGCAAATCTTACTAAAGAACAAAAATCAGTCAATGAATTGTTGGAAAAAATTCCAATGTTTTCAGAAGAAGTGATTCCTTCTAAACCATTTATATTAATTAAATTAATATTATTCAGAATTATTATCTGAGGGATTTGCTCTAAATTTTCTAGTCCATTTAAGTTGGTTAATGATTTATTGTTAGAAAGAAAAAATTGGGTGCCAATATTAGTTAGATTATTTAAATTATTTAAATTTTCCAAAATACTATTTTTGACAATTCTTACCCCATTGGAAACATTGGTTAAGCTAGTGAGACCAGATAATGAAGTAAGTTCTTGATTATATTCAATTTCCAAAAAATCTAATTCTGTAATATTTTCTAAACCTCGTAAAGATTTCAAGTTATCATTATACCTAATAAATATACCGCCATTAATTTTTTCTAAATTTTCTAATTTACTTAAGTCCTCTACATCATCTGTATAATTGATAATTAAATTTCCATTAATTGTCTTATACTGTTGGATAGCTGGGTCTTCTAAATCTTCAATTGAGCGGATTTCCAGACTTCCTTCTAGTTGTGTTGGCAATTCTGCATTATTATCAACTGAAGAGCAAGAGATTGTTAATAATACTAATGTGATTACTCCTAATAATTGTTTTTTATTCACGATTACGTTTCTTTAAATTTCCGTTATAAACTTTCATAATTCTATCTTACAAATTTATATGTATATCCGCTATTACACTAGTAGCCTTATTTTCTTTGCTTATTAGGACAGAAGACGCCTGCCGGTAGGCAGGGAAGAAGGAAACGCCCAAATATCAATTTGGCACTAATTAGAGTCTGTCTTTTAATTACAACAATTTGATAATCAATTGATTGCGGCACAATTATTGCTATTCTATTTCGCATGAGAATGAAACTATTCGAAACACTACGCTTAAAATTTGAACGTCCAGACTGGTCGCTGAATCCTGAATTCGGTTTGATGGACACTATATTAAATGAACATCCTTACCTGATTGAGTTGGCAGAAGATGATGTTCTGCAAGGCTCCAAGCGAAGCGACTTTGGGCGTCAAGATATGCCAAGCGTTGAACAAATTGTCAGGGCGGCCATTTACAAAGAAATGAAAGGACTTGATTATCGTGAGTTGGAATATGCACAATCAGATTCTCGAATATGTGAGCAGTTTGTCAAACTGGACAATAGACAGCCTTTCAGTTTCCAGATGTTTCAAAAATACATTTCAAAGATCAGTGAAGATACTCTACAAAAAGTATTGGTGCAATTGAACAAAATAGCGATTGGTGAAGGGCTTGAAGATATTAAAAAGCTGCGCCAGGATAGCACAGTTGTAGAAACCAACATCCATTACCCTACCAACAATTCTCTGGTATGGGATTGCATCAAAGAAAGCCACCGGCTCCTCACGCATCTGGCTGGCGAAGTCAATAAGTTGGATTATCGGGACTATACCAAAAATGCTAAAAAAACATTTTTCAAAATCAATACCACCAAAAGTGGGGATAAACGTATAGACTTGTTCAGAAAACAATTGACCACATTTACAAAATGTATTAATCAGGTATCCAATGCAGTAAAAAAAAAATCCGGCTATAACAGTGTTGCGCCTGCATTAATAAGCTCTTTGGAGGATCTGTTACCACTGATGAAGCAAGTGTATGATATGACTCAGCGGCGGGAAATAAACGGGGAAATAGTGCCCAACGATAAAAAAATATTTTCCATTTATGAATTACATACAGACATTATTGTAAAGGGAAGTCGGGAAGTGCAATTCGGACACAAAATAAATATTTCGAGTGGTAAGAGCAATTTGATATTGAGTTGTGAAATAGTAAGTGGAAATCCAAAAGACACCTCATTGTATCAAAGCACGATAGACAGGATACTAACAGAATACGGCAGAGTTCCCAGGGACGTTTCAACCGATGGGGGGTACGCATCAAAACTTAATGCGGAATATGCCCAAAGTAAAGGCATTGTGAATATTGTTTTCAACAAGATCGTAGGAAGTTTGAAAAATATTACGAGCAGTAAAAACATGGAAACCCGCTTGAAAAAATGGCGCAGCGGTATAGAAGCAGTGATATCCAACTTAAAGCGCGGTTACAATATATTTCGATGCAATTGGAAAGGAGAACCGCATTTCAGGCAAAAAGTTTTGTGGAGTGTCATCGCCTACAACATACGTGTGATGACCGCAATAGTATTGACGAAGCTCTAAAGAAGCGGCAATTTTTATTGAAAAAGCAAAGCCAATGGGATACATGTGCCCTAACGTGACCAGAATTGGGCTATCAGGGCTTAATTGAGCGGAATATTGAGTAAAAAATCAAATATGATCAACAAAAATGTTTGGCATCAAGAATAGAGCATGGATTTTTTTAATCTATCCGTGAAAAACCCGACTGTATGGACAGACTCTAATTATATTCTTGTCTTTTTTGCCTATTGGGAAAGTAGCGGATAATCATAATATTTTAAATGAGATTGTCAATTGGTCTCGCGATTGCTTTTCGTTTTTAATGCCTGAGCTTTGCTTCGCTCAATCCGATTATCCAAGAGCCCATTCTTAAGTCGGATTTCTGGAAGACGATCCTTTTCCTGAAAAATAAAGCCAAAAGGCCGTTTGCCCTTTAGACCTGGGTCTTCATACCCAAAAGATAAGGCAAAAAATGGATTTTTAGTAATCCTTACATGTACCTGCCTCATTAATTTGAAAAAGATTTTATTTTTGGATGCAGGATGTCGGGTGACCGATGTTTGATGCCGGTGGCTGGATGCTGGATGACCGATGCCGAATGACCGATGTAGGGTGTCCGATTTTTGATGACCGATGTCCGTTGCCAGGTGAGCGATGTTTGGTGTTTGATGAGCGATAGATGGCCCGCTACTGTTTATTGCATTGCCGTTTTACCAACTTTTTTCGATTTTGATATAGCCAATTCACTTATAATCATCTCCAAATTGTTGTTTTAGGATTCATTTTTCTCTCTATTTCGGTAATTAGCTCTGCTTCGGTAGGCAGATAGGTCATATATTTAGTAGTAAAGAGTTGTGAGTTTTGGTTAAGTACAGCGTATTTGGCTATAGTCTTATCGGTTTCGGTGCAAAGCAAAATACCTATTGTAGGGTTGTCAGTTTCTCGTTTTTGTAAATCGTCAAACATGCGCACATACATGTCCAATTGTCCAATGTCTTGGTGGGTAATTTTTTCGGTTTTTAGCTCTATAATTACAAAGCACTTGAAGATGTAATTGTAAAATACCAAGCCAGTGATTGAAAGGAGTTTCAATTCGAGACTCTGTTTTTTTCAGAAAGGGCGCTGGCTTATTTATAGTTGGAAGTTTGAGATTTTGCTAGTTCTATCGCTCTATGCAGTTTGTCCGCAAACCATGCTTTGCTTGGTAGCTCAGTGAGGTATTGTGCCACTTTTATATCTTTCTCGTCGAGCATCAGCAGCTCTATATGCTCTGTATTGCCTTCGCTGCAAAGGAGAAGTCCAATTGGTTTTTGTTCACCTTCTTGCATTTCGTTTTTTTGCAACCAACGTAGGTAAAGTTCCATTTGGGCCTTGTGCTTGGCTCTAAACTTGCCTAGTTTCAGGTCAATAGCAACTAGTCGCTTCAACTTTCGATGATAAAACAGCAGATCCAAGTGGTAATCAGTGGCATCTACTGGAATTCGTTTTTGTCTTTCTACAAAAGCAAACCCACTGCCTAGTTCCAATAGAAACTGTTCGATATTGCTAATTAGTGCATTTTCCAGCTCTTTTTCAGAATAGTTGGCTGGTAAATTTAAGAAGTCTAGCACGTAGGTGTTCTTGAAAACAAGGTCTTGATCAAGTTCCTTCACATTGCTGAAGGATTTAAGAGATTGCTCTATTAGTTCTTCTGGCTTCGTTGCAATAGCCGTGCGTTCGTATCGCATTGCGTCAATTTCTGCTCTGAGTGCTCTGAGTTTCCACCGGTGATGCAAGGTCAACTGCGTATAAAACTCTCGCTTATTTATATTATCTACAGCCGCCAATTCTATGAAGTGACTCCAACTCAATTGTTGCGACAGCGTCGCAATATTTTGGGAATCATAGCAGTTTGCTACTTTGACCATCCTTGTCAAGGCTGAGTAGGAGAAGCCTTTTCCTAGTTTTTCGGTTAATTGTTGCGACAGTGTCACAAGAATTTGTTTTCCGTAGCCACTGTCATCTTTGCCTTTCAATTCGTTTTCGACGTATTGACCGATAGACCAATAAAGCAGCGTCGTTTCTGCATTTATAAAAAGAGCTGCTTTACTTCTTGCTCTTTCTACAAGCGCTACGATATTTTCATAAAGCACATGGCTTGCCTTAGTTAAATCTTGTTTATCCATCATTCTATGATCTCTTTTAGCAAGCCATAGGTTTCTTGTTCCAGCTTGAAAATATCCCTACTGCTATCTTTTTGGCTTCTTAATGCCGTAAAATCATAGAAATATTTATTGGAAGGATTTTCATACCCAATTTTGGCACCTTTGGTTTCATACCCTTCATCAGATATAAATGGGGCTACTTCTCTTTCAAAATAAACTTGAATATCTTCTTTCATTGGCACATTTTCTACATCTTTCAGACTGGTGTCAGACTTTGGTTTTCCTTTACAGTCCTTAATAATATTGCCTTCTTCATCTCGCTGAGGTTGAAAAACTGGAATCTGAAAAGAGCCGAAATCAGACACATCAAATATTTTACTGTATTCCTATCATTTCACCTATTACAGGTTGTTGAATCTGAGATGACAATAGACGTCTGTAGTAAAGCATATTGATATTTCTCTCGAGTGTTCTTACAGCCTAGTTTTGGTCATTAGCTTCTTTAAGATAATAAGCTTGTGCGGCTTGGTCTGTAACTCTCATTACCAATCGAATATGGGACCAATTCAATTTGGCGCACAGTGTGTGCCAAATCTCCCAATCTTTGAAGGTGAGGTAGAATTGCCTGAAGTCTCTCAAATTTCTTGTTCCAAATCCGGTTCCTAGCTCCTTGGATAAATTCAATAGCGTTTCTTTGCCATAAGTGGCTCTTTCTAATCCCTGCTATTCTTCTTCTACGCATATGCTTTCCTATAAGCCAATAAGCATCTACCATAGCATTAATAGTAGCTTTATAAGCTTTCTGCCTTGCTTCGGCAATTATAAGCCGAATATCGACAGCACATTTTTGATTAAAATTCACAACCTAATATTTTATATGTATATCCGCTATTACACCAGTAGCCTTATATTCTTTGCTTATTGGGACAGAAGACGCCTGCCTGCCGGTAGGCAGGGAAGACGGAAACGCCCAAATATTAATTTGGCACTAATTATATTCTTGTCTTTTTTGCCTACTGAAAAGTAGCAGATAATCATAATATTTTAAATGAGATTGTCAATTGGTCTCGCGATTGCTTTTCGTTTTTAATGCCTAAGCTTTTCTTCGCTCAAACCGCTTAACCAATAATCCAATTCTTAAGAAGGATTTCCGGAAGACGATCCCTTTCCTGAAAAATAAAGCCAAAAAGCCGTATGCCCTTTAGACCTGCGTCTTCATAACCAAAAGATAAGTCATAAAATGGATTTTTAGTAATCGTTTTTTGGACCTGCTTCAATAATTTGAAGAAAGTAGCAATTCTTTTTTTAAATGGCTTAAAAGACTTTTAAGAATTTGGTTTTTGAAGGTTAATCTGAGTGTTTGCCGAAACTGGTTCCGATAGTTATCCGATTAAACCAGATACTGCTCCGCATTTTTAGACTGCTTCTCACTAAATTCTTCTTTATAATCTGCTGACAAAACATTGAAATAAAGTAATTTGATGTTGAAAGGGAAATATTTATTTCGCTTTTGGTATCATCCGAAAATGGTGCGGCCTTATGAATATTTTAAATACCAATTAAATTTTTCTGCGAGGATTTTTTGCTTTTCAGCCCGTATGAATTTTAGAAAGGACAGACTTACAGGGAGTAGTTTTTTGCTCTTGAGCCAAATCAAACGCCACTGAGTTTTTATAGGTAAGTCTTCAGTTTCCAAAATGAACAATTGTCCGTTGAGCAACTCATTTTGAATCCCTATCAATGGCATAATAGAATAACCAAGACCTGCAATTACTGCTTGCTTGACCGCTTCATTGGATGTAAGCTCCATACGCTTTCTCTTTTTTCCCCGATGAACATCAAAATATTTTTCCATTGCCAGACGAGTAGCGGATCCTTCTTCTCTATAAATCAGTGGTTTATTCTCATCTCTGATGGCCTGATTTCCTACCAAATACAATTTGTTTTCAATTAATAGCTCCTCTTCAATGCTTATCTTTTCCGGAAGTATAGACACGAGCGCAAAGTCAATCTCATTATTTTTAAGACTTTCTATGACCCTACTTTTGTTTGTGACGTCCAGGACAAGGTCAATTCCAACGCTCTTTTCTAAAAATTCCGATAAAAAATAGGGGATTACATACTTCCCGGTAGAGACAGCCGAAATACTGAGTTTGCCGGTCAAGATCCCTTGAAATGCCTGCGTTTTATAATTGATGTTTTCCAATTCCTGGATTACTCTTTCCGCGATTATCGCAATTTCTTTTCCAAATTCAGTTACATACAATTGACGGCTCACTACCTCCGTAAGTGGTATTTCAAACTGATCCTGCAAGTTTTTCAACTGGATTGAAACGCCTGGCTGAGTCATAAAAAGCTCCTCCGAAGCCCGAGTAATGCTTTTAGTCTGAACCACTTTGAGGAATATCTGAAGCTGGTGGATGGTATAGTTCATAATTTATGTTTATGTATTACATAATAAATATAAATAAAAATTTATGAATTGGTTTTTTAAACTTTGCCCCAGACAAAAAGAGATCCCAAAGAATATAGCTCAATCAATGTTTTGATTTCAAGTGTAAAGTACCGGTCTAAACCTTTAAAAAGAATTTAAAATTTCAATCCAATTATATAAACAACCAATAAACTATGAATCAATCCCTTGTCGTCTTACTGACGCTATTATCACCAGCAGTATTTGTGGCCACCGTAATGATCTCTTGGTTTCAATCGGGCATTCGCCCATTACAGGTGAAAAAAGTAGCTATGATGGCTACGCTAATCAGTATTACAACTGCCGCAATTAGCGGTTTTTTTGTGATCAAATACGGCTTGATGGAAGCTTCACTATCTGGCGCAACGCAACTTGGATTAACTATAAGACTGGATGCATTGAGCATTCTAATGCTCGCAATGATAGCCTTGATCAGCTTTATTGTGGTACGCTTCAGCCTCAACTACCTCGATGGTGACCCACAGCAGGGAGCTTTTATTGGAAGATTAGCAGCTACTATTGCTTCGGTACAGCTTCTTGTTCTATCAGGAGATTTAGCAATCCTGTTTATCTCTTGGGTGCTTACGAGTGTATCGCTTCACCGGCTTCTATTATTCTATAAGGATAGACCAGGAGCTATTATCGCTGCCCGGAAAAAATTTATTTTTGCGCGATTGGGCGATATCTGTCTGTTGGCATCTTTTGTCCTCTTATACTCTCAGTTTGGCACTGGCAACTTGGAGCTTATTTTTCTGGAAATAAAAAATAATCTGGCAAGCGGAATAGCAATGAACGGCATGGAAGCTGCTGCATTACTGCTTGCTGCGGCAGCACTTTTGAAATCTGCTCAATTTCCAACTCATGGCTGGTTGGTTGAGGTAATGGAAACGCCTACGCCAGTGTCAGCGCTTCTTCATGCCGGCTTGCTTAATGCTGGCCCTTTCCTGATTATTAGAATGGCCTTTGTCATAGAGGCCAGCACCTATGCGCCATTATTGCTTATTGCTTTGGGTGGGTTTACTGCGCTGTTCGCCTCTGTAGTTTTCTTGACACAAACGTCCATAAAGACTGCTTTGGGATACTCAAGTGTTGCCCACATGGGATTCAGCTTACTGACTTGCGGTCTCGGTTTATATCCAGCGGCAATGCTACACTTGGTGGCCCACTCTTTTTATAAAGCGCATGCCTTTCTATCCTCGGGAAGTGTGATCGAGGTAGTCCGAGCGTCCAAAGTAACTCCTTCCAAAAGAATCGGCAGTCCTTCCAGAATTGCTCTTGGAATCTTCCTGGCGCTGGGACTTTACACAGGATTTGCTTTAATATGGGGCATTGACCCGGATAAAGAATTATCCCTGCTCGCTTTGGGGGGCATCATCGTCTTGGGACTGTCACGGTTATTCACCTCTGCTATTGATTCAAATGGAAGCTTAAGATTAATGCTTACCGCCAGTCTCTTATCGATTCTGGTTACCATCGCATTTTTCAGCTTAGAGTCTGGCTCCCATTATATACTTTCCTCTCAAATCCCGGAATTGGTAAGCCCTGGTATGGTTGAGATTATTTTCATCACTATCATTCTTTTGGCCTTTGGAGCAACAGTCTTTATCCAAATATTGGCCCCCACGCTATCTAAATCACCATTCTATCAGACAATCGCAATCCATTTGAGAAATGAACTGTATGTCAATACGATTTTTGATCGAATGGTCAGATCGCTTTATTCTCACAATCCGGAAAATAAATCAGTAGTGAAAGCTACAATACAGGCGAAGAAAACAATAGAAGCAGAAAGGTTTGAAAATCAACCCGCCTAATCTTACAAATGAGCACTACCAATAATTTGAACCAATTAAAAGACCGTCAAATGAGCCAAAAAAACATATCAGAAAACTTCGTTGAAAACCTGGATAGCAAGCAAGAGCTACTGTTAAATATCTTAAGAGAAGCATGCAAAAAAATAGCTCCTGTTTGGCCCTTGGAAAATTTTGTTGCTGTAAATCCATACCTGGGCTTTACCAACAAAAAATTCGAAAATGTAGCTCAAGAATTAGCAGCAGTAGGAGGGGTTCAAATGACCTTAGATACCTCGTTTTATCTGCAAAAATTGAAAGAGGGTAAGATAACGGACCAAGATCTAGCTCAAGTATTAAGTAAAAAAGGCAAGAAGACGGATGTAAATAAATTCATCAAGACTCTTGAAAAAAATCCAGATTCAATCGAAGTGCCCGGAACAATTGCTTCGGTTGCAGACGTTGCCGCTGAAGTGACCAATAAAGACTGGAGTCGATTCGCTACTTCCAGGATCTCTCTTTGGGCGGCTTCATATTTCGATACCGGCCAGGCGATCTGGTCTGCTGCCAACCAATCCGACGATTTATTTTTTGCTTGGAAAACTGAGGCTCAAATAGACCGAACCCCTGAACTAATGGGCTTGAAAGGCTTTCGTAAGACAGTAAAATCATTGCCGGATCATCCAATAGAAGCCACACAGGTAGCCTTGAAGCGATTAGGGATTGACACTGCGAATTCCTCCTTATACTTACATCGTCTTCTACTTCGAGTAGGAGGCTGGTCTGCCTATGCTGCGCGGTTGGACTGGGACAGTGAGTTGTACGGGGGAAAAGACGGTAAACTTATCCAATTTTTGGCGGTGCTGATCAGCTGGGAGGTTTGTCTTCTGGAAAGTTTAGCTAGTTCCGATCTAACCCATAAGTGGAGCGAAGCGAAGTTGACTTTTTCACAAACAACTATTCAAGAAGGGCTAAACCAGCAATTGACTCAAAATCTGATCCTACAGGAGGCTTTTGACCTTGCAACTCAGCGAAATATTCTGGAAAAATTTGCAAAGGTCAAGCATGTGCCACTCCAAAAGTCAGGACAACCAAAAGCACAGGCTGTATTCTGTATTGATGTGCGATCAGAGGTATTTCGAAGAAATTTAGAATTGGTCGATAGCTCCATAGAGACACTTGGATTTGCAGGTTTCTTTGCCTTTGCGATCAAATATGTACCCATAGGACATGAAGAAGGAGAAGCTCAATGTCCAGTTCTTTTGAAAACTGGGCCGGTGATAATGGAACAGCTATCGGATGAGAATGAAAATCAAAAAGCAATCACCGGAAGACTTCTAAATCGTCAGATCCAACAGGTGTGGACATCTTTTAGATCAGGGGCAGTCACTTGCTTCAGTTTCGTCAGTCCAATGGGACTTTCTTATCTTCCGAAAATCTTTACGGACTCGTTTGGATTGACCAGACCAGTCCCTCATCCAGATAAAGAGGGCTTGTCTCAGTTCGATTATGATAAAAAAACTATTAGTCTGAAGGTGGATCGCCATCGTAATGAAACGGTGGGAATTCCCTTGGAGCGGCAGATTCAAATGGCCAAGAATGCGCTCAAAGCGATGTCATTGGCAGATGATCTGGGTAGATTGGTATTGATTGTCGGACATGGATCTACAACTGTAAACAACCCCCACGCAACTGGATACGACTGTGGCGCCTGTGGCGGACATTCCGGAGAAGCAAATGCTAGAGTGGCGGCTGCGGTTTTGAACAACAGCGAAGTCAGAGTAGGGCTTTTGGAAGAAAATATAATTATCCCTATCAACACAATTTTCCTGGCTTGCTTACATGACACCACTACGGATGAGGTAACTATTTACAATGAGCAAGACGTGCCGAAAGAAAGAGCAGAAGAACTAACCGCGCTGAAAAGATCTCTAGAAATGGCAGGACACACGGCCAGAACGGAACGCTCCCTCCGGATGTCAACTGAAAGCAACTCCAATATCGATAAGATGATCCTGGGTAGAAGCAAAGATTGGTCACAAACTCGCCCTGAATGGGGACTGGCAGGATGCTCCGCCTTTGTAGTAGCACCGCGGGAAAGAACCATAGGAATCGACCTAGAAGGCAAGTCATTTTTGCATTCCTATGAATGGGAAAAAGATCAGGGTTTTTCAGTGTTGGAACTCATCATGACAGCTCCAATGGTGGTCACTAGCTGGATCAATCTTCAATACTATGGCTCCACTGTGGATAACAAGAATTTCGGGTCGGGAAATAAAACGTTGCATAATGTAACGGCCGGCGTAGGCGTACTCGAAGGTTTTTCCGGAGATCTGAGAGTTGGGCTACCTATGCAGGCGATCCATGACGGTGAAAAATATCAGCACGAACCCCAAAAGTTGAATGTCATCATAGAAGCGCCTATTGAAGCGATGAATAGCATTCTGGAAAAACATCAGGGTGTCAAAGATCTCTGTGATAATGGCTGGATCTATCTCTTGGCAATGAATAGTGAGGGAAAAGTATCCGATCGTTATACCGGTGATTTGTCTTGGGAAAAAGTTGGATGAGGGATGTTGGGTGTTTGATGTCGGGTGTCGGGTGCTGGGTGCCCGATGCTGGATGTCCGATGCAGGGTGTCGGGTGCTGGGTGTCGGTTGTTTGGTGGTGGATGCTCGATGTTTGATGTCGGGAGTTTGATGCCCGATGCTGGGTGTTGGATGTCGGGTGCTGGGTGTCCGACGCCCGATGCCCGATGTTTGATGATCAATGCCAGTTCTTTGGTTCCTGAAGATTGCTTTCTGCAAACTGAATTCTGCCTACTGAATACTGCAAGATGGAAATGTCATGTGGAAATTTGAAGCGAGACCTATATTGATCTGCTCCGGTTACCGGATATAATTCACCGGACTTTCATCTGTCTCAAAATACAAATGGTGATGCTTGCTGCAACCGGGGTTAAAGGCTGATTTGCAATTGGGGCAGGTGTTGTTTGAGTTTTGATAATCGCTGATGCTTAGCTCAGTTCCACAGACTCCACAAAGAATGGCCTTGGTGTCAAATTCGGCCTTTGGCCAGACGCTTGGCGCATGATCTGCAGTTTCCTCATGACAGGAGAAGCATGGGAAATACTTCTCACAACAATGAAATTTGATGGCGATTATATCCAGATCCGAGTGCCAATGCTGACAGCGTGTTTGTTGATCCACTGGCTTGCCAAAAATATTGATTCCTCTGATTTCAGATCTTACCACAGTAAGGAGTGGGGCTTGCTGCGCCAGAACTTGGCTGGAAAAAAGGATCAAGAAGGCGAGGAGAAGGATTTTCATTGGTGCTTTTCTGGTACAGATAGATACTTTTTATTTTTAAAGATATTCAATCGAATTGCTATTTCGAGGATGCTAGCTTGGAATCACAAATGTCTTAAAAAAGCCTCAGGATTATTTAGGAAGTTTTTGAGAATGGAGAAATGCTCCGTTTACTCGTAATTGACTTTTTCGATATTTTCTACAAACTGAAATATTGTCGCATTAGGAAGCGTCATCAGAATCGGGGAGTGGGTGGCGATTATAAACTGACAACTGTGATTTACTGCCAGATTTTTGATCAGGGAGAAATTGGTAATTGACGCTGTGGGGAGAGTGCTGCTTCTGGTTTATCAATCAGGTAAATTCCTTCTGGCAATATACCTTCCAAGACCTTTAAGAAACCTTTGCCGTGAGATATTTCCATCAGGTTTCCACACTTCCGAATTAGCACATCTTTTGACCTTGTACGGCTCCCACAGCCAATTTCAACTCTGAACCACTCAATCTATTTTCGAAGTCTATAATGTAACCTTTCAGTTCATCGTCCAGCTTTCGAAGTCACTTCACAAAACCAAAGTAGTCTTCAGCTCGAAAGAAAATGCCATGATAAACTTTATTTGTCTATTGTATAATGATGTTTCCACCGTAGGATTTTACCCCTATCCAAAGAATCGTCACTTTCCAAATCTGTACAGCCAATGGCAGGTAAGTGGAGCTTGATCGCAAGCGCTTTCAGCAGCGGAGATTTTCCCGAGCCATTTTCCCTAACAAAAACCGTGTGAAGGCTGATCAAAAGTCAGCGTTCTAAGTTCCTTTAATGCTTTAAGTGAAAAGGAAATTGGCGATTATCTCCAGCAGGGAGGAAGATTGTACGGAGGTAGTTTATGTAATTTCTGTAGTGTCGAATTGCAAATTCGAGGATAGTAGTAGGGGATTACAAATCCCGAGCAGCGGAGCGTTGCAGCGACTATTTCCAGCGGGGAGGAAGATTTGACGGAGGTAATATATGGAATTTCTGTAGTGTCGAATTGCAAATTCGAGGATAGGAGCACGGGATTACAAATCCCGTGCAGCGGAGTTATCCAATCAACCTACTCCGGTTTGGCTACAAAGCCTGCCTTTATTACTGTTTTGAATACTTCCTCGGCGCTCATATCTTCAGATTCAACAGTCAATAGACGATCGTCACTTTTTAA
>Ga0335398_10005903_pt1 | contig 15809 bp, 11 predicted proteins | sample BON03_FD_205742 | JGI IMG/M metagenome (GOLD analysis project Ga0335398, IMG submission 205742) | Freshwater microbial communities from Lake Bonney liftoff mats and glacier meltwater in Antarctica - BON-03 (spades assembly) (version 2) | ecosystem: Environmental > Aquatic > Freshwater > Ice >... | reverse complement strand
TCGACCTTTGGGGCATTGGGGACTGCTCTCCCCCCTCGGTATTCAGTCTGTTGTGTGGGGTGTGAACCCCAATTACCCGAAGGTCGTTTCATCGACCTTTGGGAGGACGAACTCAAAACTGCGCGGCATATTGCTCGGCCCCGCTTGCGCTCTCGCCTCAATGGATTCGCATCTTTACTTGATGCCCGAGTCGCCCTCGGGCAGGTCGTTTGCGGCAGGGTCGGCCTCGAGGAGCAGGCTCTGCAGCTGCAGAACGGCTGCGGTGCGGTTGGGCTGCGTGACGTTGTAGCCCTAGGCGCCGGCGAGCTTGCGCTTCTTGAGCTGGTCCTGCAGGTCCGCCACGCCCATGTCCACCAGCTCCGAGTATCTCATCGCCAGCACGAGCCGCTCGAGCTTCTCCTTCGCCTCCGTCTTGGCGGCGCGCTTAGCGCGCTTCTCCTTGAGCCGCGCCTGCCGGCCCTCGCGCACCGCCAGGCCCTCGTCGCGATGCGAGGCGGCCTGGGTGGTGGCCAGGCCCTGACGCCCCACCTTGCGCGCAGCACCCCACAGGCCCTTGGCGTTGGCCTGCTCACGAATCCAGCCGACGGTGTTGTCCATCCCGCCCAGGATGACGCCGTCGCGATTCTCCGGGCGGGTGAAGCCGGCGCGAGCATCATGGAAGCGGCCCAGCGCAAAGAGGCGCTCGGCGCCCGTGCTGGTCGTCGGCATGCCGTTGAGCCGCTCACGCAGGTCCGGCGTGTGCTGGTCGTGCGCGAACAGGCCGCCCGCCCGGCAAAAAGTCGGACGCGTGGTTGCGCACGCCGGCGGCCATGGCAGAGCAGGCCTTGGCGAGCATGTTCTCGATCAGCTTGTCGTCCTTGGACGCGGCGCGGATGCGGTCCAGGTCGACGGCCGCGCGCAGCGAGCGAGGGGTCAGCTTGGGCTCCGACCCGTCCAGCTCGAGCTTGAGGCTGCCGTTGATGAGCGAGCGCGGGTCGGCGGCGGCGGCCTCGAAGAAGGCGAGGGTCTTCCCCCACATGTCGGGCAGCACGTCCAGGATGTGCTCCTTGCTGCCGATGCGGCGCAGCAGCTTACAGAGCGCCGAGTCTGCGATCAGCGCCATGGCCCTCACCGCCGAGAGAATGGGCGGCGAGTTCATGCTTGCACGCCCTGGAGCAGGCAGCCTGGGCCCGCTCGGCCCGTTGCGCCTGCTTGGACGCGGCGGTCTGCGGCGCCGGCGCCGCCCAAGGCGCCTCGGGCGGGGCTCGCCCAAGCCCCGACAGGGCGCTGGCGATGGCCAAGTTTAGCGCAGTCAACGAGGGCGCTGGCAGCGCCGTGTCGACCCCGAGCGGCGCCCACTGCGCCGGCTCCCACCTCGCTGTGGCCATGGCCAGTGGGGGTTGCGCAGGCGCCCAGAGCTCCGAGCTCGCCGTGGCCGTGGCGGCCACGAGGCGCGCAGTCGAGGGCGGCGCCGGTGGATCGAGCGGGTTGAGCGCCCAGAGCTCCGACCTCGCCGTGGCCGTGGCGGCCAGGGGGTGCGCAGCAGAGGGCGGCGCCGGTGGATCGGGCGGCTTCAGCGCCCAGAGCTCCGACCTCGCCGTGGCGTCGAGACCATCGAGGCTGCCGCCGAGGCCGCCGCCGCCGAGGCCGCCGCCGCGGAGGCCGAGGCCGCCGAGGCCGAGGCCGCCGAGGCCGAGGCCGCCGAGGCCGAGGCCGCCGAGGCCGAGGCCGCCGAGGCCGAGGCCGCCGAGGCCGAGGCCGCCGAGGCCGAGTTGCCCTCGTCGACTGTGCAACCCCTGGCCGCCACGGCCACGGCGACGTCGGAGCTCTGGGCGCTGAAGCCGCCCGATCCACCGGCGCCGCCCTCTGCTGCGCACCCCCTGGCCGCCACGGCCACAGCGAGGTCGGAGCTCTGGGCGCTGAAGCCGCCCGATTCACCGGCGCCTCCCTCTGCTGCGCACCCCCTGGCCGCCACGATCCTATTGCAAGGCATTGACTATGGCAGAGTTGTTCGCCGTCAACGAGGGCGCCTCGTCCGCCTCGGCCTCGGCCGCCTCGGCCTCGGCCGCCTCGGCCTCGGCGGCCGCTTGGGCGGCGGCCTTGACTTCCATCTCACCGACCGTATGGGTAATCAGGCAGCGCGCCGCCTCGAGCAGGCCAGGCGTCGCCGAGTCGGGGGCGGCGAGCAGTTGGGACATTGCCTGTATCGCAGCTTGGGCCACGTCCTGCCCGCCGTGGCTGTCGCCGGTCACCAGGGAGGGCAACACCATCCGCAGATACCACAGGTCGTACGGGAGCAGGGCGGACAGCTGCTGGGCGGTGCAAATCCACGGCAACTCCGGCGGGGGAGCCCGAGGTGGAGCCCGAGGTGGACCCGGTTCGTCGTCCTCGCGCCGACGCTTGCCGGCCGCACCTGAGGCAGGTGCGCCGGGTGAGTCGGGCCACGCGCGCGGAACCGCCCCCCCTGCGGCGGCCGGCGGCACAGCGGCGGCACAGCGGCGGTCCAGCGGCCGGCGCAAAGCGGCGCACTGCGGCGCACACCTCGGGCGAGCGCGGCAGTGCCAGCTCTTCGCATCTCGGCGCTCGTCCCAGTTGTTGGGTCGCGGGGTTTGAAAACGGGCGCGGCGCGTAGTATTGACCCCCCCCCAACTCCATGGGGGGGGGGGGCGGGCAAGACGCCGCGCCCGCGCCCACGCACGCGCCCCATGGCACGGGCTCCGGCCTCGGCCAGGGTCGCGCGGCGGGTTCAGTCCGTCTTGGGTGAACCCGGAGCCCTCGAGGAGCGGTTCACCCAGGGTGGGTTGAGCCTTGGCGGGCCCGACCCAGTGCGCGACCCCCGTGCGCGCCACCGCGCCGTGCGTCCGCGGCGGTGCGCACGGAGTCGCGGGTCAACCCCGCGGCGGCGTCCACGGCGGCGGCGCCGGTCGGGCGTCCACGCCGGGCGGCCACGGTGGCGCGCCTCCCCGGCCGGCTCTGCCCAGACACGCGCCGCCGCACGTGCGCCGCCCACGGGCGCGCACACGCGCGCCGCCGCAGCGTCGCCCGGCAAGTGCACGCGTGCAGATCGGTCGGGGCGCGCACGCCAAGGAGCCCGGCTTGCGAGCCAAGGCACCCAAGCGCCACGCCACAGGATGACCACACACGGAGCCCCACGGGAGAGGCACAGAGACAAGCTCAGCGGGGAGCCACACCCGCGAGCCCCACCGGGGAGCTCGGGTTGGCCCGCGAGCCCCACGGCAATGCCCACACGGACGTGCACGGGGGGAGGAGGGGGGGGGGGGGGGGGAGGGGGCCTTTTTTAAAGCCGGCCCCCGGGGGCACCCCCCCGGGGGGGGGGGGGGGGGGGGGGGGGGGGGGGGGGGGGCGATGGGGGTCATTTTCAAAGCCGGCCACCGGACTTGGACCGCCGCGCAACCGGCCGATGGCCCCAATGGCGCCGGCCCCGATGGGCCCGGCGCCGGCGGCGGCGGCGCCGATGGCGCCGGCGGCGCCCGCGTGCCACGGCTGTGGCAGTGGGGGCAAGTTGTCCAGGTGGCACCGGTGGCGCAAGGTGTGGCTCTGCAGCCGCGCGTGCCGGGCCAGTCAGCGCGGCGCAAGCGGCCGTGCCGTCGGCCCGCGGGTCCTCGTCGAGCGGCTCTCGGAGCCGGGGGCGGCGCTGGGTGGCGCTGGTGCAGCGACGGAGGCCGAGGCGTGCCTGCGCGAGGCGCTCGAGGGCAAGGGGGCGGGGGGCGTGCTGCACACCCTGCGGACCGAGATCCGCCACGGCTGCAGCGTATGCGCCGCTGCAGTGCCGGGCGGCGACTGGTACTGCAACGGCTGCCGCCTCCACCCCCGCGGCCTGGCGTTTCAACACGTCCCAGTAATGGTGTGTTCGCAGACGGGTTCACCGTTAACCCCCTAACAGTAACCCACCGCCCCGATCAGCACAACGACGACGACCGTTGCAATGGTTCGAATGCAACCGGTCAATTGGGCGGACGGGCTGGCCACCAATCCGAAGCGAGCCAAGAACTGCCGTCTCCAAAAATAATCAACCGCTCGAGTAGGCGGGGCCCGTTCCAGTTCCAGTTCCAGTTCCAGTACCAGGTCCACTTCCAGGTCCAGGTCCAGGTCCAGTTCCAGTTCCGATTCCCATCGCACAAATGGACCCGAGCTGGGCGCCTCCCTTCGATGTGCTCGTGATCTCCATGCACCCAGAGGCCTCGGCGGCCATCCGCGACGTCTTCCCCGGGGTGCGGGTAGCGGCCGCGACCGATCTGCGTGGCGCCGACCCGCGAGTGCTCCACGAGGGTGGTGTCATCACGGACGAAGTGTTCGAGACCATCACCTATGGCCGCAAGTACCACCACGAGATACCCACCTGCGGCGGCGTGGGGCTCTGGGCGAGCGTGATCGAGGCCCTAGGGCAGAGCCGCCGGCCGCTCCTCTTGCTCAAGGAAGACTGCATCCCCTCCCCCGAGTTGCCGTCGGTCGTCCGCCGCCTGCTCGCCGCCGCCGAGCCCACCGCCGCCGAGCCCACCGCCGCCGTGCGCGCCGCCACCGAGCCCGCCGCCGCCGAACCCGCCGTCGAGCCCGCCGCCGCCGAACCCGCCGCCGAGGGTAGCGCCTTTGACCTGGCTGTGTTTGGGCCGATACTCGTCGACACCCTGCTCCCCGCAAGCGCACCGGCCCACAGCGGCTTCGGCTGGTGCGACGGCTTTTTTTGGGGGCTGCACGCGGTCCTCTATAGCTCCGTCGGGCGGACGCGCGCGCGCTCGATGCTCAAGGGGCCAGTTGTCCTCCAGCTCGACGCCAAGCTCTCTCGGCTCGCAGTGTATGGCCCCCCGGGCGACCGCGCGGCGCGCCTGCGTATCCTGCTGCAGCGCCCGGAGGGGCGGGGCTTGGCGAGCCAGGCGGCACACATGAGCGCCATCCAAGGTGGTGACTGCACCCTCTGCGACATGCGGCCGCAGGGCGACGCGCCAACGCGCGACGAGCCCGCCGGGGGGCCGCGCGGCGTGTTAGCAGTCATTGGCGGCGCCGCGCTCTTCGTCGCGAGCATCCCGATCCAACTGTTCACGCGCCGGTGAGGCCTCACCTGCGGCCCGCGCGGGGGGGGGGGGGGCGGGGGGCGGGGGGGCGGGGGGGGGGGGGGGGGGGGGGGGGGGGGGGGGGGGGAAGGGGGGTTTTTTTTTTTTTTTTCGCGGCTTTCGGGCGCCGCGAGCACACCAGACGGCGGACGGCGCCGCACAAACCAACACGCACGCACAAATCAACGCACGCGCAACAAACAGGTCGTGTCGCCCAACGTGTACAACTTTGACCTGTGGAGGACCAGCGGCCACGCCGACCACTACAAGGAAAACATGTTTTCGTTCGACGTCGAGAAGGCCGAGTTTGGGCTCAAGCCGATGAACTGCCCGGGGTGAGGACGCGCGCAGGGAGAGATGGGAGAGAGGGGGGAAGGGAGAAGAGAGATGGGTTTGCTGTCCCTCCCCAGCTTTTTTCCCAAAAAAAAAAACCCCACCAAAAAACCCCCCCCCCCCCCCCCCCCCAAAAAAAATAAAACAAAAACGTCCGCAACACACGAAAAACACAAAACAAAAAACCCAACCCTCCCTCCAACAACCAACCCAACAGCCACTGCCTCATGTTCGCCAGCCGCACCCGCTCCTACCGCGAGCTCCCCCTCCGGCTGGCCGACTTCGGCGTGCTCCACCGCAACGAGTACTCGGGCGCGCTCAACGGTGAGTCGTCGTCATTCGCCCTGTTGTGCCCTGTTGACGGTCCCTCACACTTCCCCCCGCCCCCCCCCGGCTCGGCTCTTGCCCCTCAACGCCGTATGCAAAACCTACCCACTCATAAAACCCACCACCCACAAAACCCACCACCCCCATAAAACCCACCGCCCCCCCCAAAAAACCCACCCCCCACCCAGGCCTCACGCGCGTGCGGCGCTTCCAGCAGGACGACGCGCACATCTTCTGCCGACCCGGGCAGGTGGCGGCCGAGGTGCAGGGGTTTTTGCGCATGCTGGGCGAGGTGTACGCGACGTTTGGGCTGGAGTACTCGCTGGCGCTGTCGACGCGGCCAGAGGGGTGAGTAGTTTTTGTTGTTGGTGGTGTTGTTTTTTGTGGGTCAGGTTTCGGGGAGGTTTTTTGTTTTCGTCTTTGCGGCGCGCGCTTTGTTTTTTTATGCAGCGCTTGCTGACACCGGCGGCCGCCTTCCCCCTTGCCCCTCGCGGAAACATTCACAAACAGGTACCTGGGCGAGCTCGAGATGTGGGACAAGGCCGAGCAGGCGCTCACGGACGCCCTCAACGCGAGCGGGCGCGAGTGGACGCTCAACCCCGAGGGTGAGAGGGAGAGAGAATGATTCGTCGCGTCGCGTCGTATTGCTCGTTTCAATGTTTTCGTCGCGCGACCTTTCCGTCCCTGTTCAAATCCACCACCCAAAATCACCAATCCTCATCCCGACCACTGGAAACGTGGACCACCCACAACCCCACGACCCACGATTCACAACCCACAACCTACGCAACCCTACAAAACACAAAAACACAAAACACGAAAACACAAAACCAAACAAAAACAAAAAAACAGACGGCGCCTTCTACGGCCCAAAGATCGACATCACCGTCTTCGACGCGCTCAAGCGCCGCTTCCAGTGCGCCACGGTGCAGCTCGACTTCCAGCTGCCCATCCGCTTCGGCCTGCAGTACATGACCGAGGACCCTTTAGTGACGGAACGCCCAGTGATCGTGCACCGCGCTATTTTGGGATCGGTGGAGCGCATGTTTGCGATTCTGACAGAGCACTATGGCGGAAAATGGCCTCTCTGGCTGTCTCCGCGGCAAGCCACGGTCGTGCCCATCAGCGAGGCCTCCCTTGGGTACGCGCAGCAGGTGCGCGCTGCTTTACGCGCAAAGGGATTGCACTGCGAGGTGGACAGCTCGAGCGGAAAGATGCAGAAGAAGGTGCGCGACGCGCAGCTGCAGCAGGCCAACTACATCTTGGTGGTCGGCGAGCAGGAGCGCGAGCGCGGGCTGGTCAACGTGCGCACGCGGGACAACCACGTGCACGGGATGTTTGCGCTCGCGGACGTGGCGGCGATCATGGCCGAGGAGCGGGACGGGCGCGCGCTGGCGTCGGCGTTCGCGGGCAAGGCGCACCTGAGGGCGGCGGCGCCCGAGGGGCAGGAGGAGCGGGGGGCCGCGAGCGGGGGCGGCAAAAAGGAGGAGGCGCCGGCGGCGTGAGCGGCTTTTTTTTTTGGGTTTTCGATCTAGGGATTGGATTTGGAGGCAGCACAAAACATGCAAACGGCACGTGAGCAGATGGGCGGTCTCGTCTCTTTTGTATGTGTTTGTGCAGGAGACGCATGACGGCGTCACGACGACGCACGTCGAGCGGGACGTCGAGAGAGCGAGAGAAGGCCTGAGGCCGGCGCCGCCAGAAAAAAAGGGGCGCACGCGTTTTTTTGACAAGCGAGAGAGAAAAACGCGCTTGTTTCATTTCGTGGCGCCAAGATGGGATTGTAACAAGAAACACGTGCGCGTAGTGTAAATGCTCTCGCTATCATGCGTCAGGGGGGTACCCGGGGTCAGGATGTGTCGTCGTGGTCGTCGTTCATGCGAGTAGGAAGCAGCGTGCGCGTTTTGTCGCCGTCGTTTGTCGTCGTTCTCGTCGCGGTCGGCGGCGTCGTCTCCGTCGTCTTTCTGTCTCTCCCTCTCCTCTCTCTCTGTGGCCCCCTCTCTAGCGCTGGCGCTTGCCGCCCCTCGCGCCGCCCGGCCCGCTCGCCGCCTCCCCCTCCCCCATCGCCGCCGCCTGCTCCTCGTCCTGCGCCCCCGCGCGCCCCTTCCCGCCCCCTCGCCCCTGCTCCCGCCGCTGCTGCTGCTCCTGCGCCGCCGCCTCCTCCTCGCTCGTTAAAAAGGCCAGCGCGTCCTCCCGGGAGATGGCGTCGATCGCCGACACCCGGTTGGCGTGGCTCACGCCGTACACCTTGTCCGCCTCGCCGACGATCTGCGGGTGGAAGGTCGTGACCACGAACATGGCCGGGTTGGACGGGTCGTCCGCCTGCCGCCGCAGCAAAGCGGCCACCGCGCTCCGGTAGGCCGGGTCGAGCGCCGCGTCCACCTCGTCAAACAGGTAAAAGGGCGCCGGGTCGCAGCGCTGGATGGCGAGGATGAGCGCGAGCGCGACGAGCGTCTTCTGCCCGCCGCTGAGGGCGCGCAGGGAGGTGGTCTCGCCGCCCGCGGCGAAGGCCACCTTGACCTTGACGCCCGTGTAGCGGCCGAGGGCGCCGCCGCCAGTGCCGGCGTTGGCGGCGGCCGCGGCGGCGGGCGCGCCGTCGCCGTCCTCGCCCTCGTCGTCCGGGTTGGCGCCCGCCTCTGCGCCGTTGGCCCCGCCACCAGCAGCAGCAGCCGCGGCCGCACCGCCGCGCCGCGTGACCATGACGAGCTCGCCGCGCCCCCCGGGCACGAGCGCCGCGAACACCTCGCGGAAGTGCTTGGCCACGCCGCGGAAGGTGCGCTCGATGGCCTCGTCCTTGCGCAGGTCGAGCGCGGCGATGAGCTCGCGGATTTTGGCCTCGCCCTCGCCGACCTCGGCGCGCCGCCCCTCGAGCTCGCGGCGCTGCTCGGTGAACGAGGCAAACTGCTCGAGCGCCTTGCGGTTGACGTGCGCGAAGCGCGCGGCCTCGGCCTGGGCGCGCGCGAGCGCGGCGCGCAGCTCGCGGCGCGGGCGCTGGGCGTAGCGCTCGAAGGCGCCCGAGGGCAGCATGCCGCACTCGCGGATGCGGCGCGAAAGGTCCTCGGCGCGCGCCGACAGCTCGGCGCGCTCGCGGTCGAGCGCGGCGAGCGCGCGGCGCTCGTCGGCGGCGGCGTCGCCGCCGCGCGCGCACGCCTCGCGCAGCTTGTCGCGTTCGGCGGACAGGCGCGCGGCCTCGGCGTCGGCTTCGCGCTCGGAGGCGTCGAGCGCGGCGAGGCGGTCGGCCGCGGCGCGCTCGGCGGCCTCGGCGCGGCGGAGGGCCTCGCGCGCGGACTCGACGGCCTCGCGCGCGTCGGCGAGGCCGCCGGCGGCGGCAGAAGAGGCGCCGCCGCCGCCCTCGCCGCCGTCTGCGCCGCCGCTGCCGCGCTCGGCCACCAGCTCGGCGCGCCGCCGCCCAAGGCTCCGCGACAGCCGCTCGTCCAGCTCGCCCACCTTGGCCTGGGCCGCCAGGCGCGCGCCGCGCGCCGAGGACGCCGCGCCCTCGAGCTCGCGCACGCGCGGCGCCAGCTCCGACAGCTCGCGCCGCTCTGCGGCCGCCAGACCGCCGCCGAACGGCGAGGCGAGCTCGGTGCGGTGGGCGCCCTCCTGCCGCGCGACGTCGGCCAGCTGCTCCTCGAGCTCGCGCTCGCGCAGTGCGGCCGCCTCGGCGCCCTGGGCCGCGAGGCGCCCCGCCTCGCGCGCGGCGCGCAGGTCGGCGCGCGCCTGCTCCGCGCGCGCCCGCAGGGGCGCGCGCCGCTGCTCGAGCGAGCGCGCCTCGGCGTCCAGGCGCGTGGCCAGGCCGTCGGCCTCCTCGGCAGCCTGCCGCTGCGCCGCGCGCTCAGCCGCCAGCTCGCCGGCGCGCCGCTCCAGGGCCTTGGCGCGCTGGTGCGCGAGGATCTTGGAGCGCGCGGGGTCGCTGTACCCGCCCGAAAGCGCGCCGCGCCGGGAGACCAGGTCGCCGTCCAGGGTGATGGCGTCCAGGCGGCCGCCGCCGGCCACGAGCTCGGCGACGGCGCGCGTGCGGCAGACCACCGCGCGGCCCAGGACCTGCCGGACGGCCAGATCGTACCGCGGGTCGTACCGCAGGTGCTTGGTCAGCGGCACGGCGTCGCTCCCGTGCTCGGTCGGGTACTGCAGGTCGGGCACGCGCAGCCGGTCCAGGGGCATAAAGGTGACGCGGCCGCGGCGCTCCTGCCCGAGCGCGGAGACCAGCTGCATGCCGACGTCGACGGAGTCGACGACGACCTGGAACAGCTGGTTGGTCGCGACCACCTCGACGGCCGTGGCGAGCTGCGGCGGGCACTCGATCAAATCTACAAGGGGTCCGTGGACGCCGCGCACCCCCCTCTCGCGGCGCACCTGGTCGACGGCGGCGACGCCCTGCGCCACGTCGCGCGGCAGGGCGCGGGCGGCGGCGTCGCGCGCCTTGTGCCGCTCGCCGTCGAGCGCGGAGAGGCGCACCTCGGCCTCGTCGGCCAGGCGCCACGCCTCGCGGCGTGCCTCGGCGGCGGCGTCGCGGTCGGCGCGCGCGCGCGCGGCGTCGCGGTCGCCCTCGGCGGCGGCGGCCTCGGCGGCGCGCGCGGCCTCCTCGCGCGCGGCCAGGTCGCGCGCGTGGGCCGCGCCGCCCTCGGCCTCGCCCAGCAGGCGGGCGCGCTCGCGCGCGCACTCGGCGGCCAGTGCCCGCGCGCGCTCGGCGGCGCCGGCCAGCCTCTGCATCTCGGCGCGCAGGTGCGCGTCGCGCTCCTCGCGCGAGGCAAACTGCTCGGCGCGCCCGGCCTTGGCCTGGAGCGCCCGCAGGCGCCCGGCCGCCTCGGCCAGCCCGTCCCGGGCCGCGCGCTCGGCCGCGCGCGAAGCCTCGAGCGCCTCGCCTGCCGCGACCCGCTCGCGCTCGGCGCCGGCGATGGCCGCGTCCAGCTGCGCCAGCTCGCCGCGCGCCGCCTCCTCGGCGCGCGCGCTCTGCTCGGCGCGCGCCTCGGCCTCGGACACGTCGGCCTCGGCCGCGACGCGCGCGCGCATGCCCGACTCGGCCGCGGCCGCCACGCCCGCCCTGTTGGCGCGCGCGGCCGCCGCCCCCTCGGCCGCCGCCGCCAGCCGCCCCTCTAGATCCGCCAGGCCCTCGCCCGCGCGCGCCGCCTCGTCGGCCAGGCGCCGCGCCTCGTCCCCCAGGGCCCTGCGCCGCGCCTCGGCGGCCGCCAGCTTTGCGCGCGCCTCGGTCAGGTCGCGGTCGCACAGCGCGTACTCGACCGACCGCAGCTCCGTGTCGGCGCGCTGGAAGGCGGCCAGCTCGGCGCGCTCGGCGTCCAGCTCCCCCAGCTTCTCCTCGATGTAGCGCACGACCTCCTCGATCTGCGCGCGGCGCGCCTCGGTCTCGCCCATGATGCGCAGGCTGTCCGCGCGCCGCTGCTCGTAGACGCGCGTGCCGCCGATCTCCTTCAGCAGCTCGAGCCGCTCGTGGTCGCGCATCGCGGCCATGGCCGTGATCTTCCCCTGCTGCACCACGTAGTAGGGGTTGGCGCGCGAAAACCCCGCGCTCTCGAGCATGTTCTGCACCTCGGCGCGAGTCACGTGGCGGCGGTCGACGGCAAAGTCGTCGCGCGCGGCCGTGATGGTGCGCCGGAGGCGCACCTCGTCGCGGTCGACGGGCAAGCGCTGGTCGCTGTTGTCGAAGACGACCTCGACGTAGGCCGAGGCGGCGCCGTGGCCCGCGCCCTCCTGTTGGTTTGTTTTGTGTTTGTTTGTGCATTGTGTCGTCGTTTTTGGTTTGAGGGAGGGGGCTGGGGGGGGGGTCGATCGGGGCGTGTTTGAATTGTTTCCGGGCGGCGGCGGCGCGAGTGCGGCGCGCGCAAACAGAGGGGGGGGCGTCGCCCGGCTCGAGAGGCACAAAAAACACGAGCGCTTCACTCACGTGCAGCAGGGACTGGCGCTCTTCCGCGCGCATGGTGTGGAAGATGTCATTGAGCACGAAGCGGATGGCTGTGTGTGGTGGGGGGGGTGGCGTGTTTTTTTTTGTCGAGGGGCGGGCGAAACGGCGAAACGGGTGAGCGCGCGGCGAACGGAAGAAAAGAAGAAAGATAGAGGGACGGGCGCCGGCGCTTGTGCTGCTGCTTCCACAATGACCACCAAGGAACGACACAATACGCACCGTGAAAGAAGTTGGACTTGCCCGAGCCGTTGGCGCCGACTGCACGTTTCGATTTGGCGGGAAATTTGCGGGGAGCACGGCTGCCCCGTGAGCGACGAGGGGCGACGAGGGGCGACGGGCCGAGAGAGAGGAGCGTCGCGGCAGCACGGGCGCGCGCAGAGGCTCCATTTTTTCTCTTCCCTCTCACGAACGCACCGATGCAGTTGATCTTCGGGCTGAACGGCTCCGTGATCGTCTGGTCCTTGTAGGACTTGAAGCCCTCGATGATGACCTGCTTGATGTACATCGCGGGCGTGTCGTCGAGAGAGAGGACGAAACGACGATGGGGGAGAACGCCCCTCTCCCTACACGCCTCAGTCGCGCGCCCTCCTCGCCGCGACAACGATGCCGAGCGTGCGGCGCCGCCGCCTAGTCGCGCGCCTCGTCCTGCGGGTGGGGACGAGGGCGGCGCGATTGGTTTTGCTTTTCTGCGTCGCGTTTTTTTTGAATCTGCCGCGCTTTGAAATGAATGCGACGCGCGCCCCGCACTTGTCGTTCTATCGCGTCGCGCTGATGGGAGGGTGCTAGATGTGGAAACGACGGAAGTGTCATATAGAAACGGGGAGGAAAGCAGCCCCTGTAGATAAGTCAGAGCGTGCGGGACCGATAGAGAGGAGCGCGCTTGTCGCCCCGCGCTTTGCTCGCCCGACGCCGACGAGCGCGCGCGAAAGAAAACGACGCGACGCCCCTCTGACCCGTCTCCCTTCCACTCGTAACCGCGACACGTACACTACAAACAAATCTACCGACACCTCCTCTTACACCGGACGCCACTGACGGCCATCCCCAGATCACGGCGCTGCGTGACACGACGCACGCAGTGCCACGTTGAGAAAAGAGGAGGGGCCGAACCGCCGAGCGATGCGGCGATGCGCGCGCGTCTGAGCAGCAGCAGCAGCAGCAGCAGCAGCAAACGCGTCGCACGCCGAGCAGCACCAGCATCGTCGCGACGCGCCACTCCCGTCACCAGCAGCAGCAGCAGCAGCAGCAGCAGCAGCAGGCGAGCGAGGATGGACGCGTCGCCGGCGACCGGCGCCTCGTCGCCGCTGCCGCCGCCCGTCGGCGCCGGCGCCGCGGACCGGCCCGCTGCCTCGCCCGCCTACCCGCCCATCCCCCGCCGCGAGGTGGCCCTCGCCCGCCCGCCGCCCCCCGAGTCATCCGACTCGACCGACCTCCGCGTCTTCACGTGGAACGTCCTCGCCGACGGCCTCGCCCAGCACGGCGGCTGGACGCACCTCCCCTCGCCCGACGCGCCCGCGCTCCAGTGGGCGCGCCGCTTCCCCGCGCTCGTTGCCGCCGTGGCCGCGTCTCGCGCCGACGTCGTCTGCCTCCAAGAGTGCAACCGCTTCGCCGGGGACTGGCTGCCGGCCATGCGCGCGCTCGGGTACGAGGGCGCGCGCTGGCAGAAGGCGCGGTCGCCGTGCGAGCGGTACGGGGCCGACCGCGACGGCCTGGCGCTGTTCTGGCGGAGGGGGCGGCTGCGGCTGGCGGGCGGCGGCGGCGGCGGCGGCGGCGGCGGCGCGGCGGGGGCGGGCGGAGGAGGGGCGGCGGCGGCGGCAGCGGCAGCGCCCCCGGCAGCAACGTCCTTCTTCGCCGGGCCCTACCGCCACCTGGCGCCCTCGCCCGCGGCCCTGGCGACGCTGGAGGAGGGCGAGGACGACGGCGACGCGGCGGCTTCCTCCGCCGCGCCGGAGGCGGACATGCAGCTGCAGGCGGCGAGCCAGGGGATGATCGTCGCGGTGCTGGAGGAGGAGGAGGAGGGGGAGGACGAGGACGAGCGCGCGGGGGCGGAAGGGGTGGCGGCCGAGGCGGGGGCGGCGGCGGCGGCGGCGGGAACAGGAGCAGCGGCGGCGGCGGCGGCCACTGCGGCTTCGGCAGCCCACTCCGGGCGGCAACGGCGGCGGCGCCGCCGCCTGGTCGTGGCCGTGACGCACCTCAAGGCCAAGGAGGGCTTCGAGGAGCGGCGCCGCGAGCAGGCCGCGCAGCTGTGCCAGCGCGTGCGCGCGACGCTCGCCGCGCTGGGGCCCGGCGGCGGCGGCGGCGGCGGCGAGAGCGGCGGCGGCGAGAGCGAGAGCGGCGGCGGCGGCGGCGGGAGCGACGCCGGCGACACTGCCGTGCTCGTCGCGGGCGACTTCAACGCGCCCCCCGACAGCGCGGCCGCCGAGCTGGTCAGGGCGCCGCCCTCCGAGGGGGGCCTGGGCCTGCGCTGCCTGTGGGACGTGCCCCTGGCCGCAGGCGATGCGTCGGCGGCGGCGCCGGCGGGGGCGGGGGCGGCGGCGGCAGCGGCAGCAGCGGCCGCCGCCGCGACTGGCGGCGGCGGCGGCAACGGGAGGCGACCCGAACATCGCGAGCAGCGGCAGCAGCAGGGCGGGGAGGAGCTCCTGTTCACGACGTGGAAGTTCCGGGGAGACGGCGGCGGCGCGCGCGAGAAGCTCGAGACCATCGACCACATATTTTTTGGGTGCGGGGCGGACGCGGCCGGCGGCCAGAGGCCGCCGCCGCCGCCGCCGCAGGACTCGCCGCCGCCCCAATCGCCGCCGCCGCCATTGCCGCCGCCGCCGCTCGTCGCCGTCGCGCGCTGGGCGTCGCTCTCGCGGGCCGACGAGATCGGGGGCGCGGCCCTGCCTTGCGACAGGTACCCGTCGGACCACGTGGCGGTGCTGTGCCGCTTCGCGTGGCGGCGGTGAAATTGATTTTCCTTCTCGTCCAAAGCCTTGTCCTCTCGAGACATTGCGCGATTTTGAAATCAACGATTTTGAAATCAGCGATTTTGAAATCACAGCGACCAAACTGTTTTCACTCGCCTCCGTCGTTTCGGGCGCCGCCGCCCCTTTCTCTCTCTCTCTCTCTCTCTCTGTGGTGTCCTACGCCGACCGCAGCGCGTGGACCACCTCGGCGCGCATGTGCTGCAGGAACGCCTCCAGGCCCGTGCCCGGCACCGCCGCGCCCGTGCCAGCTGCCGTCTCGGGGTCGTCGAGCAAAAGCGGCGCCAGCGCCGCCTCGTCGTCGTCGCCGCCGCCGTTCTCGCCGCCGCCGCCGCCGCCGCCGCCGCCGCCGCCGCCGCCCTCGCCGTCGCACGGCAGCAGCCGCAGGCGCAGGGTCTCGACGTGGGGGGTGGTGCGGCGGCTCGCGCGCAGCGAGGCGATGTGCCGCCGCAGGGCGCCGCCCGCGGGCGGCGGCGGCGCGCCCCGCCCGACGACGACGAGCAGTAGGCAGTAGGCATCCAGCAAGAAGCAGACGCGCGGGGGGGGGCCGCCGCCGCCGTTTTCTTTCTGCCCCCCCTCGGAGGGCGGGAAGAGGAGGCGGAGCGACGCGCGCGACAGGGGGAGGTGCCGGGCTACGGGGCCGCGGTCGTCCCATGCGGACAGCCGCGGGCGCACCGCCGCCGACAGGTCGGCCGGCGGCAGGCCCTGCCACAGCGACCGCAGCGCGGCAGCGAGGTCGGCGTGCTTGTGCGCGGCGCCGGAGAGCAGCGGCGAGCGCAGGAGGGCGTACACGAGCCGCGGCAGGGGGCTGACCGACGGGTGGCCGGAGAAGGCGAGGAGGGCCTCGCCCCCGTTGGCCGTCGCGTGCGCCGCTGCCGCGCCTCCGTCGGCCGCCGCCGCCGCCGCCTCGGCCGCCGCCGCCGCCGCGCGCTCGTACGAGGCGGCAAACAGCACGAGCCAGTCGCGCAGGAGCAGCCGCGCCTCGCCGACTCCCGCGCCCCCGCCGCCGCCGCCGCCATCGCGCGGGTCCATCGCGCGGACGACCTTGCGCGCCAGGGCGGCGAGCACGGCGTCGGCGTCGGCGCCGCCGTAGGCGCGGGCGGCATCGGGCGCGGCGCGCAGCCGGACGGTGCAGACGCGCAGGCGGCGCTGGACGACGAACCCCGGGTCGCGGGGGTCGGCGGCGCGAGGGATGAAGGTGGGGGAGGAGTAGGGGGCGGG
>Ga0335398_10005890_pt1 | contig 15838 bp, 8 predicted proteins | sample BON03_FD_205742 | JGI IMG/M metagenome (GOLD analysis project Ga0335398, IMG submission 205742) | Freshwater microbial communities from Lake Bonney liftoff mats and glacier meltwater in Antarctica - BON-03 (spades assembly) (version 2) | ecosystem: Environmental > Aquatic > Freshwater > Ice >... | reverse complement strand
CTTCATCCTGGCCCACACCGATGAGCCTGCATCCGGGCACGGCCACCTACAACCCGGCGGGCAACAGCGACTTCACCCGCAAGGCGGAAGCGCTGGCGCTGGGCATCACGAACTGGTCGACGCCGAAAGCGACGGATGGCGCGAAGGGTGGGCCGGGGCAGAGTTATGGCTCGGGCGGCACCCCACCCCTGCCCGCGCAGGCAGCGCAATGGCAAACGCCGGTGGCGGACGACCATGTGGACAGGCTGCGCGGCAAGAACAACAGCCGGGGCGAGCCGAAGCTCAGCGCGTCGGCGATCCAGTGGCCAACACCGGCCGCGCAAAACTGGAAGGGATCGAGCGAAGCCAGCATCACGCGGGCGGATGGCAAGTCCCGGATGGATATCCTGCACTACCGGGCCGAACAGGGCTTCATCCCCCCTGCCCCGGTGATCATGCCGGATGGGCGGCGGTTCTCGCTGCACGCCCCGATCTCGCGCCCGCTGTGGGCTTCAATGATTGCCTCGCATGGGCGGGTCGTCTCGCGGCGGATTCTCAAAGCCCGGGCGCGGCGGCGGCTGAACCCGCTCTTCGTCGGATGGCTGATGGGATGGCCTACCGGGCACGCGCTCTGCGATTGTTCGGCAACGGAGTTCACCCTCTGGCAGCAGCGCATGCGTGGCGCACTCTCGCAGCTGCCCATGGCCTTGGGCCCGTGGATCTGGCGACCAAGCGAAGGACCGAAAAGCCCAGCGCAGATGATCCTCTTTGAAGGAATGCAGCCATGAGCATGCAAGAACGGATCGGCCGGATCAGCGGCACAAAGGTGAAACGCCCGCTAGGCGTACAAGCGGCGCTGGAATGGGCGTTTCGGGTGGAAAGGGCACAGCTGGAGCTGCCGGTGCCAAAGAATGTCTCAGAGGAGGGCTTTGGCTTTGGACTGGAATATGTCTTGCTGCAACGCGGAGCGCTGGGCTGCAAGGTCGACGGCGGGCAGCACAAGATGGGCAGTTACACCCATGCCGACGCAGAGGTGATCGCTGCCACCGTCGCGGGAATGCCTGACAGCCTCGGCGGCATCCGGATGGCAATCAGCTTGGCAGAAATGGCCCAAGCCGGAATCACGCCCAACTGGATGCCCGGCGCTGTGCCGCACTGCGTGCCCGTCGACATCAAACGCAACCGCCATGGAGATCGTGCCGTCAGCGTCGTTGTCGGAACGGAAAGGGTGATGGTCAGTGGCAAATGGCGGACAATCGAAGTGCGCGCCTGTCCGGTCACCTGGCGGCCTCATCCAGAGCAGATCACCTCCGCTCGTCGCGGCTATGAGGATTGGTGGCAAGCGCTGGCTTGGGTGCGGGATGGGCTGGTGGCAGGCGGGATGCTGCGGGAGACGCTTGTGGGGGCGGCAATGCCAAAGGTACGGCCTTGGACATCAAAGCAAGAGAGACAGCCCAAAATGACAATCCTTGATCCATCATAAAAACTTAACACGCAAAATGCGGCAGCTTACTGACGCCAATCATGTGGAAATGTAATAAAAAGCACTGTCAGCAACCTGCTTTTACTATTTTCACCGCACCACCGGCAAGTCAGAAATACGCGTCGTATAGCGTGGGCTACGGTGTGCAGACCGCATCGCCCAAGGGCGATCCATACCTTCGGAGGCGAGCACCATCGTCTTTTTGCCGAACCGGGCATTGACCGCATCCAGCGCCTGCATCACCGCACGCGGCCGCTCAGTGGACACGTCGATCACGTCAAACAGGGTGCGGGGCCGGTCCGCCTCGGCCACCAGATCATCCAGCATCACGCCGGACTTCGCGAAGGCGTAGGGTCCGCCCTGTTTCGGCCAGGCCGCCTCCACGCAGGCCCGAACCACTCGCACAAGGTCCATTGCATCAGACGTCATCGGGGTGAGGGTTACCGTTCTGGACGCGGCATGCTGCGGCTTGCCGGTGCTGAACCGGCTGGTGTAGAAAAACACCGTGATGGAACCAGCAACCAGCCCGTGCTGGCGCAGCTTCTCGGCTGCACGGGTCGCATGGGCAGCCAACGCGCTCATCACCGTCTCAATGTCCCGCATTGGGGTACCGGACGACCGTGTGACGGCCATCCCCTTGCGCGGCGGCGGTGCCTCGTCCAGTGCGATGCAAGGCTCTCCTTGCAGCTCCCGAACCGTCCGCTCTAGAACCACGGACCCCAGGGAGCGCGCTTGGCGAGCGGGCAAATCCCGCAAATCTGCCGCCGTGTGAACGCCAAGCAGGGCAAGCTTGGCCTTTGTCTTACCGCCGACCCCCCAGATGTCCCCCACCGGGACGCGTGGCAACACCCAGTCCGTCACCGACCGGTCCATCATGTCCAGCACGCTCTTGAAGATCGGGTTGCGTTTGGCCACCTCATTGGCGCATTTGGCTAGGGTCTTGGTCGGACCGATCCCCACCCGGACCGGCACGCCGACCTGCAACAGGACTTGCGCCCGCATGGATTGCGCGTGCGCATCCCGGTCCCGTATACCACCAAAGTCAAGAAAGCTCTCATCGATCGAGTAGACTTCCACCACCGGAGAGAAGGTCTCATAGACCTCAACCACCCGGCGCGAGATATCGCCGTACAGGGTATAATTGGACGAAAACACCCGGATCCCATGCGCTGCGATCTTGTCCCGGATCAAATGCAAAGGGGCCCCCATTTTGATCCCGAGCAATTTTGCCTCGTCCGAGCGGGCGACCGCGCAGCCGTCGTTGTTGGACAGGACGATCACGGGGACGTTCTTGAGAGAGGGGTCAAAGATCCGTTCCGCGCTGACATAGAAGTTGGCGCTGTCCGAAATTGCGATAGGCCGGGTCATTCGATGGGGTAACGCCGAACAACGCCCGCGATCACCCCCCAGATTTCGCTGTCTGCGGTAAGCTCTATGTCCGGGAACTGCTCTTTGGCGTTGGCGCTGGACAGATAATAGCGGTTGGCTGCCTTGCGCAGGATCTTTGCGGTCACAGCCCCCTCGACCACAGCCAGAACTGCTCGGCCGACCCGGCGCTTACCCGCCCGGTCCACAGCAATCAAATCTCCGTCCCTAATACCCGCATCCCATAGACAATCCCCCTCTACCCGCCACCAGAAAGTGGACGTCGGATGGCGCACAACCCAACTGATCGGGTCTATCTCCTCCTCAAGATCGTCCGCTGCAGGCGAAGGAAACCCTGCGCTCGCCGTCATCAGCGCGAGCCGTTGAGGCGCGCCAGGCAGACGTACTGGATTCTCGATTCGATGAACTGGCATAGGACCACACTGTTCTTGATATGTTCTGATTGAGTCATCCATATCAGATTGCGGTGTCGATCCAAGCGATTCTGAGCGAGTCCCACACAAGTGAAGGACTGCTGAACTTTTTTAGCTGTCGAACTCTAGGGCACCTCGATTTTTGACTGTTTTCGCGGCAACGGCATAGCAGGTTTTGCCTGAGGCGCGTCAGCGACCTTCAGCTGACCGAGTGTTGCCTTGGGTTTGATGATGTGCTGCGTATTTCGCTTCGCGGACTTTCGGTTCAGGGCCGTTTTTCGCGATGCGCAGGGCGATCTGCGTCCTTGGTCGGCCGTTTTCAGGCTGGGTGTGGCTTGATGCGACCCAGTTGGCCGAGGCGGCGCATATTGTAAGCGAGATTCTTCATGCCGATCTTGGCCTTCGCCCGCACCAAGCCGATGGTGCGCACTAGGGTGCCGCCCATGTCGTTGGCCAGCGCGCCGAAGATGTGCTCAACCCGGACCCGCACGGTGGATTTGGTCCGGTTGCTGCCCTTGGCCTGGTCGGTCAGCGGCTTGCCCCGATTGCCCTTGCGGTGGATGTGGCTCTTGAGTTTGCGCGCGCGCAGCTTGGCTTCCATCTCTTCGGACCGATAAGCTGAATCTGCCCACACGCCAGACCCGGTGTTGCCCTGCATCAGCAGATGATCCACTGCCTGGCTGTCATGCACAGCAGCATCGGTTACGTGATAGCGCCGCACCAATTTGTGGGTGCGGTCCACGTTTACGTGGTTTTTGTAGCCGTAATGGCTCTTGCCGTGCTTTTTCGTCCAGCGCGCGTCCAGGTCTTTCTGGCATCGCTTGGCGGGCTTGTCGGCCCAATCTTCGGGCACTTCGCCCTTCTTGATCGTTGCGTTTTCATCGCGCGTGTTGTGATTGCGCGGCACCGGCACGATGGAAGCATCCAGGATCTGCCCACCCCGCGCAATATAGCCCCGCCGCGCCAGATGACCGTCAAACAGCCCGAACAATTCCTCCACCTTACCGGCCTGCGCCAAGGCATCGCGATAAAGCCAGACCGTCTTGGCGTCGGGCACCCGGCCGCCAAGGCCCAGCCCGAGGAAGCGCATAAAGGAAAGCCTGTCGCGGACCTGATACTCGATCTGATCATCCGACAGGTTGTAAAGCGCGCTCAAAACCAGCGTCTTGAACATCAGCACGGCGTCCATTGGTTTGCGCCCCGCGCGGGACTTGCGGTCCGCGTCCGGCTTGCGCCAGACCCGCTCAAGAGCCGGACGAAACTCTTCCCACGGCACCACGGCGTCAATCTCGACCAGCGGGTCCTTCTTGGCGTCGAGGCTCGCGTAACGGTCCGAAAGATCGAAAAAACCCATCTGCGCCATCGCCGCATCTCCACCGCCAGTTCACTGTCCCACCATACCGCAGTGTGGGCGGTGGGGCAATTTATAGAGGTGCCCTCTAGATTGTTCCCAAATAGTTCTGCGATTCCGGCTCAGCCTGCGCTGGGCTGGCCACCGCTTTGCGCGGTTATAGATGTTGGTGGCTGGCGCTAGAATGGCTGGTGGCGGGCGAGATGCTACGGGAGAGGGAAGTGACTGTGATAATGCCGCGAAAAATCCCTTTAAAATCTAAGAAATTGACGTCAGCCTTACTTGGCGGCGGGAACGCATCCGCCGCCTTGCCATTATTTGATCACATTATCGATAAAGCCAAGCGTGTTCGCATTCTCCATCAAGGTCCGCACTTTGCTGCGATCAAGACCAGAAGGAACTTCGGCGTCTATCTCTAGGCGCAAGGTCACTTCGCTTCCCGGCAATGTGGTCAGCTGTTCGACAATTGCCTCCACGATCTGGCGCATTTCATGCGCAGGACGGTCAGCAGAAATCATGACAGTTCCGATGAACCGCGTAGGATCCCGCTCGACCGGCTGGACGACCGTTGGACTTGTTGGCAAGCCGGTCACCTCCGGCACTACCACCCGGGGCGATGTAGTATCCGGTGACACCGCAGGCTGCGCCTTGACCAAATGCTGCTCGGCCACTTCCGGCTTTACGATGACGCTGTCGGGATCTATGACGACCACCGCAATGGCCGCGTTTTGAACTGCCAAGCCGACATACCGCTCCGTTTTTTCATCCCATCGCTCAGCGTAGGCGAATGGGCCAGGGACCATTGCGCCAATCGAGGCCCGAACCGCTTTGATCAGAACGTTCTTGTCCTTGACCCTAGGAAGGTAAATGTAACGGTTCAGGTATTCCCAGAGGTCCTTCAACGACAAATGGCCCTTTCCGTTCCAGATATACTTCTGCAATTCACGATCCAGCCGCGCTGGGCCGAGTTCAGGAAGCAGACCCTCATCGCTGGCCAGCTTTTTGCTGGCCCTCGAAAGCAAGCCATCCTGTGCAGGTACCTTTGACGTGATCCATTCGATATCAGCCTGCGCAGTTTCCTGCATCGGATAGAGCAGGTAGCACCAAGTTTCCTTCATTCGTGTTTTGACCGTTTCGTTGGCCTCAGCAACTTTCGCTTTTGCCAATGCACTGTCACGCTGCGTCAGATTGAGCCGGTCTGTATCCTTGACGATGCCAGACCATGCGAGCGCTGACCTCATTGCTTCTTTCAGATTATCGAGTTGCCGCCCTTCAGCTGCAAGAAACACCAGCATGTTGCGATATACCCGCGGCGTCGATCCGCGTTGCAAAAGAATGTCCTTCGCTTCGGTCATTGCCTCTGACGTATCACGCCCCGTATGGGCATGCGCGACGCCCAATACTACCGCCCTAACCCCACCAGGTTCATCCGGCACGTCGGCCGAACTGCTGGGCGATATCTGCACCGTATCGAAGTGGCCGCGATCCGCGAGGCCATTGATGTAGATTGCCAAGGATTTGTCGATTTCAAGAAGAACCAGCGGTTCCTCGGTCTGGCCAGCTCGGTCGGCCGCCAAACGGTTCAGGCTGGCCGACATCGAATACCAGTATCGACCAAGATCGCCATGCATGAAACGCGCACTGTTGGCGAGGCGACGGAGAGCATCGCCAAAGATTGCGGGCCGCTCACCGGGCTGGACGACACCAAGGTTGATCTGGCGGTCATCGAGACCTTTGTTGTCCTGCTGATAGGTCGGTGCGGTTCCCATGAAAATAGCTCGCGCCACGCGGCGTGTGGCGGAATATCGGTTTAGGTTCGGTGCCGACTGGTCAATTTTGTAGGGCGTCGAGCTTGCCCCATCGACGTCACCAGCTATGATCGATTGCCAAGCGACATCAAGGTAATGCAGCAATTCTGGCTCGACCCGGGCCGAACTGATAGACACGCTGCCGGGCATGATCATGACCGAGGGATCGTTGTTCATCCACAATTCGTGGATTACCTGTGCCATAAGGCGCAGGACACCACGCGTACGCTGGAACTTCTCCAGCGATCCCCAGCTGGTGTAGAGCTGATCGAACAACTCTGGATGAATCGGATAGGCCTTTTCCAGCTTGCGTCGGTAATCTTCGTCCGCGCACCCCTGCGGAAACTCATTCGAATTCTCGCGGTACATTTTTGCAAATTGTTTCAGCGTGTTGTCGCGATGGTGGAACTTGTCGCCGGGGATTTGCTTGAACAACCGGCGGCGCACAATCTCATAGCTTTCCTCTTGCGACGCAGGGCGCCAGCCGGTCTCAACCCGGCTGAAGGTCTGCTTCAATCGCGCAAGTGCTTCTTGGCCACCTTCGCCACCCACCTCGATCTGCGAAGCTGGCAGCGATGCCACCAGCAACGTGCCTGGACTGGCTTTGACCGCCTCCGTCAACGATTGAACGAAGGACAGGTTTGAATCGAACGAGCCCGATTGCAGTCCTTCGACCTTGTAGATCTGACGAAGATACGCCACCCACTCGTCGATCAGGATCAGACATGGGGCACATTGACGGAACAGTTCCTCGAGCAGGTTTGACCCCGGCGCAATCCCGTTTTCATCATTCTGCGCCACCAAGGCGAACCCGGCCTCACCGCCCAGCTGAAACGCCAACTCGCCCCAGGTGGTGTTAATGGCGCGACCATAATCCTTCTTACGCTTCGCTGCATCAGATGGCCCATAAGACGTGCCCACAAGCACCGCTCGGTTGATCTTGGCAGGCACCCTCAGACCACTTTGCGCCAAAAGCTGATCCAGCCCCGGCAAATCCTCGACCGGCGTCCCGCCCGCCATGTGATAGAGCGCGAGCATCGAGTGGGTTTTGCCACCGCCAAAGTTGGTTTGCAGTTCCACAACCGGATCTCCACCGGCGGTGGACAGCCGCTTGGCCGCGCCCAGCAGCAGGGTGCTCAGACCATCCGTCAAATAGGTGCGAGAGAAGAACTCGGTCGGGTTGCGGTATTCCGACGGCGCACTGCCGTTGTGGACCTTGGCCAGATCGGCCGCAAATTCGGCTTGCTGGAACTCGCCCGTGGCGACGTCTTGGTGCGGCTCGACCACCTCACGCCACGGCAGCAACCCTGCCACGGTGTCGACCATAATCTCCGACCGCGTCGTCTTCTTGCGCTCTTCGTTGCGCTGCAATTCGGTGAACTTGGTGCGCAGGATGGTGTCGCGCATCTTGCCCAGCTGATCAGCCACATCGCTGGCACTGATCGCCTCCATCAGGCGGCGCATGCTGTCCAATGCGCGCTCGGCGTCGTCATAGGTGAAGGTCTCGTTGTGCGACAACTTGTTGCGCACATCAACCAGTTCATTGACGATCGACCGCTCGGCCCGGCCCAACACCGTCTTGAACGCCTCCATCCAGAACCGGTCCATCGCATTCAGCAACGCGGACTGATCCCACCCGATCTTGCCTTGGCTGTTCGGCCGCAAGCCCGGGATCTTTTCCACGATCTGGACCTGCCAATGCCCCTGCAATGACGCCTCAAGCCGCCGCTCCACAAAAGGAATCAGCGCCTCGGGCAGCAGTTCCATCCCTTCGAAAACATACTGACGCGTGCTTTTTGCCATGTTTAGGTACCCTTACACTTCAAATCTCATTTGCCCGCTGCGGTTCGACATCGGGGCAACGGCGGCTTCGCGGGTCAGGTCGGTCCAGTCGGCGATCAAGGCGTTGTAGGAGGTAGCCTCTTTCGCCTCGCCGCGCTTTTCGCAGATGTTGTAAAGCACATATGCGAGGTCGCGCACGTCATCCGCCTTTGGGCCGATTTTTTTCAGCATCACTGCCGTTGCATAGCCGATCCCGTTCTTTTCGTGCAGCCGCACCAGATGCTGGCAGCATTCCCAGACGGTCAGGTGGCCATCGGCATCCGGCTCCCATTCCGCGTCCATCTCGTCGCGCTTCAGGATGCGCACCTTGCCAGCGGCGCTTTCCACGATCCCGGCGTGCTTGACGCTTTCGACCGAGATGCCGCGCGCTGTGGCGATGTTGTTGGCGGTGCCATAGTCGCCCGCCTTCAACCCGTTCTGTTCGAACCACGTGATGGCAAAGCGGGTGTCGGCGTCGAACTCGCCCTGAATGCCGCCAAGGTATTCATCAAGCTCGCGGTTGATCAGTTGCAGTGCGGCCTTCACGCTCATCGGGCTGTCGTCAGACTCCAGCACTGCCTTGTAGCGTGAGAACACACCCATGCCGGGGCCAATTGCCGATTGCGGCATGTCGGCCGGGGCAATGTTGGCAGCCTGAAGTTCGGCAATCGCCGGGGGCAGTTCGCGTTTCAGAGCGCGGATGAACTCGGCGCGGGTAATAACCGCGGCACTGGCTTCCTTCTTGCGGCAGACGAGGACGACGGAGTTGGCGAGGGCATTTGAGCCGATGCCTCGCATCCTATTGGCAAGCTCAGTTCGCATAGGCCAAGTGCCCACAACGGCATAACCAGCTTCAACAACAGCTTGGAGGAACGTTGCCCAACCCGTTGAACTGATACCTTCAGCCTCTATTTCACTCTGCTTGAATGCATAATAAATCGTTGCGGGAAACAAATCAGTGCTTTGCGCAGACATTCGGTTAATAGCCTGCTTCATTCCATCCAGGAAGAATCTCTCGGCGCTTTCGGCTCCTGAATGTCGCATGCGGTCGGCCACAAGTTCTTCCATTTTTGGTACTGCCAAGACGGAAAGCAGATCAGGATAAATATCTTTTATAGATCTACGAAGCCAGCTGTAAAAAAAGTCTGACAGGTCTGCATATGGAATATTATCATAATATGGCGGATCGGACGAAATTACCGATCCCGCTGGATAGTTGAGTGTCTGTGCGTCATGGCTGACCTCATGTCCCTGTGAATACGGGTAGAGACGTTCAATTACCTTAGTGATGCTTCCAAGACTCGTTTTGAAGTCGCCGGCCGCTTCTGCAAAAGCGTTATTCTCGCCAAAGTCCCATAGCATAGGTATTGCTTGTCTTCCAAAAAGGTTTCGCACTTGGGTCTTCGAGGACTCCCACCTACATAGAGAATTTTGAATATCTGACAGGCGACTGACACCAAACCCTAAGTAAACGCGAATTGCTTCAGCATATGCATTAACTCCGGAGCCACCCTCGTTCAATATTCTATCGTCGTCACTAAGCCGGGCATTTTTGGCATCAGCTAAAATAGTGTCCTTCACTTCATGGACAAGATCACTGAAGGTATTCAACATTACAAGTTGGCGATCTGTAAACAAATCCCCGAATGTTTTGAAGCCGTATCCTAAAACACCGATATACTGCGAGTGGTTAGGAAGTTTAATGTCGGGTTTCCACGTCGGCTCTGCGGAACGTGCAATGTTCTCATGATGTTGCGAAGGAGAAACATAACTCCTCCCCCCCTTTGTGTCCGCAACAATGGCCATTATAGTCTGGCTCATCTCGCCAGCTTTCGCTTTAGCCTTGACGTAATCTGGCGTAATTGCTGTATCTGAGAACAAACAACGAAAGTTAGCACCACGCCCGGATTTTGTTCCCCCTTTTGCCATAGCGATTTGCTGCCGTGTGCCTCTTTTTCGAATCTCATACTTGATGGTCTTATTTGCCTTATCGACGATTGGCTCTATCCAAGCCTCTTGCCTTTCCTTTGAATTTAAAAGGAAACTGGAAGCAATTGGAACATGCGCGTTGGAAAAAGAGGGGTCAGGACTTGGCACCGTTCGCGACCAAATCCAAGCAATTACTGTGGCTTTGCCGCCACCCATTTCCTTCGGTAAGTCTACCTGTGGATACAGATGCCCGATCCTCTCCAAAGCCCTTTCGCGCATCCATTCGCCGTAATACTTCACGTCCTCCGCAAGCCCTTCCACATTTCGATAGTGGTTCCGTCCCTTGATGCCTGGATGGATCGGCGGCAAGTCCTTGAATCTCGGCGGAATCTCGATCATCGCCTTGCCGATCATCACCGCCACCGGGTTCAGGTCGGACCCATAGGCAGGCAGGCCCAGCCGCTGCGCCTCCAGCGGGATCGACCCGCCGCCCGAGAACGGGTCATAGACCGGGGGCAGCACCCCGCCGCAAGACCGCCTGATCTCGGCCCGCGCGCGTTCCAGCACTTCTTCGTTGGTCGAATTTTCCCATTTCACCAGGTCTTCGATGATCGCAAACAGCCGCTTGCGCTCGGCATCCTGCAACTCCGCCGTCGGAAACTGATCGGGCAGGCTGGACGGATCATCCACCAACTGCGCAAACAACACCGCCCGACACGCCGCCAACGGCCGCCGCGCCCACCACAGATGCAGGGTGGACGGATGCCCATGCCGTATCGACTTCTCTCGCGCCGAAGCCGTGTTGATAGCCTCCAGCGGAATGGCGACTTCGATCAGTTTCTTTTTGTATTGCGCGGTCATGGTTTTTTCTTTGCTTTCTTGGGCTCGCGGGGTTGGGCGATCAATAGATCAACGCCTAGCCCGACGCGAACAAGTTCACGAAGGACCAAAAGGTCAGTTGAAACAGAACGCACACGATCATCGTCGCGGGCAATGTCTTCGACGGGACGATGCCGCGCTTCAATCCGATCGCGCACCTTCGGCTCAGCCTCGCGCAGCTCCGGGGGTATCAGGAGCCAGACACCCTCTTGGATTTCGCGTACTGTGTCTTCAAGTGAGCGATCAGCCCGCTTGGCCATTTCATCGTTAAGCCCTTGGATCAGGCCATCAAACTTTTGGACTTTGACCTTTTTTGGCTCTGAACACCTCCACGCGGTGCGCGAGGAAGTGACGTAAGATACGGCATGGTAGTCATCATCAGGTAGAGGTCCGATATCAGTCGGTGAAAATAACGCAGAACGAAGGTGAACTTCCGCCTTACCATAGGCGCTATTGAATCCTGCCGAGCTGTCGAACATCGGGGAGGCATAGAGCACAGCATTTGGGAACTTCGCTTCCAGTCCGATCAGATGGATATGCTGATCCGATAGATTGCGCCGCATGAGTGGCATGCGAAAGAAGGGCACTGTTATGCCAGACAGCCCTAGTTGCGAGATTTCCCGGGCTGTTTCACGCACCATTAATCTAGGCAATTTGAACTGAAAGAATAAGGGCAGACCTGGGAGATTGATCTTTACGTCGTAACCAAGTTGGGCTTCTTGGACGAGGTTTGGGAAAATCGGCGCCGTGTTCGGTGCTGCCGTACTCGAACGGATGAGGTTCTCCGTGAATGCATAACCGTAAGAAAACTCCGAAAAATTTAATCTCACCGCGGCACCTCTGCCCGCTCCAGCAAGCGCTTCAAGTGGAACTGGATAGCCGTGTGTTCGAACGTGGGTTCGTGATCCGCAAGCGCGCCACGGACATACCGGGGTTCGCGGGCGAATCCAGCCTCGATCAGAACGATGGCCAGAATGTATTTTTCAGGCTCGTGCAGCGAGGTAATGATCTCCTGCCGTGTGAGCATCACCGTATCAGCGCCGTCGATCCGGCCCTTCACCTCGATGAAGCGCAGATGCTGGGTGCGCGGATCGTAGGAGGAGATGTCGTAGCCCACTTTTTGCGCCGACACATCGCTGGGCTGATTGCCCAGCGCGCGTTCTGCCGCCATCACGGCTTCCATCGCTTTCAACTCGCTTTCGCGACGCGCTTCCGGATCTTCGGCGAACGCGTTGACGCCTGCGGATGTCTTGGGCAACGTCCGCGCATTCAGCAAGCCTTGCGGGATGACCACCATGCCACCCCGCACACGCGGCGGCTGGGCCGAGATGAACTTTTCCTTCTCCAGCAGCTCCATCCGGCGCTTCAGCCGATCCGCCAGGTCTTCGGCCCGACGCTCGGCATTCTGCCAATTCAGGCGGGTCTTCTTGCCAGCCTTCTCGTCCTCGCGCAATTCGGCGGCGCGGTTGTCCCAATAGTTGATCTCTTTTTTCAGGCGGGCCATCACCTCCCGCTCGACCTTCTTGATTTCAGGCAGACGGCGCGCTTTCACATCAGCCATATGGGTCTGTGCCAGTTCGACCGTCGCAAAGCGCACGGCGGATTTTTCGAGATCGTGGCGCAACCAGTCCTCGCTCAGCTTGTCCTCAGCCAGTTTGATTTCCTCTGGCTTCGCGGGGCGAAGGTTCAGGTGGGGCGCAATACCAGCGTTGGTGGCGTTGCCCGCCTTGTCGATGGCCGCAAACTGCAGCTTTTCCGAAACGACATGCGGCTTGCCAATACTGGTGGGTCTGCCGTCCTGGACGCTATGCTGCAGCAGGAAAATTGCGGTGATGTCTTGGCTTAGGTCAGTTTCATCAACCATCACGGCCCCCTGTTTCATCAGGTGATCGTATTGTTCGCGGACAATGCTGATCACTGCCTCTAGCAGTGGATGCCCGGGGCAGACGAAGGTGGCGACCGGCTGCTGGTTCACCTTCGACTTTTCAAAGCAGATGCGTTCATATTTTTTCTGAACCGGTGATCCGGTACCGATCTGGCGATCCCGTTCGCGGATGCTGACCGGCACATGGGTGACCTCCCACCTGCCGTCCTCACGCGATTTGATCTGACCGCCCAGCCGTTTGAACGCTTCGATGAAAAAGCTCTGGATGTGGTGTGGCTGAAGGCGCTGGGCTTCGGCGCGTTCCATGTCGAGACGGATTTCCTGCACCTTGGCGGCGGGCATCGTCTCATTGGTGAGAGCGCGACGGGCAAGGAGGTCCAGCAGATGCTGCTGATCGACAGCGCCATCCACGGCCTGAAGCAGCCGCGCTTTAACTTCAGGTTGCTCGCCGTACTGGATCGCTTCAAAAAGGAGGTCTTTTAATGCTGTACCCTCGAACAACTCGCCCAAGACGTCATACACCCGCCCACCGAGGGCTTCGCGCGCGGCTTCCAGCTTTTCCAGCAGGCGGCCATAAACCTCCCCTTCCCGGGTATCGGCCGCGACGAGGTTCCAGAGATGGCACACCTCGGTCTGGCCGATCCTGTGAATGCGCCCGAACCGTTGCTCGATCTTGTTCGGGTTCCAAGGCAGATCGTAGTTCACCATCAGGTGGCCGCGCTGGAGGTTCACACCCTCACCTGCGGCATCGTTGGCAATCAGCACCAACATGTCGCGGTCCTGCATGAAGCGTTCAACGATCTTGCGCCGATCCTCACGGCTGACGCCGCCATGGATGACCTCGACCGCGTCAGCGCGCCCAAGACGCGACCGAACGCGGTCGTGAAGATAGAAAAGTGTGTCTTTGGGTTCTGTAAAAATGATCAGCTTGCGACGATTGCCGTCGGGATCCATCATCAATTCGTCGTCTAGGATCCGGTTCAGTTGCGACCATTTGGTGTCTTGGCCTGTGCTCAGCACACCAAGGGCCATGCGCTCCAAGCCCTGCAACGTTTCGACCTCCAGCGCCAACTGGTCAACGGTCTCAGCTGAAGTGGCCGTAGTGGAAATCCGATCCTCAATGTCGTCGATTTCGTCTTGGCCGAACTCCTCGAGGTTCTGAAGTTGATCGTCTGCCACTTCAGGAGCGTCGAAGCCGACACGCTTGCCCCGAACTGAAATGCGCGCTTCGGCAAGTTCTGTCTCCAGCCGCTCGCGACGGCGTTTTAGTGATTGGTAGATGGCGGCAGGTGACGACGCCAGGCGGCGCTGCAGGATCTGGAGTGCGAAACCAACGTTATTGCGCTTCTTGCCATCTTCCGCGGCGAAACGCTGAACTCGGTTCATTTCGTTGCGTACGTATTCTGTGACCGCTGAGTAGAGATCGGCCTCTTTAGGCGAGAGTTCGTATTTCACAGTGTAGGCGCGGCGCTCGGGGAACAGCGGGCGGCCATCGAAACGCAGCAGCTCTTCTTTTGTCAGTCGGCGCATCATGTCAGCGGTATCGGCATAATGCACGCCATCGCGGAAGCGGCCTTCAAAACGGTCGCCGTCCAGCAACGCCATGAAAAGCTGGAAATCCTGCTCATGGCCATTGTGCGGTGTGGCAGACATCAAGAGAAAGTGGCGACAGGCTTCACCAAGACGCTGCCCCAAACGATACCGCTTAGTGTACTTGGCTTCTCCGCCAAAATACGTCGCCGACATGCGGTGGGCTTCGTCACAAATGATCAGGTCCCATTCAGTCGATTGGGCCAGCTTTTCTTGCAAATCATCATTGCGCGCCAATACATCCAGCCGCGCGATCATGCGGTTGCGATCATTGAATGGATTTCCCGAACGGGAATTCTCAATCATATCCCGAGTAAGAATATCAAATTCCAAACCAAACTTTTCGCCAAGTTCATCCTGCCATTGTTCAACCAGACTTCCGGGAGCAACAACAAGGCATCGCTCAAGATCACTGCGGGCGATCAATTCTTTGATCAACAAACCCGCCATAATCGTTTTACCTGCGCCCGGATCATCAGCTAAAAGAAAGCGCAATGGTTGGCGCGGCAACATTTCACCGTAAACAGCAGAAATCTGATGCGGCAACGGATCAACAAGGCTGGTGTGAATAGCGAGATATGGGTCAAAGTAATGGGCGAGCTTTATGCGATTGGCCTCGGTCACCAGCCGCAGGAGGTCACCGTCTGCATCAAAAGACCAAACACGCCCTCGCGCATCAATCTCGATGCGCGCCTGATCATCACGATAAAGCGTGGTTTCAGCCAAGCCGCTGCCTTGGACCCGATAGACAAGGTTGATGGCTTGATCACCAATCCACTCGACCGATACGACTTCGACCGGCTGGCCAGGAACAATGCCTCGGACAGAAGCGCCGTTCTTGATGTCTTCCAAAGTTGTCATCCAGCTCTCCCCATCCACGCGCCAACAAAGAGAATCGGCACAAGTCACTACAGAACATAAAACTCGTCGGCGAAACGCTTGAAAGCGTAGCAAATTTGCACATTCAAACGCTAATTTCAGATCTGGATGCAAGCAAGGGAAGAAGACAACCTGCTGATGACAGCCAAAAAAGCAATTCATCGTCGGATTGCTCGTCTCGTGTAGCACTCCCCACACGAATTGACAAACCTGCCCCTCCTGACCACGCGACGATCATCCCAAGCCAGCGGCCGGAGGAGACGCCCGCGCGCTTTCGGCTTGCACCCCTTGGCATGGTTCCTCCCCGCCCCTATCCGTATGCGGGGGGGCGCAGCGCGGCATTTCGCTAGCGACAGGCAGTTTCACCGGGGAATCCAGGCGGAATCCACCTAAGCGATGAGGTTAAAATAAATCATTTTATTACATACGCTTACA